>ENA-OWOG01000495-OWOG01000495.1-gut-metagenome-genome-assembly--contig:-NODE-495-length-8771-cov-2.362894_pt1 | contig 8771 bp, 10 predicted proteins | sample MGYA00248249_ERZ651793 | MGnify/ENA primary metagenome ERZ651793 (study PRJEB26908, sample SAMEA4031700) | gut metagenome | biome: gut; feature: normal infant; material: stool | place: China | collected 2015 ... | reverse complement strand
ACAGTTCTGTCCAGACCTCAAACTCTAAAACTTAAAATAAACGAGTAGAAATAAATTAAAACGCTTTGAGAGACTAGATGGATTTATCAAAAGCTTAAAATCATTCTTTTAGTAATTTTATTCTTAGGAATACAGCCGCTCGACATCTGTCTCAGGTAAATTGATGTACTTATAACAAGTGCCCACCGAAACGCCGCATTTATTAGAAATAAATTGGATTGTTTCTTTGTTTTCATAATATAATGCACGGATTTTGCGGACGGTACGTCCATCAATTTTTGGACGTCCACCTACTTTTCCGTTTTCACGAGCTTTGTGGAGCCCAACGAGTGTTCGTTCTTTAATTAGTGCACATTCCATCGCAGATAAGCTCTCCATTAATTGGAAATAGGCTTCACCTGTTGGAAGGTGAGTATCAATTCCTTCTGAAATGCTGACAAAATCAACTTGTTTTTTCTTTAACATTTTCATAAAGTCTGTTAATTGGCGGGTTGTTTTACCTAAATGGTGCAATTTACAAACAATAAGTGTATCCCCAGCAGAAAGAAGTTTTTCGACTTCGTCTAAGACACTGATCTCCGCTTGAGGATCAAATGTCTCTTGGAAAATATCATCACAACCAAACGATTGGAGAGTGGTTAGTTGATTTTTTAAATCGTCTTCAATAATAGTTGTGCGTGCATAACCAATTCGTTTCATATATTATCCTTCCTATATAAATAATCTTTTTTCACACATTCTTAACGTGCGGGAACATGTAAGGTTTTCGGTCCAGCTTCATAACCGACGATTACCATAGAAACCATATTTAAAAATAAGCCGTGTTCAACGACGCCAACCAAGTTGTCTAAATAAGAACCTAAAGCTTCTGGATCTGTAATTTTTTCTAAATGCAAATCGATGATATGGTGGCCTCCATCTGTTATTAATGTTTCGCCAGCAGCGTTTAAACGAAGTGTTGGGTGATAGCCTTTTTCTTCAAATAAATGCACTAGTTGGCGGCTGCCATAAGGAACAACCTCAACTGGAAGTGGGAAAGCCCCTAAATCGTCCACCATTTTTGATTTATCCACAATCCAAATACATTTCTTTGAATAAGTGGCCACAATTTTTTCAAAAAGTAAGGCAGCGCCACCGCCTTTGATTCCTTGAAAATCAGCGCTGATTTCATCGGCGCCATCAATCGTAAGATCTACATACGGAACCTCATCAATACTTTTTAAAGGAATGCCCAAGGCCAAGGCTTGTTTCTCTGTTTCTTTTGAAGTAGTAACCCCTACGATTGACAATCCTTCTTCTTTTACGCGACGACCAATTTCGTCTACCATAAATTTTGCTGTTGAGCCAGTACCCAAACCGACAATCATGCCGTCTTCTACATATTTTGCAGCTTCGATTCCTACCATTTGTTTCAGATTCATCGCTGTTTTCCGCCCCCTTCAATAGTCAAAGATATTGTACCGTTAATTAACTAAAAAAGATAGAAAGTTTTTGAAAAAGTCATAAAAATTTTTAAAGGAAAAGTGCGTTTAAATAGAAGGAAAAGCTTTTTTTCGAAAGGCGAAAGAAGAGGGTTGACAGCTGATACTTATCGTGGTATCCTAACAAAGGTGCTTTATCTACAGGTTCCTTATAGGGACGTGCTGACTGTCTATCAAAGCATATTTGATAAAGAGTGCAGAGATTGCATTATTTTTTATCGCGAAAAAAGAACCACCTGGATGTGTGGAACTAGAAGCGAAGTAAGGAAGGAGGAGAACAAGGAATGCCTACAATTAACCAATTAGTACGTAAACCTCGTAAATCTAAAGTAGAAAAATCTGATTCACCAGCCTTAAACAAAGGATATAACAGTTTTAAGAAAACTCAAACAAACGTTAACTCTCCGCAAAAACGTGGAGTTTGTACACGTGTGGGTACGATGACACCTAAAAAACCGAACTCAGCTTTACGTAAATATGCCCGTGTTCGTTTGTCAAACTTAATCGAAGTTACAGCTTATATCCCAGGTATCGGTCACAACTTACAAGAACACAGCGTGGTATTATTACGTGGTGGACGTGTAAAAGACTTACCAGGGGTACGTTACCATATCGTTCGTGGTGCGCTTGATACTGCCGGTGTTAACGACCGTAAACAAAGCCGCTCTAAATACGGTACAAAACGTCCTAAAGCTTAATTATAATAAGACAATAACAACTTGAAAAATCATATTTCGGAAGGAGGAGTTACGGATGCCTCGTAAAGGTCCTGTTGCAAAACGTGATGTTTTACCAGATCCAATTTATAACTCAAAATTAGTAACTCGCTTAATCAACCGTGTAATGGTTGACGGTAAACGCGGGATTGCTGCTAACATTATCTATAATTCATTTGATATCATCAAAGAATCTACAGGTAACGATCCATTGGAAGTTTTTGAACAAGCAATGAAAAACGTTATGCCTGTTCTTGAAGTTAAAGCACGTCGTGTTGGGGGTTCTAACTACCAAGTACCAGTTGAAGTTCGTCCAGAACGTCGTACAACTTTAGGTTTACGTTGGGTAGTTAACTACGCACGTCTACGTGGTGAACACACAATGGAAGAACGCTTAGCGAAAGAAATCATGGATGCTGCTAACAACACTGGCGCTTCTGTTAAAAAACGCGAAGACACACACAAAATGGCAGACGCAAACCGCGCATTTGCTCATTATCGTTGGTAAGATCCTCTCTGTCTGTCGCGTAAAGTGGCAGCAGAAAGTCAATTTACAATCGATTTAAATAAAGAGAGGAGTAAACATACAAAATGGCAAGAGAATTTTCACTTGAAAAAACTCGTAACATTGGTATCATGGCCCACGTTGATGCTGGTAAAACAACAACAACTGAGCGTATCTTGTACTACACTGGTAAAATCCATAAAATCGGTGAAACCCATGAAGGTGCTTCACAAATGGACTGGATGGAACAAGAACAAGAACGTGGTATCACGATTACATCCGCTGCGACAACTGCACAGTGGAAAGGCTACCGTGTAAATATCATCGATACTCCAGGACACGTGGACTTCACAATTGAAGTACAACGTTCTCTACGCGTATTAGATGGTGCGGTAACAGTTCTTGACTCTCAATCAGGTGTAGAACCTCAAACAGAAACTGTTTGGCGTCAAGCGACTGAATATAAAGTTCCTCGTATTGTATTCTGTAACAAAATGGATAAAATCGGTGCGGACTTCTTCTATTCAGTAGAATCATTACATGATCGTTTACAAGCAAACGCTCATCCAATTCAAATTCCAATCGGAGCTGAAGAAGACTTCACTGGAATCATTGACTTGATTAAAATGAAAGCTGAAATCTACACAAATGATTTGGGAACAGATATTCAAGAAACTGATATTCCTGAAGATTATTTAGAAAAAGCGCAAGAATGGCGCGAAAAATTAGTTGAAGCTGTTGCTGAAACTGACGAAGACTTAATGATGAAATATCTTGAAGGTGAAGAAATCACTGAAGAAGAATTAGTCGCTGGTATCCGTCAAGCAACAATCAACGTTGAGTTCTTCCCTGTATTAGCTGGTTCAGCATTCAAGAATAAAGGGGTTCAATTAATGTTGGACGCTGTTCTTGATTACTTACCATCTCCATTAGATATCGATGCTATCAAAGGGATCGATACTAAAACAGACGAAGAAACAACTCGTCCAGCTGATGACGAAGCACCTTTCGCTTCATTAGCATTTAAAGTTATGACTGACCCATTCGTAGGTCGTTTAACTTTCTTCCGTGTTTATTCTGGTGTCCTTGAAAGTGGTTCATACGTATTGAACGCTTCAAAAGGCAAAAAAGAACGTATCGGTCGTATCCTACAAATGCACGCCAACACTCGTCAAGAAATTGACAAAGTGTACTCTGGTGATATCGCTGCTGCTGTTGGTCTAAAAGACACAACAACTGGTGATACATTATGTGCATTAGATGCACCAGTTATTCTTGAATCTATTGAATTCCCTGATCCAGTTATCCAAGTCGCTGTTGAACCTAAATCAAAAGCTGACCAAGATAAAATGGGCGTGGCTCTACAAAAACTTGCTGAAGAAGATCCATCATTCCGCGTTGAAACAAACGTTGAAACTGGTGAAACAGTTATCTCTGGTATGGGTGAATTGCACTTAGACGTTTTAGTAGACCGTATGAAACGTGAATTCAAAGTTGAAGCTAACGTAGGTGCTCCTCAAGTATCTTACCGCGAAACATTCCGTGCTGCGACTAAAGCAGAAGGTAAATTCGTTCGTCAGTCTGGTGGTAAAGGACAATACGGTCACGTATGGGTTGAATTTACACCAAATGAAGAAGGTAAAGGCTTCGAGTTTGAAAACGCAATTGTCGGTGGTGTGGTTCCTCGTGAATACATCCCAGCAGTTGAAAAAGGGTTAGAAGACTCTATGAACAACGGTGTTCTTGCTGGTTATCCATTAGTTGATATCAAAGCAAAACTTTACGATGGTTCATACCACGATGTCGATTCAAATGAAACGGCCTTCCGTGTAGCTGCTTCTATGGCATTGAAAGCTGCGGCTAAAAATGCAAACCCAGTTATTTTAGAACCAATGATGAAAGTTACAATTACTGTTCCTGAAGATTACTTAGGTGATATCATGGGACACGTAACAAGTCGTCGTGGACGTGTTGAAGGTATGGAAGCACACGGTAACTCTCAAATCGTTAATGCGATGGTACCTTTAGCTGAAATGTTTGGTTATGCTACAACATTACGTTCAGCAACACAAGGACGCGGTACATTTATGATGGTATTTGACCACTATGAAGACGTACCTAAGTCTGTTCAAGAAGAAATCATCAAGAAAAACGGCGGCAACGCATAATTTTTCTTGAGAATAAAAGGTTTGTTTTTAGAACTATCCTTTTTTCAAGATTTCGTGTAAAATAGCTTATGATGATCAGACGATTTTTAGTAACGTCTATCACATATAAAACAAACAATAAAATTTATATTTTTAGGAGGAACATTCAAAATGGCAAAAGAAAAATTTGACCGTTCTAAATCCCATGTTAACATTGGTACTATCGGTCACGTTGACCATGGTAAAACTACATTAACAGCTGCAATTGCTACTGTATTATCAAAACACGGTGGCGGGGAAGCACAAAGCTACGATTCTATCGATAACGCTCCAGAAGAAAAAGAACGTGGAATCACAATCAACACTTCTCATATCGAATATGAAACTGAAACTCGTCACTATGCACACGTTGACTGCCCAGGCCACGCCGACTACGTTAAAAACATGATCACTGGTGCTGCTCAAATGGACGGAGCTATCTTAGTAGTTTCTGCTGCTGATGGTCCTATGCCTCAAACACGTGAACATATCTTATTATCACGTAACGTTGGTGTACCATACATCGTTGTATTCTTAAACAAAATGGATATGGTTGATGACGAAGAATTATTAGAATTAGTAGAAATGGAAGTTCGTGACTTATTATCAGAATACGATTTCCCAGGCGATGATGTTCCAGTTATCGCAGGTTCTGCTTTGAAAGCTTTAGAAGGCGACGAGTCTTATGAAGAAAAAATCTTAGAATTAATGGCTGCAGTTGACGAATATATCCCAACTCCAGAACGTGATACTGACAAACCATTCATGATGCCAGTCGAAGACGTATTCTCAATCACTGGACGTGGTACTGTTGCTACAGGCCGTGTTGAACGTGGTGAAGTTCGCGTTGGTGACGAAGTTGAAATCGTTGGTATTAAAGACGAAACATCTAAAACAACTGTTACAGGTGTTGAAATGTTCCGTAAATTATTAGACTACGCTGAAGCAGGCGACAACATCGGTGCTTTATTACGTGGTGTAGCACGTGAAGATATCGAACGTGGACAAGTATTAGCTAAACCAGCTACAATCACTCCACACACAAAATTCAAAGCTGAAGTATACGTATTATCAAAAGAAGAAGGCGGACGTCACACTCCATTCTTCACTAACTACCGTCCTCAATTCTACTTCCGTACAACAGACGTTACTGGTGTTGTAGAATTGCCAGAAGGTACTGAAATGGTAATGCCTGGTGATAACGTTGCTATGGACGTTGAATTAATTCACCCAATCGCGATCGAAGACGGAACTCGTTTCTCTATTCGTGAAGGCGGACGTACTGTTGGTTCAGGCGTTGTAACAACAATCAAAGCTTAATTAGCTTTATAGTTTAATTATTATGCTCGGACGCAAAGAGTCACTGGAATTCCAGTGACTCTTTTTTTGGATCGAATATTGATATCTGGTTTGGTCTTGATTTTACAAAGACTGAAGAACTTGTCGTTAGTTATAGATGATAAAGTGAAATGCTATATTATATAGTAGGAAACATATCAAGCAGGTAATATTTTGATTTTCTGAAAACGTAATAGAAAATTCAAAAAAACTGAGAAAATCCTTGCAATCATTGATGCCATATAATATAATCATAAAGGTGCTGTTTGCAGAAGTGCAACTGACACTGGGGGGTTCTGAAAAGAATCCGTCGGCTTTGAAACGAGAGGTTGCGACACGCCCGGACGCTTTGCCACGAACGAGCGTGACGGAGATTTTCGTGGAGCTATGTCTACTTTTTAAAATAGGCGAAGGAGGGAACAAGATGGCAAAACAAAAAATTCGTATCCGTTTAAAAGCGTATGAACACCGTATTTTAGATCAATCAGCGGATAAAATTGTGGAAACAGCAAAAAGAACTGGAGCTGACGTATCAGGTCCGATTCCATTACCAACAGAACGCTCACTTTACACAGTTATTCGTGCGACTCATAAATACAAAGATTCACGCGAACAATTCGAAATGCGTACTCACAAACGTCTAATTGACATTGTGAACCCAACACCAAAAACAGTTGACGCTCTAATGAAGCTTGACTTACCGTCTGGTGTTAATATTGAAATCAAACTATAAAATTAAGATGGAGGTGTACTCATGACCAAAGGAATCTTAGGGAAAAAAGTGGGAATGACTCAAATCTTCACTGAATCTGGCGAACTTATTCCAGTTACTGTTATCGAAGCTACTCCAAACGTTGTTTTACAAGTGAAAACAATGGAAAATGATGGCTACGAAGCTGTTCAATTAGGTTACCAAGATATGCGTGAAGTTTTGTCTAACAAACCTGCGAAAGGTCATGTTGCAAAAGCAAACACGGCTCCTAAGCGCTTCATTCGAGAATTCAAAGATGTTGAGCTAGGAGACTATGAAGTAGGTAAAGAAGTGAAAGTTGATACTTTCCAAGCTGGAGACATCATTGATGTTACCGGAACGACTAAAGGTAAAGGATTCCAAGGGGCAATCAAACGTCACGGCCAAAGCCGCGGACCTATGTCTCATGGTTCTCGTTATCACCGTCGTCCTGGGTCAATGGGTCCAGTAGCGCCTAACCGTGTATTTAAAAATAAACGACTAGCCGGCCGTATGGGTGGCGACCGCGTAACAATTCAAAACCTTGAAGTTGTTAAAGTGGACGTAGAAAGAAATGTTATCTTAATCAAAGGAAACATTCCTGGAGCGAAAAAATCTTTAATCACAATCAAATCAGCTGTGAAAGCTAAATAAGTGTAGGGAAAGGAGGAACTAAGGAATGCCAACTGTAGCATTATTCAAACAAGATGGAACTCAAAATGGTGACATCACTTTAAATGAAGAAATCTTCGGAATTGAACCAAATGAAAGTGTTGTTTACGATGCAATCGTTATGCAACGCGCTTCATTGAGACAAGGAACACACGCTGTGAAAAATCGTAGCGCAGTTCGTGGCGGTGGTCGCAAACCATGGCGTCAAAAAGGAACTGGTCGTGCTCGTCAAGGTTCAATCCGTTCACCACAATGGCGTGGAGGTGGCGTAGTCTTTGGACCAACACCGCGTTCATACAGCTACAAACTTCCTAAAAAAGTTCGTCGCTTAGCAATGAAATCTGTATTATCAGACAAAGTTGCTGAAAATAACTTGGTAGCAGTAGAAGGTTTAAGCTTCGATGCACCAAAAACAAAAGAATTCAAACAAGTTCTTGCTAACTTGTCTATCGATACTAAAGTATTAGTTGTTTTAGAAAATGGTAACGACTTTGCAGCTTTATCAGCTCGTAACTTACCAAACGTTTCTGTAGTAACTTCTGATAACGTTAGTGTGTTAGATGTTGTGTCAGCTAACAAAGTCTTGGCAACACAAACAGCTCTTACTCAAATTGAGGAGGTGCTTGCATAATGGAATTACTAGACGTAATCAAACGCCCAGTGATCACTGAAAAATCCATGTTAGCTATGGACGAAAAGAAATATACTTTCGAAGTTGACACTCGCGCAAACAAAACTTTAGTGAAACAAGCAGTAGAAGCTGCTTTCGACGTTAAAGTAAAAAACGTAAACATTATGAATGCTAAACCAAAAGCAAAACGTATGGGTAAATACCAAGGCTTCACAAAAAAACGTCGCAAAGCTGTTGTGACTTTAACTGAAGACTCAAAAGAAATCCAACTTTTCGACGCTGAATAAGCGTTAGAAAATCACTAGTAAATAGGAGGGAAACTAGACGTGGCGATTAAAAAGTACAAACCTACCTCAAATGGTCGTCGTAATATGACAAGTTCTGATTTCGCTGAAATCACTACTTCAACGCCTGAAAAGACGTTATTACAACCATTGAAAAACAACGCCGGTCGTAACAACAACGGTCGTATCACTGTACGTCATCAAGGTGGCGGACATAAACGTCAATAC
>ENA-OWOG01000493-OWOG01000493.1-gut-metagenome-genome-assembly--contig:-NODE-493-length-8835-cov-2.144668_pt1 | contig 8835 bp, 7 predicted proteins | sample MGYA00248249_ERZ651793 | MGnify/ENA primary metagenome ERZ651793 (study PRJEB26908, sample SAMEA4031700) | gut metagenome | biome: gut; feature: normal infant; material: stool | place: China | collected 2015 ... | reverse complement strand
GTGATAAAGAAGAAGGTTAAATTAGCATAAAGAGAAACAATCGAGGCATCCGTCATTGCGACGGATGCCTCGAGATTTTTTTATTTAATGACTTCTTCTGTTTGAGGGTCGAAGAAATGTCCTTTGTTAATATCAAAAGCTAAGTCAATCATTTCACCAGGATGGTGGAAGTCACGAGCATCTACTTTTGAGATAAACTCTGTATCACCAATTTTTGTATAAAGCATGGATTCAGCCCCTAATAATTCAGAAACAACGACTTCAGATTTAATCACCGCATCTTTCATTGCCGTTAAAGCCACTTGTTCGCTATGAATATCTTCTGGACGAATACCGAAAATTAATTCTTTGCCTTCATAACCATGTTCAACAAGCTCTTTGTTTCTTCCTTCAGGAATTGCTAGTTTTAAGCCATGTTGGTTAGAAATAACCCCATTGTTTAAGGTAACTTTGAAGAAATTCATGGCAGGTGAGCCGATGAACCCTGCTACGAACATATTTTTAGGTGTATTGTAAACTTCTTTTGGTGAACCAATTTGTTGAATAAAGCCATCTTTCATAATTACGATTCGGTCAGCCATGGTCATCGCTTCGGTTTGGTCATGTGTCACATAAATTGTCGTAGTTTCTAAACGTTGGTGTAGTTTAGCGATTTCAGCACGCATGGCTACACGTAATTTTGCATCCAAGTTTGATAAAGGTTCATCCATTAAAAAGACTTTGGCATCACGGACAATTGCTCGGCCAAGTGCAACACGTTGGCGTTGTCCACCAGAAAGCGCCGCAGGTTTACGTTGTAAGTACTCTGTTAAACCCAGAATATCCGCAGCATTTTCCACCCGTTTTTTAATTTCAGCTTTATCATATTTTCTTAGTTTTAAACCAAAGGCCATGTTATCAAAAACAGTCATATGCGGGTAAAGCGCATAGTTTTGGAAAACCATGGCAATATCACGATCTTTCGGTGCAACGTCATTCATGACTTTGTCCCCAATTGATAATTCACCTTCAGTAATATCTTCTAAGCCAGCAATCATTCGCAATGTTGTTGATTTACCGCAACCAGAAGGTCCGACAAAGACGATAAATTCACGGTCTGTAATTTCTAAGTTAAAATCTGTAACAGAATAATGTTCTGCATTGTCATATTTTTTATACACATTTCTAAGCGCCATTTCCACCATTTGATACGTCACTCTTTTCTTTTTGATTTGTTACTCATAGTTTAAATGAAAACGCTATCTTTCAGCAAGGGAGAGTTGCACAAGAAAAAGAAGACTTTTTCGTCAAGGTGACAAAGGGCAAACACTCTCAGCGGATTTATCGATAAACTTTTGTTATAATATAACAAAGACAGGAGTTGGATAACATGAAAATCGCTTTAATCGCTCATGATCGTAAAAAAACATTAATGATCAAACTAGCAACCGCTTATAAACATATTTTAGAAAAACATGAATTGTATGCAACAGGGACGACAGGCATGAAAGTGATGGAAGCAACTGGCCTACCCGTGCATTGTTTTAAATCGGGGCCATTAGGTGGGGATCAACAGATTGGCGCAATGATATCAGAAGACAACATTGATTTAGTTATTTTTTTAAGAGATCCTCTTTCCGCACAACCGCATGAACCAGACGTGACGGCTTTGATTCGTCTAAGTGATGTCTATGAAATTCCTTTAGCGACCAATATCGGCAGTGCTGAAATTCTTTTGAGAGGTGTCGAGGCGGGGTTTGCGGACTTCCGTGAGGTTATCCATGAAGGGGATCGTCGACCGTTAGCTTTTTAGAGAACCTTAATGGTTATTTTGACTATTTTGTGGTATATTTTATGAGGACTTTTGTCCAAATAAAATAACAGAGTAGGAGACAAAGCGTTAAGTGCTAAAAGGATGGGATGTTGCCTTTTGGACGAAGAACATAAACAGTGTGTTGCTAGAAAGCAAAGGTTCTTACTTTGCTTATCATCAGAACAACACGTTCAGCTTTTTAATGTTCGCGGTTTTGTTTTCGCATTCGCTGCATGGTTCGTCATGTAGCAGCTCTTAGAGGAGATGCTAAAAATGACAAAGAAAAAATTTGGCACAAAATCCATTGCGTTAATGGGCGTACTCATTGCGGTGGTCGTTGTCTTTTCACGCTTTTTTGCGTATGAAACAACGTTTTTAAAAATCAGTTTCACGTTTATCCCAGAATCATTGATTGGGATGATTTTCGGACCTTTTTGGGCTGGAATCGGCACGGCGGTGGCTGATGTGGTAGGAATGCTGCTTTTTCCAAAGGCAGGCTATTTTCCTGGGTTTACTTTAAATGCCTTTTTGGCTGGTGCTATTTATGGTTATTTCTATTATAAGAAAGAAATGACATGGCAACGAGTGATTTTGGCGACATTGTTGGTCACCGTTTTAATTAATATCATTTTAACTCCTTTGTGGTTAAGTTTAATGTATGGCGTCAATCTAGCAAATTTTGCTTGGTGGGTGCCACGCTTAATTAAAACAGTTATTTTCTTTCCTATTCAAGTAATTGCCACTTATTATTTAGGCAATAAAATTCCCTTTAAACGTTTATTTGGAAAACCATTATCTGAATTAGATCAATAAATTTAAAATTAAAAGAGTCACTTTTCATCATCCCAGAAAAGTGACTCTTTTTTATTGTGCTTTTTGATTAAACTGTGCTTCGTAAAGGTCACGATAATAACCCTGTTCTTTTTGCAATAATTCGTCATGGGTGCCAATTTCAACTACTTGACCATTGTCCATAACTAGAATTTTTTCAGCACTTTTGATTGTTGCTAAGCGATGGGCAATAACAAAACTGGTCCGGCCAGTCATCATTTGTAAAAAAGCATCCTGAATTTTTTGCTCGGTCAATGTATCAACTGAACTGGTCGCTTCATCTAAAATAAGCATCGGCGGATTACTAATCATCGTGCGTGCAATAGTCATTAATTGTCGTTGTCCTTCAGAAATTTTAACGCCTTGGGAACCAATCTCGGTATCTAGTCCTTGAGGTAAACGCATGACGAAATCAAAAATATGGGCTTTTTTCATGGCTTCTATAATTTCTTCGTCAGAGGCTTCAGGATTTCCGTACGTTAAATTTTCCCGAATGGAGCTATCGAATAGCCAAGTATCTTGGAGAACCATACCAAAACTTTTTCGCAAGCTGTCCCGAGTAATTTGAGTAATGTCGTGAGTATCAACCGTAATTTGGCCACGGTCGACCTCGTAAAAGCGCATTAACAAATTCACTAATGTTGATTTACCCGCACCAGTTCGTCCAACAATGGCAATTGTTTCTCCTGGTTCAGCAATTAAATTAAAGTTTTCGATTAAAGGTCGCGTCGGCGTGTAAGAAAAATCAACGTCTTTAAATTCAACACGGCCTCGCGCTTCTTTCAAAACAATTGCGTTCGGGGCATCAGGACGTTCAACTGGTTGATCCATCATATCAAAGGTACGTTCCAATCCAGCTAAGGCGGCTTGGATTTGGTTGGTAATTCCTGAGAGTTCTAGAAAAGGTTTAGAAAATTGACTAGAGTAAATGGTGAAACTGGAAATAACACCAACTGTGACTAAAGGATTGCCACTTAAAACTAACAAGCCACCGACTAATCCAATCGATAAGTAAGATAAATGGTCGATAAATCGAGAAAGTGGGTTGGTTAAGGAAGAAGAAAACTGAGCCTTCTGTCCTTTTTCATACAACGTTTGATTCAATGCTTCAAATGTTTCTTGCGTAGCTTGTTCTTGTTGAAAGGCTTTAACAATTTTTTGGTTGCCAACCATTTCTGAAACGAAGCCGGAAATTTCACCAACAATCGTTTGTTGTGCAGCAAAGTTTTTTTGTGAAGCTTTTGCAACAAGCCAGTTTACAATAAAAATAATCGGCGTACTGATAAGAACCACTAATGTGAGCAGGGGACTTAGCCGAATCATAAAGAGCAAAGCAACAACGACGGTGGCCATGCCAGAAAATAATTGGTTGAAGACAGCCGAGCAAGCCATTGAAATATTGTCAATATCGTTGGTAAAGCGACTGACGATATTTCCGTGTGATGTTTGGTCATAATAACTTAATGGTAATTGATTTAAATGGGCAAAGGCATCTTTTCTCAGCTGTGTGGTCGATAAATAAGACACGCGATTACCGAGACGTTGAATCAGCCATTGACTTAGAACGGTTACGAGTAAAATCCCTGCTAATAAACCTAAAATTTTGATGAGTTGCGCAGCATTGACTTGTCCTTTACCAACCATTGTATCAACGGATTTACCTATATAATAAGTCATGAGGACAGTCGAAAAACCACTGAGAATTCCTAGGATTAAGGCGCCAATAATTTCTTTTGGATAGCGTAGTAAATACGGCTTAAAACGTGAGAAGGCACCAAAATGAATTTTTTTAGTTTGCATGGGTATCCTCCTCCTGTGACGCAACGATTTCTTGATACTCTTTAGAAGAAGTAAGTAATTCTTCGTGGGTGCCAAGGCCAGCGACTTTTCCACTATCTAGGACTAAAATTTGATTCGCCGTTGCAATCGAACTCACGCGTTGTGAAATTAAATTAACGGTTTGCTCTGCTCGTTCTTTTTGTAAAGCACGGCGCAGATTCAAATCTGTTTGATAGTCGAGGGCACTCAAGGAATCATCTAAAATAAGTAAATGCGGTTTCCTAATCAAGGCACGGGCAATGGTCAACCGTTGTCTTTGTCCACCAGAAAAGTTTTTTCCGCCTTCGTTAACAGGCGTGTCTAACCCTTGGTCTAATTGTTCAACAAATTCTTTACATTGGGCGATAGCTAATGCTTCCCAACAGTCTTCATCAGTTGCATTTGGTTTGCCCCATTGTAAGTTTTCTCGAATAGTCCCTGTAAATAAGACGGCAGTTTGTGGGACACTTGCCACTTGTTGGCGTAAAGTAAAGAGCGGCCAATCGCGCACATTTATACCATTAATAAAAAGGTTTCCTGCACTCACATCATAAAATCTGGGAATGAGTTGGGTTAAGGTACTTTTTCCGCTGCCGGTAGGTCCTGTGATGCCGAGAATTGAGCCTTTAGGAATCGTAAAATTGATATTTTCCAAAGCCAAACCGGCCTCTGGTTCATAGCGAAAATCTACATGGTCAAAGGTAATATCACCAAATTGTGGCGATGTTTTTGCTGATTCTGGTGTATCTGTTAACTGGCTTTCTACAGTTAAAACCTCATTGACACGGTTTGCGGAAGCTGCGGCTCGTGTAAAAATTACCACGAGATTAGAAGCAACAATTAAAGCGAGCATCATTTGATTCATATAATTGATCAATGCTAAAACTTCCCCTTGTTGCAGAGAACCAAAAGAAACTTTTAAGCCACTAAAATAAAGTAAAAATAAAATTCCAACATTCATAATCAAAGTGGTTAAAGGTGTTAATAAAGCAGAGACATTCGATACGCGAATGTAAATATCGCCTAAATCATCTGAAGCTTTATCAACATGTCGTTGCTCTGTTTCCTTTCTAGCAAACGCACGGATCACACGGACACCGCTTAAATTTTGACTAATTTGACGGTTTAACCGATCCAAATATTCTTGGACTTTTTGATATAAAGGCACAGTCACTTTAATGATAATAAAGAGAATAAGGCTAAAAATTGGTAAAAGTAATAGGAAAAGAAAGCCCATCTGCACGTCAATGTAAAAAGCCATCACCACAGAACCGATACTTAAAAAAGGTGTCCGAATGACCAACCGAATAAACATCGCTAAAGCTAATTGAAGCTGGTTGATATCGTTTGTGATCCGGGTGATGAGGGTATCTGTACCAAAACTATTCAATTCTTTGTGTGAAAGCTGATTAATTTTCTTCATTAATTGATTTCTTAGCTCCGTCCCAAAACCTTGCGAAGCGACTGATGCATAGTATTGACAAATCATGACAAAAAATAAACCAACTAACGACATAACAAGCATCCAGAGGGCCATTTCTATGACAGTCTGTCGGTCGTTTTGACGAATACCGACATCGACTAAGTGAGCCATGAATAAGGGCAAGACTAACTCGAAACAAGCTTCTAAAAATTTGAAGACTGGACCGAGGATAATTTGTTTTCGATAATTTTTTGCGTATTTCAATAAACCAAACATAAGATTCCTCCCTTAGCTGCTCTCATTGTAGCCTAATCTTTCAATGAAAGAAAGTTGTTCGCTACATTTTCTCAACTTCTGTTAAAATAGAAGAAAAGCGCAAAGAAGTGGAGTGTGACAGAAACGTGGAAAAAATGAGTCAGGTTATTTTGTTATTTTTTATTTATTCCTTTATCGGCTGGTTATGGGAAACGGTGTATTGTTCATTAAAAGCCAAAAAATTTGTTTATCGAGGATTTTTGGTAGGGCCTTATTGTCCTATTTATGGATTTGGGGTCTTAAGCGTTCTCTATTTTGTGGAACTCTTTGAGAACAATCTCTTGGTATTGTATGTCGGATCGGCTGTTTTAGTGACGATTTTAGAATATGTCACTAGTTATGGCTTGGAAAAATTGTTCCATGCCTCTTGGTGGGATTATCATGATGTACCTTTTAATTTAAACGGTCGCGTGGCTTTACCGGTTTCTCTTTTTTGGGGATTGGGGTGTGTCTTGATTGTCAAAGTTATTCAACCAGAAATCGCCAAAGTTGTCAGCTTTTTACAAGCAACCTTTGGCAACTACTTAGCACTTTGCATAGTGATTGTAATGGGGCTTGACTTAATTTATACGTTGCTGAACATGCAAGGTTTCAAAAAACTTATTACCGAGATGGGCCAAACGTTGGAAACGAACCAACAAGAATTTAAGCAACGGTTGAACACAAAAATGGAAATCGCTACAGCTGATTGGCAGAAGTTAAAAGAACGAACCAAAAAAGAGCATTTCCAAAATCGATTAAATTTCCAACAACGTCGTTTTATTAACAATTACCCAAAACTAACTTTAAAAAACATTAAAAATTCCAAAGAAGTGCGGCATCTCTTAGAAGATTTGAAGAAAAAAGGCCAATAATTAACAAAAAATATTACAAAATATTTCAATCAATGGTCTAATGGGATGAAAAAAAGAAAAATCGTCAAAAGCTAGTTTTTAAGGCGTCTTAAGAAATTCTTAAAGAATTGAGATAGAAATGGACTAATGAATAAACGCAGGATAAAAAAAGAGTTGCATTTAAATTGTAATAAATTGTAACATGATTGAAATAAAACAAGCCCTCCTGACTAGTATAATGAGTAGGTGTTTTAGATAAGTTAGGAAAGGTGTTGGATTTAGTGAAGGTTAAAAAGTTGATACCATTTTTAACAACAATGATGCTTATCAATTTTGGACTTCCAGTCGCTGCTGCAGCAGAATCACTTGATTCATTGCAAGAAAAAGAAGCGCAAGCGAAACAATCTGGGGAGTTAATTAGTAAAGAAATCAATTCAGCCTTAGACGATGTAAATGCTAAATATGCGGAAATCGAACGTTTAAAAACGCAAATTTCAAAAGCGGAAGATACGTTGAAAACTTCGAAAGAGGAAATAGAAAAAACAGAAAAAAATATTTCTCGTCGTAAAGAAGCTGTTGGCGATCGTATGAAGGATATTCAATTAAATGGCGACCAACGTACTTGGCAAGCCTTATTAGATGCAGAAAATTTATCAGATTTCTTTAATCGGGCCTACGCCATGACCGTTTTACAAAACTTTGAACGGGAAAAGATTGAAAGCTTAACTAGCGAAAAAGAAAAGTTAGCTGCATTACAAGAAAAAGTTGAAAATACGCAAACAACTTTAAAGCAAAATGAAGAGAAATTACAAGTTGAAGCTTCTTCAATGAATAATAAAGTCTCTGAGTTAAAAGAAAAAATGGCGAATAATGAAGAATTATTGGCTCAAATTTCGACAGACAAACAGAAAGAGCAACAACGCTTAGTCAGCGAAAAAGCAGCAGCTGAGGCACAGAAAAAACGTGCGGCAGAAACTGCCAAAGCAGAAGCAGCGAAGAAACAAGCAGCTGCCGACAAACAAGCGCAAGCAGATGCGGCGGCTAAACTAGAAGCCAAAGCTGCTGAAGAGTCAAGCAGTCAAGCATCAAGCTCTTCTACAAGTACGGAAAGCAGTAGCACTGAATCTTCAAGTTCTGCTAGTTCATCCGAATCGTCATCAACGCCAGAATCATCGACAGGCGAATCATCAACACCAGGAACTGGCTCTGGTCGTGTGCTTCAGATGGAATCAACTGCTTATTCTTGGCGCGAAGCTGGTGCAAGTAATCTAAGTGCTACTGGTATTGACTTAAGTAAAGAAAGCAATGTAGTTGCAGTCGATCCAAGTGTAATTCCTCTAGGTTCATTAGTGAAAGTCTCTGGTTATGGCTTTGCTATTGCTGGAGATACAGGTGGCGCTATTCAAGGAAATATTATTGATGTTCATTTTGAATCAGTAGACCAATGCCGACATTGGGGACGACGTCAGGTAACAGTAGAAATTCAATAATAAATTTGTTATACTAAAGACAAGATAAAAGGAATTGGCTAAGTCAGTAATGATAGTAGCCAGTTCTTTTTTAGTTAAATGTAAAGGAGAATTACAATGATTCGCTCGGCAACAAAAGAAGACGGTCAAGCGATTGCTCGGCTGGTCTTAGTCATTTTAAAAGATATGGAGTTACCAATTTTAGAAGAAGTCTCAGAAGAACAAATGATTGACCTATTAGCAGAGGCAACGGCGTATCCAACCTATCGCTATGGCTATCAACGAATTTTAGTTTATGAACATGCAGGTGAAGTTGCAGGGATTGCTGTCGGCTATCCTGCGGAAGATGAAAAG
>ENA-OWOG01000488-OWOG01000488.1-gut-metagenome-genome-assembly--contig:-NODE-488-length-9014-cov-3.645183_pt1 | contig 9014 bp, 10 predicted proteins | sample MGYA00248249_ERZ651793 | MGnify/ENA primary metagenome ERZ651793 (study PRJEB26908, sample SAMEA4031700) | gut metagenome | biome: gut; feature: normal infant; material: stool | place: China | collected 2015 ... | reverse complement strand
TCTCTCGTCTTTACATTGTGACGACGTGTCTTTTTGTCCCATCTTCACGCCGTCTACCAGGACGCAGGTGACAGCTTTTACAGGCTTCCCGTCCCAGCGAACAGCGTCAAAGGGTTGAATGCCGGTGTGATTCACATCAAGCGTATAAGCCTGCGGGTTCTTCGCTATCCGGTCATTTGCCTGTTTCAGTTGATTACTGCCTTCCTGAGTCAGAAAGAAGGTATAGCGTCCGGGATGTATGTCGCCGTGAATTGTCATTGCAGACGAGACCAATGGAATAAACAGTGCTGCAGAGCTGAGAGATAAAACAACGAGTTTACGCATAAGGTTTCCTTTCAGTTTATTAGTGATTAATACAGTCCTGCCATGTGGTATCAGCCAGTGCTTCATTCAGCCCTTTGGCGCTGAATTTTTTAGAGATAGCGGCATTCATTGAGGTCATTTTTATTACGTCTTTTTCACTTGTCGCTTTTAGCGCAGTAAAGGTCGTTTCATCCAGAGGATGGTTTGTACCATTGATACTGACTCCAGGATCAGAAAGCCCTGTTTGTGACGAGACGCGGTAATCCTCCGCAGGTACGCTGTAAGCAGCAGCCAGCTTTCCGCTTGTGCAGGTCAGTGTGAGCACTTCGCCTGAAGCATTTTGAGTATTGAGTTCAAACTCCATGGCACTGATGTTCCCGTACCAGTCACCCCATTGCTGGTCAGCCTGTACGGCGCTGGCACTGTGGCTAAGCAGCAGTAATCCAGCCAGAGTTGCATAATAGTTTCTGAGCATTTTGGTTTCCTTTCCTGATGATTTAGATACAAAAAAGCCCGCTTCCGTGTTAAGGGGAGCAGGCTGATCGTATTGATAAAATGAGCTAGCAGATAATCGTTAATACAGATCAGTTTCAGAAAATTGATCGTTTGAATCTATCATTAAAACGATCGATACACCATTATCAATAGTCATTGGCTATCATGATTTAAGTATCGATCGGTACAACAGATCAATGTACAGAAGCCACACCAGTAATACATACCGGCGCGGCTTCATGGGGGTAATATAGGTGTGAAAATATGTGGAGTACTTTCAAGGCACTTTTATGGGGTAATTTATCCTGAGTAATAAGATCGCCAATTCCCCACTAGTTAATTTATTAGCTGTAGTTTGTTACTGATTCTTTTTATTTTTTCTTTTACGGGTAAGGTATGTATCCCTGGCACGCTTAAACTGCTGATACAGTTCTGGTTCGATGTAAGTTCCTCCAACATAGAAAATCCAGACTGCATGGATAGCTAAATATGTTTCTTTTGGTGTCGATGGCTGAATGATCTCAAATGCATCATGCCAGCCAATTTTGTTAAAACTGGAAAGTAGACCGCCATCTTCCGGGGAAAGGTCTATGGTTCTGTAACTAACCTTTTTTGTGCCACTTTCATGCCCTGAATTCTTATCACTAGCGGCGTCATTGCCGGTTGATTTATCGTAATCTTCCTGTGAAGTACTTTCTGACATATTCTGATTGCAGATATCATCTTTGTTGTCAGCAGTGCATACTGAGTGGATATTATATTCACCAGATAATGCAACACTCTTCTCCGGGGTGTCTGTGCTTTGGTCGTAAATACGCATTCTCCTGGACGGTTTGTTTTTCATATATTCCCAGGCCCACTGGCATAACTCTGTATTGTCCATGGGAATGCTTAACTTACGTTTTGCTTTAAATTTATTATCCCATTGGGATCTTATGTTTTTTATAAATGATAATTTATCAATGAAGTATGCTGGGACTAAATCCATAAAATACAGAATGGAGTTATAACGTTCTTTATGGGATGTGGGATGTGTATGCAGCGATTTTATTTCTGAAAGAAATGATTCTAACGCAATCGCATACTGAGTATTTGGGTTGAAATTATCAGAAACGGATAGATCAGTCAGGGAATGGACATGACTAAATTTTTGTGGTGCAACCTCCTTTTGGATATTTATCATTTCAGAAGATAGTAGAGGATAATATTTTTTAATGCTTAACCACACAAAATAGCAGGCATGCTCATTTTTCCTGAACCATTCAAACTCTGACTCCGGAAGAAGTGAGTCAAGAAACAACTCTATTTTTCTTTCATAATAAAGTATGGCATCAAGGACACCTGAATAATAATCGCTGACAATTTCAGATAATAGTAAAGGGGCATCCCGTATATTCATTCGATAAATTGAATTTATTCTTTTCATGTTTTTTAGAGGTGAGGAACGGTAATGATCGACCATAGGTTTATTTTCCATTACAAACCAATAAAAAACGGATAGTTCTCTTTTTGTTTTTATTTTTAGCCGGTAATCCTCATTCTTACCTTTGCTTAAACTCATCTTTTACCTCTTCGAATGGCGGACTCAATTTACAGCATATCCATTATTTTTATACTGATAATAGATGTAGTGTATTACGTAGTCAACAAGTGGATTTTTCATAGTTTTTTTGTAGTGTTTTTTTTGATAGAAAGTCCAGTATTACTGACAAATTACACAGAAAGTAGCTTTTTTTAGACAGGTATGTAAGGAGAGTTTCCTTATCGTCATAGTGAAAGGCCATAACCTGTCCCAGCATGCCTTCAGTAATGACTCTTCAACCACGATGGAGACTCTCCTTAGAAATGTAAAACCATACATACATGACCTATCCATTTGAAAGGATGCCGCCCGGCGTCCTCATGATAAATTCTTTTGGAGAAGTCATGAAAGAGATTGATCTTTATAAAGACCGATTCGTTGATATGGTTTTCATTACCGAGCTGACCAGTCTGTCTGATAAGTGGTTTTATAAAATGGCACAGCAAGGAAAGTTTCCAAAACCTGTAAAATTTGGCCGCAGTTCCCGCTGGATAGAGCGTGAAGTAAAAGAGTGGTTGGAAGCTCGTGTTAATGAGCCGAGAACATAAAAGACTGCTAAAGATGGTGATGGTGAGGGTTACTAACTTTACACCATGTTTATATACTCTCACGCCTTATGCCGTGTGAGTTTAATGTGATTTATAAAGTCGGTTTATTTATTATTGTATTCAATGCATTATCAATTATTCTTTAATGCACTCAATCACAAGTCAATATCACTTCATATAAACACGTTTTATCACACTCATTATAGCGTCATACACTTACACTCTGTTATCACACATACTCTACCTCTGATGTCACTATTCATACTGAATATCAGACAAAGACACTCATCCAATAACCACACAAATACATTGCCAGTCAGTCATTCCTGACTGGCTTCAGAGAAACACATCATGGACTTACCTGAATCATTCCTTTTATCTCATACTGAATATCACATTGAAAATAACACTCCACACCTAATCATATCTGATGACAATGTATTCAGATTCAGATTAGAACAACTGGACAGTTGTCTTAAAACTATCAGTAGAGGACGTAAGTTACCTTTCACTATTCTGTATAACCGTTCAGGATACAAAGAGAGTGCTGAGTCAGCCACCATTCTTGATGCCATCCGTTATCTCAATATGTTGCCACATGATGCAATGAAAGTACGAATAGCTAATCCACGTATAGCTACCTTCCAGCGTTTATTTACTAGCGCCGATTTATATTCGCGTGTCCATAACGGGAAAATAGCAGGGGCAGACACTGTTACCACAGCAGAAATGCTGAATAAGCTGATACTGGATTACCGGTTTACTGTGAGCCAGGCAGGATTTAAAAAAGCATGCAGAAAGTACCAGAGGGCTTCGGTTAAAAATCTGAAGGGAGTGATGAATTACATCAGACATCTGCAGGAGCGTCATTCGCGGCTGCTGGTCTTGCGGGTTGATTTATCATGGGCAAATGAGCACAAAGCTGATATCACTGCTGATGATGCCCGTAAGCACCGTCAGCAGCTGTTTCGCAATATGCAAAAGAATCCAATGTTTCGCCATGTCCTCGGGACGGTATGGAAACTGGAATATGGCCCACAACGTAAATTTCATTACCACATGCTATTTATCTTAAATGGTAATAAGGCACAACAGGATGGCGTGATTGCTCATGCTTTCGGGAGATACTGGAATGAAACTATTACTAAAGGTAAAGGCATGTTCTACAACTGCAACGCTTACAAAGAGCGTTATGAGGACTGCTGCCTCGGCAAACTGAAACGCGGTGACAGTAGTAAGGACAAGGGGTTACTTAAGGCGCTAAGTTACATCACCAAAATCGATGCCTGCGCACGTCTGGTTCTTCCGGGTAATGCCAGAACCTTTGGTCGCGGAGAAGTACGTTCATTGAAAAAAAGGAAGAGAGCATAAATAGGCCGGTAAACCTAAGCTGTTGTAACAGTCGGTAATGCTTCCTTCCCCCCTCTATCTACAAAGCCAGCTAACCATGCTGGCTTTTTTCATTTGTTACGGAGTTCATGATGAATTACTTCGTCTTAGCCACTCACGCCGTCACCGTAGATGGTGAATGGGTTACACCAGAATCTGTTCAACAGTTTGATTTTGATTCATTGCTTTGTATTTACTGCAAACTGCAGATCGGTGTTCAGTTTGATCCTCTGACATCTACAAGAACGTTTGTGCACATACCAAGGCATATCAACAATATTGCTCGGCTTAAAACATGTCGATTTAACAAGCTCCAAACAGTACCAGAACAAACCTCGCCAAAAACTATCCCGCCTTCAGAAATGCGCCTTCGACCTACTAACACGACGATACGGCAATGGCGATGCTGCTGGTGCGATACTCACTGGCATGGGGACAAGGTTTGTCCGAAATGTAGCGACTTGATTTATGTGTTAGACGTTTAAGAGACAGTTTCGGTCGGTAGAGTTCGTAGATTAAATCTGAGCGTGCCGACATCGACCATTGTCCCTCTTTTACCAGGAAAGGAAATTAGATATATTTCTACAATTCCGGAAATATAGAAATGAGATGCAAATGGAGCTTTCAAAAGCAGCAGACACCCTGAAAGAGCTGGGTCATTCTACACGACTAAGCGTGTACAGGGAGCTGGTTAAAGCCGGACATAAAGGGTTACCGGTTGGTGAACTGCAGAAGCGGCTCGAAATCCCAGCGTCTACGTTGAGCCATCATCTTTCCTCGTTGATATCAGTTTCTTTGGTACGCCAGGAACGTCAGGGCAGAACGCTTTTTTGCCACGCTCGATATGAAAACCTTGAGGCTCTGATTGCCTTCCTGACAGAAGAATGCTGCTCAGGGACTAACGACTGCCCCCCCCTGCCCCAGAAGACGGAGAAGTAAAATGACAGGTGATCTTAAGAATGTTGATTCGGGTTTGTTCGACACCTCAATCACAGAGGCAAGATTCGGTATTCCTGCCGTTCCCCATCCACCACGTATCCTCATGTTGTACGGCTCTGTGCGCGAACGTTCCTACAGCCGACTGGCAACGGAAGAAGCGGCAAGGTTACTGACCGCCATGGGCGCAGAAGTGCGGATCTTCAATCCTTCTGGCTTGCCTCTTCCTGATGATGCGCCTGACTCGCATCCTAAAGTCATGGAATTGCGCGAGCTGGTTCGTTGGTCCGAAGGGATGGTGTGGTGTTCCCCTGAACGCCATGGTGCGATGAGCGGCATCATGAAGGCCCAGATTGATTGGATACCGTTATCAGAGGGTGCAGTTCGCCCTTCACAGGGTAAGACATTGGCCGTTATGCAGGTCTGCGGTGGCTCTCAGTCTTTCAATGCCGTAAACCAGATGCGCATTCTTGGCCGATGGATGCGGATGATCACCATCCCGAATCAGTCCTCTGTGGCAAAAGCCTGGCAGGAGTTTGATGAAGATGGACGTATGAAACCGTCGTCTTATTACGACCGCATCGTGGATGTAATGGAAGAACTGGTGAAATTTACTCTGCTGACCCGAGGTAACTCAGCCTATCTCGTTGATCGCTACAGCGAACGAAAAGAGTCTGCAGAAGAACTTTCCCGGCGGGTTAATCAGAGCAAAATTTGAGGGCTGGTATGAGTGATGTAACAGCATTCAACAACTGCATGAGCGTGTTCTGGCGGCTACATGAAGCCGAACTATCTCGCTTTCTGACATCGAAGACAGGTGATAGCGAAAAAGCAGCAGACCTTCTGCAAGAGCTATTCCTGCGTGCCCGCGCTCATTCAGACAGTTTCTGCGAAATGGAGAATCCGCGAGCCTGGCTGTATCGGGCGGCGAGGAATCTGCTGATTGATGAGTACCGCACCACCAGGGAATTCGTTGAGCTGGAAGATGATGCCCCATTAACTGATGCATCCCCTGATGCAATCTCAACGCTGGATATTTGCCTGCCTGAAACATTGCAGGTATTACCTGAAGATGAGCGGTGGTTGATTGAAGAATCCGACCTTAACCGGCGTCCCCAGCAGTCCCTGGCCGATGAACTGGGAATCACGCTTACGGCGTTTAAATCCCGACTACTTCGGGCCAGAAAACACCTGAAAGAGACGATGACAGAACTTTGTCAGATTGAGGCGGATGACACGTCTTCCGTCTGCTGCCACAAAAAAATGAATTAATCGCGCATCTTTTCCCCACCACCTTCGTTTACCTCAGTGTAAAGCCAAATGACTAAACACTGAGGTAAACAGTCCATGTCAAAAATTGAGATCTTTGAAGCAGCAGGCTGCTGTGCAACCAGCAGCGTTGTAGTCAGTGACGAAGCCGTCAAATGGAACGCCAGCGCCGAATGGGCGAAAAAGAATGGCGTTGATATACAGCGCTACAGCCTTGCGAATAACCCGCAGCAGTTCCTGAATTCGCCGGTCATTAAAGAGTTTCTGAACACATCAGGGATGGAGTCTCTCCCTGTCACCTTGCTCGACGGCAAACTCGTGATGGCAGGCAAACTCCCGACTCGTGAAGATATCGCCCGTTGGGCAGGTATTCCGCTTAGTCAGGACTGGAGTGAAGACAGCACGCAACCACGCTGCTGCAGCATTCCACGTATGCCTTAATTCCAGAGGAGCAATCACTGATGAATATGCCATTTTTAAAAGACATTCCCCCGTTCATCTTTTTCACTGGCAAAGGTGGCGTGGGTAAAACATCCCTGGCCTGTGCTACTGCGGTATGGCTGGCCGATCAGGGTAAGAGAACGCTTCTGGTGAGTACCGATCCGGCTTCCAATGTCGGCCAAGTCTTTAGCCAGACTATCGGCCACCGAATCACAGATATCAGTACCGTAGAAAATCTTGCCGCGATGGAAGTTGATCCGATGGCTGCAGCACAGGCATATCGTGACCGAGTACTCGACCCGGTTCGCGGGCTGATGCCAGCTGATGTGGTCAGCAGCATTGAAGAACAGCTCTCCGGTTCATGCACTACGGAAATCGCGGCATTTGATGAGTTTACTGGTCTTCTTACCAACCATGAGTTGCGGGAAAAGTATGACCATATCGTATTTGATACTGCGCCAACCGGTCATACCATCCGTATGCTTGAGTTGCCGGGGGCCTGGAGCGGTTATCTCGAAGCGAACCCTGATGCCGCCGCTAACCTCGGGCCGCTGGTGGGGCTGGAGAAACAACAGCACCAGTACTCAGACGCGGTTAAGGCGCTGTCTGATGCAGCTCTCACGCGCTTGGTTCTGGTTGCCCGAGCCCAAGCTTCAACACTGAAAGAAGTCTCTCATACGCACGATGAGCTTTCTGCTATCGGTTTGCAGCATCAACACCTTGCCATTAATGGCGTGCTGCCGCCGTTTGCGGGTGAAAATGATCCACTGGCGCAAAGTATTCTGGCTCGAGAAGAAAAAGCATTACAGGCAATGCCAGAGAACCTGGCGAACCTTCCCCGCTCGCAGCTGTATCTGAAGCCATTTAATCTGGTCGGTCTGGAAGCCCTGCGTCTGTTATTTACGGAGAACAAAGCCTCGCTGCCGCTCCCTGCTACCACGCTGAATACTTTGGATTTACCGAAACTTGCCTCTCTGGTAGATGAACTCAGCCAGACAGGCAAAGGGCTGGTCATGACGATGGGTAAAGGCGGTGTGGGCAAAACGACTGTTGCGGCATCGGTGGCGGTATCTCTGGCAAAACGCGGCCATAAAGTCCATCTGACCACGTCCGATCCGGCAGCACATCTGTCTTATACGCTGGATGGCTCGCTGCCAAATCTTCAGGTCAGCCGTATCGACCCGAAAGTTGAGACAGAACGTTATCGCCGTTTTGTACTGGAAAATCAGGGGAAAGGGTTAGATGCGGAAGGGCTGGCGGTGCTGGAGGAAGATCTCCGCTCGCCATGTACTGAAGAGATCGCCGTCTTCCAGGCATTCTCGCGGATCATCAAAGAGGCTGACGACCATTTTGTCATTATGGACACAGCGCCAACGGGCCACACGCTTCTGCTACTTGATGCAACAGGAGCCTATCACCGGGAAATGGTGCGTCAGATGGGGCAAACACATGACCATGTGATGACTCCAATGATGCAATTGCAGGACCCGGAGAAGACAAAGGTGATTATCGTGACGCTTGCCGAAACGACACCAGTACTGGAAGCGGCGAACCTACAGCAGGATTTACGTCGCGCTGGCATCGAGCCATGGGCATGGGTTGTGAATAACAGCCTGGCGGCAGCTGAACCATCTTCACCTTTCCTGAAGACCAGGGCTAGCCGCGAGCTGCCTCTCATCTCTGATGTGGGTGAGCAGTATGCAAAGCGTATTGCATTAACAGCGCTACAGAGCCAAGAGCCGGTTGGTATTAACCTTCTGGAAGAAATGGCGAAGTAACAATGAAGGGGGCAACTGCCCCCTTCATCTTTATTTAAGTCTTTTACCTGCTTCATTAACGACTTTTTCACCATCTTCTTTGGCGAAAGCCCCTTTCTGAGATTCTGGCAGGATATCCAGAACGACTTCAGAAGGACGGCAAAGTTTAGTTCCCAGTGGCGTCACTACAATCGGACGGTTAATCAGGATCGGATGTTGCAACATAAAGTCGATTAGCTGGTCGACAGTAAATTTATCATCTGAAAGACCCAGTTAAACATACGGTTCGACGTT
>ENA-OWOG01000484-OWOG01000484.1-gut-metagenome-genome-assembly--contig:-NODE-484-length-9164-cov-3.179047_pt1 | contig 9164 bp, 18 predicted proteins | sample MGYA00248249_ERZ651793 | MGnify/ENA primary metagenome ERZ651793 (study PRJEB26908, sample SAMEA4031700) | gut metagenome | biome: gut; feature: normal infant; material: stool | place: China | collected 2015 ... | reverse complement strand
GATCGCGGTGGCGAGATGGTCGTACCAGTTCTCGATGTCCGGGCCCTTCGTCATCCAGCCGCAACCGCAAACGATGCGGCCATGGCCGTTGATGCACGGCTCGAGGACGCCTTCCGAATCGAAGTCACCCAGATGGTCGGCCAGCACGTCCTTCACGGCCTGCGCCCCGGACCGCGGCGGGGCCGAGAACAGCCTGTCCACGTGCTCGCCGAACTCCCGCCACGAGTCGAAGCGGCACTCGCATCCACGGCAACGGACCTCCGGCGGATCCCAGGTCATGTACCCGGCATGAGCTACCGCCAGATTGCGTCTTCCGCTCATTTCACACCCCTTGCTTTCACTTCCGTGGGCATCGGCCCGCCATGACCAAGCATGGATTCACAGTGACGAATCACGCGTGCGTAGACGTTTGCCTCATGCGTCCAACAATCAACCGGCCGTACCGGGTCATTGACAAGGCCTTTCCCGTCCTTCCCGCGCCATTGCAGTACGTAATCGCGTTCCTTGCCAAGCCATTCGATGAGGTCGATGAGGGCCTTATCCCTCTCCCTCATGTCACTCGTGGTGGGTTCGCCGCGTCGGCATCGGAACGGGTTCCGCGTATCGCGTTCCTCCCTCCCGTTGGCGGCGAGCGCCATCCTGGTTTTTCTTTTCATTTTGGTTTCCTCCTATCGCTTGCGCCATTCTCCGTTGGCGTATCGGTTCCATCCGCGTATTGCGGTTTTGATGTCGTCGTCCGGGGTCGTGATCCAGATGGCGTTCGGGCATCCACGGCATTTGGCGATCCAGAAGAAGCGGGTCGTGGCTCCGATGATTCGGGCGTAGTGTTCGATGTTGGGTTTCCTTGTGCCGCAGTATGGGCATGGGCTGGTCTTGTGCCATTTCCTGACGTGCGGATGGATGATGTTTCTCATGTGTTTCATGGTTTGCTTTCCGTGATGATGACGGTCCGGATGCCGTCGGCGGGCTTGTTCGTGTGGTGGCGCAGGTCGCAGTCGATGATGTGCAGGCCGATGCCCTGGTATTTCAGGACCGCGTGGACCGGGCTCAACCGGATCAGGTCCAGTGGGCCGTCCAACGTGACGTCCATGCGGGTGAGTGCGATGCATCGCCGGCCGATCAGGTCGGTGGGATTCCGGTATCGCCATGCCGTGTGCGCCTGGACCGTCATGGCCGGCCTCCGGTCAAGCCGGTCAGGATAATCACGCCGAACGGCAGGAGCGCCGCGGCGATCGCATTCATCACCATGCCCCTTTCAGGAGTTCGCGGTACCACCGGTAGTCGTTGATGTCGCGACGGATGCAATCACGCACCCTGTGCGAGCCGTCATGCCCCTTGTACGGGTCCTCGGGACAATCCAGGAACGTGAGATAGCGGCGCAATGTGGTCAGATCGAACTTGCGGTAGCTCAGCCACGCGTCCGGATTCAGGTTCAGACGCTTGAGGAAATCGAGGTCGAAATCCACGTTCGTTCCCGCCGGAACCAGCGTGAAACGTTGCGAGAGCGAGTCGAGGTACTCCTCCACCGCATTCGCCACGGCGCCCACGCCATCGTTGTTGCGCGAGCCGTTCAGCAACTCGTACAGCAGCCCGTTGTCGGTGTGCATCGAGAACGCGATCGGACTCATGTCCAACAGGTCCAGACCGGCCGGGCGGATGATACGATGCAGCGAACCATACGACTGTTCGCCCAGCACGTCGGTGCATTCCATGCCGACCTCCAACGGGAGGGACGACGCCCTATCGATGCCGGTGGTCTCGAAGTCCAGCCACAGGAGCGCGTCCGGCTTGGTCGCTTCTTCGCTCATTGTTGGTTTCCTTTCGTCTGGAGGAGGATGATTTCGGTCTGGGTGAGTGCGACGGCTGTCCCGTCCTGGTTGAGCCGGAACCACTTCCCCCGCCAGTCACGCACGGGAATGGCGAGCGGATCCATGCCGAACGGCACGATCAGCCCCAGCCGTTCCGCCTCCGCCACATGCCGGTGGACCCACCCATGGCAACCCGTGTCACCGCTGCCGCACAACTCGACGATGTTCGCCGGACTGTGCCGCACATCCGGATCCGCCGCACGACGCAACTGCCTATGATGGCCACTGCGCCCAGGCCAACGGGACGGATCATGGATATTCACGCCGCATCGGAGGCAATGCCACCCCTGACGTTCCAGAGCAATCCGCTTCGATTCCTCGAACTCACCCACAAGACACCCCCTCCCGCATCAGGGCATCGACCAAAACCATGCACGCCGAACAATTCGCCCTCAAACCAGACGCCATCACCGCGATACCGCCATCACACTCACCGCCGGCGAGCGCTCGCAGTTCGATGGTGGCTGCGGTTTCGGCGGTGTCGGCGAGGAGTTGGGCGAGTCGGCCGAGTCGTTCCTTGGTCATTCGTCGGCCTCCTCGTCTTCGTCGTCGGACTGGGCCGCTTCGGTGATATTGGCGACGAGCCGGTCGAGGTGTTCGGTCTCGTCGTTGGCCGGCGTGTAGCCGAGGTCTTGGAGGATCCGGTAGTAGTCGATGATGATGCGCGCCGTATCGCCGTCGCGTCCGGACCAGTCGGATGGTTCGATGAACCATTCGATGCGGCTGGCGAGGATGGATACGGCTTCCAGTGGCCAGTCGGAGGTTTGCAGGCTGGTGTGGGCGGCGTGCGGGCCGTCCGCGGCGAGGATGCCGGTGATCTTCTCGTATTCCATGCGGCCGCAGTTGACGTCGTCCCATGTGGAGAGCGCCTTGGTGAAGCCGTCCGGGTCCGGATCGACGAGTTGCAGGAGTCCGAGCCTTGCCGTGGTTTCGATGAGTCTGGCGCGTTTGATGGCGTGGAGGTTGGCGTGCAGCCATGCCATGCGTTTGGCGGCGGAAGCGGCGGCGTATTCCTCGAGCGCATGAATCCTCGCGTCGCGTTCGGCCCGTTCGAGCGCCCGTCGTTCCTCCTCGGCGGAGGCTGCGGCCCGGTCCCGGCGGTGCCACAGGTAGATCTGGCGGGTCTCCTCGTGGATGGAGACCGCGTCGGGTCGTTGCTCCCGGAGGTACTCCAACGTCTCTTCGGGTGTGCCGGAGGCCGCGCCGACCCAGCCGTCGTAACGCCATTCGGGGTCGTTGAACGGTTTTTCCGGTTCCGGGATGAGGTTAGGGCCGTTGGTTTCGTCCCCGAGGAGCGCGGCGACCGATTCGAGCCATCGCCGGTCACGGTCCTCGCGTTCGATGTTGTGGAGGATGTAGTCGAAGTTCGAGGTGCCTGCGGCGTGTGCGAGGCGTTCCTGACGGTCCGGTTGGCCGTCGTATCGGCTGATGGCGATCAGCTGGCCGATGGTGAGCTGGTCGAAGTCGCTGCGGGTCCGGCGGATTCCGGCGGGGATGCTGGCGGCTTTGCTGCGGTCGCGTACGTAGTCGCTGCTTCGGCCGAGCCTGTGGGCGACGCTCGCGGCGGTGGCGCCGAGGTCGAGCATGCCCTGGATGGCGTCGGCCTCCTCCATCGTCGTGAGCTGTTCGCGCTGCGTGTTTTCGGTGACCATGGCTTCGAGCTGTTGGAGCGGGTCGAGGTCGAGCACGAAGCAGGGCACGGCGCCGGTGCCGGCCTGTTTGCACGCGGCGAGGCAGCGGTGGCCGGCGATGACCCTGTAGCGTCTGCCGTTTGGGACGACGGACAGGGGCGAGAGCAGCCCGTTGGCCTTGATGCTGGCCGCGAGGTCGGACACGTCGCCGATGTTCTTGCGTGGATTGTCCGGGTGCGGGTCGATCAGACTCGTGTTGATGAGCTTGATCTGGTCGCTCTGGTAGTCGCTCATTGCTTCTCCTTGCTGGTTCGTTGGTTGAGGTTTTCCGCGCATGCCTGGCATGCTTGCCACCATTCGCTGGGATGGCCGTCTCTGAGGCTGCCGGTGTGGTCGTATTCGTTTTCGTGGGGGTCCATGATCCGGTGGACGTGTTCGCAGTCCCAGGTGTGGCGGTGTGGTCGGGTTGGTGTGGTGGGTTCGGGTGTCCAGGTCTGCCATTGGTCGCGGAGCCATGTGTTGAGCCGTGGGATGTGTCCCGTGCGGATTTGGCCGTCGTTGACGGCTCGCCGGTATCGGCGGACGGCGGATTGGAGTCGGGCGAGCTGGGCGGGGTTCTCGGCGATTTTCACGTACAGGCGTCGGGCTTCGAGGTCGGGTTTGCGGCCTTTCGTGCCGACGGTGCCGGGATAGGTTTCGGCGAGCCGCTCGTAGCCGGCGTCCGGCGGTTCGGTTCCGGTTTGCTTCGGTTTGCCGGCGGGAGGGGTCGGGAAGGGTATATCGGTATAGGTATCGGTTTTATGCCACGTTTTTGCTTGGCTGTTTGCTAGCAACTTGCTAGACGTTTTGCTACCGTCCTGCTCCCCGTTCGCTAGCAACTTGCCAGACGTTTCGCTACCGTCCTGCTCCCCGTTCGCTAGCAACTTGCCAGACGTTTCGCTACCGTCCTGCTCCCCGTTCGCTAGCAGGTTGCCGGACGTTTGCTTGGCTTTCCGGTTGGCGGCCTTGCTTCGTCCTCCCCTGCTTCCGGCCTTGCGGCGCGCTTCGAGCTGCTCCGGCGAGAGCGTCTTGGGCTCCTTGCAGATGCCCTCGGCGTAGACGGGACGCCAGCCGCCGTCATGCTCCTCCATGAGGCCGGCGTCGATGAGCTGCTGGAGCTGTTTCATGGTGCCTCCGGCGTCCTTGAGATCGAGCTCGTCGAAGTGGCCGGGGTATGCGGCCGGGTCCTTGGACTGCATCGAGACGCCTTTGGAGTGGATGACGCACAGCTTGACCCACAGTCCCACGGTGGCGAGCGGCAGACGGCGGATGCGCCTGTCGTCGGCCATCTGATCGTCGATGATGAACCACATCTCCCTTGCTCCTTTCGTGGTTCAGTCGATCTCGCCGGTGTCCGGATCGACGTGTTCCATGTCGAGGCTGCGCCGCAGGTCGTCGATGAGGATCATCTGACGGCTGCCGGCCGGTTTCGCGCACATGGTCTCCATCGCCAGCCCTGCGTCGACGATGCGCTGTGCGAGGTCGGCGCAGTCGTAGACCGCCTCGGTGACGGTGTGGATCCCGCCCCATTTCTCGATGTATTCCTTCTTGGTCCTGGTGTCCATGCAGGTGCGGCATGCCTTGAGCACGCCGGCCGCGGCCTTGGTGATCTGCTGTGTCTTGCCGATGAGGTCGATGAGCAGGTCGGGTGTGGCCTCCTGCGGGATGAGCGCCTGTTGTTCCGTTTTCCTCATGATTCGTTTCCTTCCCTTTAGAAGTCCGGTTCGCCGCTCGTGCCGGACCCGCCGAATGATGACCGGTCGGCCGGCGGCGCGGCCCATGGATCGTCCGCCGGCGGCCGCGCGGGCTGTTGCGGTCGCTGGCTCCAGCCGCCCGTGCCGGTGTTGATCACGGGCGGTGCGGCGTGCGGGTTGCCGTAGGTGCCGTCCGCCTGCCGGTGTCCGGTGCGGGAGACCTGTGCCGTGGCGTAACGGAGCGATGGGCCGATCTCGTCGACCTGCAGCTCTATGACGGTGCGGTTGGAACCGTCCTGCGCCTGGTAGGAGCGTTGCGTAAGCCTGCCCTGCGCGATGACGCGCATGCCCTTGGACAGTGACTGCGCGCAATGCTGTGCGAGGTCGCGCCATGCGGAGCATCGCAGGAACAGGGCCGCGCCGTCCTCGTATTGGCCGGTCTGCCGGTTCCAGTTGCGTGGCGTGGACGCGATGGTGAAGCCCGCGACCTGCGTGCCCTGGCCGGTGGTCCTCAGTTCGGGGTCGGCGGTGAGGTTGCCGATGATGGTGATGACGGTCTCTGCGGCCATGGCTATGCCTCCTTGACGTAGGTGGACGGTTCGGCTCCCATCTGGCTGGGGTCCTTGGCCTTCCACGCGCACCTGGCGCGCAGGCAGCCGGCCTGCCTGTCGATGATGACGTCGCCGAACCGCGCCGGCGCGACCATGGTGAGGTCCCAGCCGCGGTCATGGTTGAGCTTGCCGATGGTCTCGTAGAGCTCCGCAATCAGCTCGCCGGAGCTCATGCCGACGCTGTCAGGCGTCAGCGGCCACTCGACACCGCTCGCCCTCCGGCCTGTATGTCTGTCTCATTCGCGGACTCCTTGTCGTGTCTGGTGGATGCTTGTGCCGGGGCGTGGTTTCGGACCACGTCATCCGTTCGCCGGCGTGTCCCGGACACGCCGATCCATGGCGCCCGCCGCCATCGCGGGCCCCGGCGGGAACGGACGGGAGGAGAAGAGAGAAGATGACCCGTCCGGCCGGTTTTAACGTCTTTTCCTTGACGGGTGGGCGGCTCCCGCGGGGCGAATGACGAGTGCCTGCAATGTGAATGCGGGAGCCGCCCAGGTCCTATTCGTCGCCGTCGCCATGCTCGGCGAGCCAGCGCCTGACATGCGGACTGTCGGACAGCCGGCACGTGACGAGCAGGGCGGGCGGCAGGACAGCCAGGGGCGCGGCGAGCAGATGCTCGATCGGATGCGTGCAGGCCGACGTGCCGAACAGCACGTAAAGGGCCAGCAGCCACGCCACGGCCAATAGCTGCATGAGGATCACGGACAGGAGACGCCTCATGGCTCCTCCTTCCGGTTGGCGTGTCGTGCGAGTTCCAGCGTCTCGTCCCTCAGGGCATCGATGTCCTTCAGGATCTCCCAGAGGACGGGTGCCAGCTCTCCCTCGTCGGGATCGTCGCTGCCGCTCGTTTCGGACCACAGGGACATCGCCGCGTAGCTTGCGGCGTCGAGCCTGCGGTGGAGGCGTCTTGTTCTGATGCGGGTGGATAGTCTCATCGTGATGCCTCCCTACCTGTTCGGACGATCCCGCCGCCATCGAGGTGTCTCCTGTGCGGCAGGAGGTTCATCACGAACCCGCCGTCATCCATCCAGCTCATCGCATGCTCCTTGTGCAGTCGGTCTCGCCGGCCTCGAGCCATTCGGCGACCGCGTCCTGCGGGTAGAGGATCATGCGGCCGTGCTTCACGAACCGTGGCCCCTGTCCGCGGAACCTCAGTTGGGCCAGATACGCCTGTCGGGTCCTGACTTCCGCCGGGGTTCCGGCGCCGAAGAGTCGTGCCACCTGGGCGGTGGTCATCATCTGCCGTAACGCCATCACGCACCTCCATCGCGCGTAGAATCGTTCACATGGATTGGTTCAACGTCATCGGTCTCGTCCTGTCCGCGATCGGCTGCGTCACCGGCAGCGTGGCCCTGTTCCAGTCGCATAAGGCCAACAAGGTCGCGGAGCAGTCCCTCGGCGTCGGCGAGGAAGCCAACGTGCTTTCCTCCGAATCCAACGGCCTGTCGTCCGACGCGAACCAGATAGGTGAGGACGCGAACCTTATCGGCAAGGACGGCGTCAGGGTTGAGGCCGATCAGCTCGGGTACGAGTGGGCCGTCCAGTTTGATGCCGAAACGGGTGCCATGGCCATAATCAACGATTGCTGCTTCGCCGCACGTGACGTTCGAGTCGTCGTCCGTTTGGAAGAAGAGACCATAGGAGACGTTCATGCCGATGACGTTCCCGGATTCGGACAGGTCGTGCTCGAAGTCCCTCTCGTATGCGAGAAGCTTCGCGAAGAGGCTTCGCAGCGATGCGAGTACTTCATCGGACCGGTCTTCGTTCTTCTTGACATCCATATCGCTTGGGTCACCATGCTGGGAACGCATCGGAGCATCCGTTCCCAGCATGGCTTCGGCTATGCGGAGCGAAAGGAGATCCTCGCCTGACATCACGCACCCCCTTGTCGTGTGTGTTGCCGGGCGGCGTTAGGAGAACCGCCCGGCCCTCTCCTAAGATCGGTGTCATCCCGCATTTGCGACGTGCGGGCCGAACGGTTAGGAGAAGAATCATGCTCACACAGCGACAGGCACTCGAAGAGGCGAGAGAAAACATCGCCCACGGCACCGGCATCGCCGCGCGGATCAAGGAGACCTCGCAGAATCCTGAGATTAGGGAACTCGCGAAAGCCATCCATTTCATCGGATTCGGAAGCCAGCAGATCGTCAACGCCTTCACCGATTCCGGCAGGATAAAGGATCTCTAACAGGAAACGGCAGACGGCTTCCATCTGTCCAAGCACGGCGGCGCGGTCGGCGGCTTCCTTCAGCCGCTCGAGACCGCTGCCGCCGATCGCAGCCCTGGCGAAAGCCGAATCGATGAGTTCGACGCTCGTTCTCGGCTGTGCCGCGGTGAAGAGGCCGTCCCTCAAATCATCGAACGCGGAGCACAGGGTTCCTCTCGTGGTCTTGTCCATCACGCACCCTTTTCCGGTGCCGGGCTGAATATCGGCTGACTCATGGCCGCTTGTGTGGGATGTTTCCAGTTCCTTGCGGACGGCTTTGGCGATTGCTTCCAGCATGGCCGGATGTTTTCTTTCTAATTCCTCCACGGAGACCGGGTTCGTGGTTTCCTCCGGTGTTTCGTCCGGGATGTTCAGCATGGTGTTCTCCTTTCGACTCAGGCGTTGGCGGGAGCCGTCTGCTCCTGGATTGCTTTTGGGAGGATGTCGTACACGTTCTTGGCTATGGGCCGGGGCTTCCCTGTCTCGTCGGTCGGGGTGTGTAATGTCACGCCTCTGAAGTTGTAGGATTGAATCTCACTGGTCATCTTGTTTTCCTTTCGAAGTGAGGGCGATGAACGCCGCAAAGTTTGTGAAAAATTTCCTGCTTACAGCCAACGAAGAACAGAACGGAAAGTTCACGATCTCCGATGTGTCCGGCGCGATGTCGGTCGTGGAACAGACGATTCGCGCCATGGCCGATGCCGACAACGAGGACGCACAGCTGGCCTCGACCTGCCTCGACTCGATCTGGATGGACATCTGGGCCGCGTACGACCGTGGCGGAAGAAGCCGCGAGATGTCCAAATCGAACGTCTCCCTGAGCGTCCAAGACCGGATGGCACTGCGCACGGCAGAACGATTGCTGGACCAAGGCCCCGAACAGTATCCGCAGGAACGCCGCGACGACATCCGCTCGATGATCGATGGCCTGCCGTCGTTGCTGAACGACCTCGCACTTCCGCAATCACTCAAGGAATACATTGCCCGGCTTGCACGCGAAGTGCGGATAGCGTTGGACGAGTACGACCTGACCGGAGACTTCAAGCTTGACATCGCGTTCACCAGATTGCAGACCTCGCTCAGTGTCGCCGCCACCGTTCCACAAGATGATGGAT
>ENA-OWOG01000475-OWOG01000475.1-gut-metagenome-genome-assembly--contig:-NODE-475-length-9520-cov-33.746267_pt1 | contig 9520 bp, 8 predicted proteins | sample MGYA00248249_ERZ651793 | MGnify/ENA primary metagenome ERZ651793 (study PRJEB26908, sample SAMEA4031700) | gut metagenome | biome: gut; feature: normal infant; material: stool | place: China | collected 2015 ... | reverse complement strand
ATCCTGAGTAAAACGGTGGATCAATATTGGGCCGTTGGTGGAGATATAAGTGGATCACTTTTCATCCGTCGTTGACAAAAGTGAAGTGGAAGCCTGGCTGCAGGCGCGTATTGCACAGTCCCGTCCGTAATTTTTAACCACTAACCCTTCGCCCACAGCAGACGCAATCTCCGGCCTGCCGGCGGCGCTCTGCTGCCTGTTATCCCCCGTGAGGAATATGAAAATGAAACAACAGTATCAGACCCGTTACGAGCTGCTCCATGAAAACTACCAGAAATGGCTGACCGGCTTCACCCGGCACGCCGTATCATGGGGCGTGTGTCATCCGAATATCTACTATTTCCATAATCTGACGCCCGGGTGGGTGTCATTCAATGGCGAAAAACCGGAGATTGCCATCGTTCCCCAGAGTCTGCACCGGCTGATTTATGGTCCGGACAAACGGAGCTCCCCGTCCCTGGATGATGATCTGGTGGTGAATTTATGCACCAGCGAACACCTGCTGGTTCATCATCCGATGCTGGAAGGGATCCTGCTGTCTGAATGTGAGCGCCTGAAGCAACATTCTCTGGCAAACAAACTAATCAGCCTCTTCCGTCAGTTTGGCGGCACGGAGTTACGTCTCAAACTGGTCTGGCTCTGCTGGCTTGACTTAATGACCGGAAACAGCCTTGACGACTGGACGAAAAACCTGAAACACAAATCAGAAAAAGATCTGGAGCAATGGATCATTGCACGTCAGGGTCAGAGTGAACCACTGACAAATCTGATGGATCAGTACGTGCTTATGGCATACCGTACATCGGTTGATGCCGCTCACAGTTGATGTCTGAGAACCACAGGGCTGGCAGCAGAAAACCAGCCCTGTGGTAAAATACAGTAATAGCGGCGTACATCAGGCACGCCGCTCACTCGTCCACAGATCATATACGTCATTATACTGCGCGATAACGGAGGGCTTCAGCACCCGGTCATTTCTGAGCGGGTATGAATACCATTGATGATGCGAAGCAGCCACGGGCAGAAACGTTCTTCACAACCAGGTGCCTCCATCTTCACTGCAGTCTGAATGTGCCGGCTTGTTATCCACCAGAAATGGTATGCTCCGGTACATGCATACCCCGGAGACTATAAACGCACTGAATCATAGCCTCCCACCTCAGCAGGAGGCAGTCAGCTTTCAGGCGGAAAAACGTTGCAGTTAAAGATCGTGAGAATCGCTGTTTCGTTGCATAGCAACCCGAACAGTTGTAGTGAAACATTTTACCTGCATCAGCACATGGTCAGGCGCCGTCTGTATGGCGTGGAATACTGATGTTTCGGCTGATGGCAAGCCTCATTCTGTACTGACCCCAAAAAGTTGGACAGTTAAACACGAGGCATATAGGTCTGATTCCGATATTCAATTGGAGTCAGACTTTTTAATTTCAGGCTAATTCTTCTGCTGTTGTAGTATTCAATATATTCCGTAACAGCATCCTTCAGTTCGCTTATATTACTGAACTCATCAAGATAAAAACACTCCGACTTTAAGGTTCCAAAGAAACACTCCACCACAGCATTATCCAGACAATTGCCTTTTCTGGACATGCTTTGTTTAATACCATGTTCTTTAAGAATATTTTGATATCTTCTCATACGATACTGCCATCCCTGGTCAGAGTGCAGAACAGGATGCTCGTGAGGATTAAGCTTTTTGAATGCCTGATCGAGCATATTCTCAACCATGTTCATCACTGGTCTTTCCGAAAGGCTGTAAGAAATAACTTCGTTGTTGAAGAGATCTATTACTGGAGACAAATACAGCTTGCGCCCATTGACTGCAAATTCAGTAACATCGGTAACCCACTTCTCGTTTGGCCGCGTAGCCTTGAAATCTCTTTGGAGAACATTAGGGGCGGTTTGCCCTACCTCTCCTCTGTAAGAGCGGTATCGCTTGACCTTAATCGCTGCTTTAAGTGAGAGGGTTCCCATCAGGCGCTGAACAGCTTTATGGTTAATCTGTTTCCCTTCTCGATGAAGAGACAGCGTTACCCTACGGTATCCGTATCGGCCTCTATTCTCGTGATAAATCTCACCAATACGCTTTTTAACGTCCGCATACTTGTCAGGCTTGCTGAGAGCCTTTAGATGGTAATAAAACGTACTGCGCGGTATCTCCGCAGCCCTGAGAAGCTCATCAAGAGGATAAAACTGCCTTAGCTCGTTGAGTACTTTCACTTTTTCGTGGGATGAGCTAAGGCTTTCAGCTTTTTTAGATACATAAGCCGCGTTTCAAGAAATCGAACTTGCCTTTCAATATCCTCAATACGTCGGTCTTTTGACAGCTCCAATGCTGATGCCGCTTTTTCTGGATCAACTGATATTGCAATGTTTCTTTTGGTGCCAATCTTGAGCGCGCGTAAACCAGCTTCTCCGCGCTCTTCATAAACCTTCAGCCACCTGGCTACAGAACCACTACCAGCAAGCATAAAGTGAGCAGCAGCCTGATTAAGGGACATGTGCTGCTCGATCACAGCTTTCACGACCTTAATACGCAACTCTGGATCAGCACTAACACCTTTAGGTTTGGGAATTAAACCTTTTTCTCCATGTTTTTCATAGAGGGCAACCCATGTCCTGACCTGGGTTCGGGGGACACCAAAACGTGCCGAGATGATCCTGTAACCATCATCAGTAGTGAAGTAGTGATTCACGACTTCAAGGCGCTTTTCAAAAGGGTATTTTGGCTTTGACATATCAGGGGCTATTCCATTTCATCGTCCAACAAAATGGGTGCAGTACATTCTCTGTGGAAACAGGGGCGCGCATTAGCTTCTCAACCAGAGAGTGTCACAAAGACAAATATTGCTGAAAATCGCATTCATCGTTCAGGCGTGAATGCCCGGAGACAAAAGCCGCTGTCCACACAGTCCCCCTCTGACCTGAACAAAAAGCATACACACAACAGGCTCACCTGACCCCGAAAAACCATAACTTCAGCAATACCAGTGACACCAGCACGTTACCTCAGTGCCACATCTTCAGACCGCGATCAATCTGAAATGTGACTATCGGGGCAATATCCGTAAGCGTCGTCTCAGCACCGTCTGGCAGATCCTGAAATTCCTGAGAGAATAGTGGACACCAAATATGGTGGACGCTATCCATGAAATCATTAACCGCAGTGCGTAAAAAAAGCCCTAATTATCCCGTTGAGTTCAAAATCAAAATGGTTGAACTCTCGCATCGACCAGAGATCTCCGTAGCGCAACTCGCTCGTGAGCATGGGATCAACGATAATTTGCTGTTCAAGTGGCGCCAGTACTGGCGCGAAGGAAAACTACGTCCTCCTTCAACAACAGAAAACAACGTGCCTGAGCTGCTCCCGATAACACTTGATGCCGAAGATGTTGTCCCTACAACCTCCCCCCGGTCACAACCTGTAGCTGCTGCGACACCTGAATCACTCAATATCAGCTGTGAAGTGACGTTCCGGCACGGATCACTCCGTCTGAATGGTGCCATCAGCGAAAATATCCTGAACCTGCTGATACGGGAGCTCAAACGTTGATCCCATTACCATCAGGGACAAAGATCTGGCTGGTCGCTGGCATCACCGATATGAGAAACGGCTTCAACGGCCTGGCGGCAAAGGTGCAGACGACGCTGAAAGACGATCCGATGTCAGGTCACGTTTTTATCTTCCGTGGGCGTAATGGCAGTCAGGTAAAGCTCCTCTGGTCTACCGGCGATGGACTGTGTCTGCTGACCAAACGGCTGGAGCGCGGCCGCTTCGCCTGGCCGTCAGCCCGGGATGGCAAAGTGTTCCTCACACCGGCACAGCTGGCGATGCTGTTGGAAGGTATCGACTGGCGGCAGCCTAAAAGACTGCTTACGTCCCTGACTATGTTGTAAGCCTCTTTATCCTGGTCGACGCTGAATGAGCCTGGTAATATACCCGGTATGAGCAGCTCACTTCCTGACGATATCAATGCACTGAAACGTCTCCTTGCCGAACAGGAGGCGCTGAACCGTGCCCTGCTGGAAAAGCTGAACGAGCGTGAACGCGAAATAGACCATCTGCAGGCACAGCTGGATAAGCTGCGCCGGATGAACTTCGGCAGCCGCTCCGAAAAAGTCTCCCGTCGTATCGCACAGATGGAAGCTGACCTGAAGGCACTTCAGAAAGAAAGTGATACCCTTACCGGTCGGGTTGACGACCCGGCCGTGCAGCGCCCGCTGCGTCAAACCCGCACCCGCAAACCGTTCCCCGAATCACTCCCCCGCGATGAAAAACGGCTGCTGCCGGCAGCGTCATGCTGCCCGGAATGTGGAGGCTCGCTGAGCTATCTGGGTGAGGATGCCGCCGAACAGCTGGAGTTGATGCGCAGCGCCTTCCGGGTTATCCGGACTGTACGTGAAAAGCATGCCTGTACTCAGTGCGATGCCATCGTGCAGGCCCCCGCGCCTTCACGGCCCATCGAGCGGGGTATCGCAGGACCGGGGCTGCTGGCCCGCGTGCTGATCTCAAAGTATGCAGAGCACACCCCGCTGTACCGCCAGTCTGAAATGTACGGCCGCCAGGGCGTGGAGCTGAGTCGTTCACTGCTGTCGGGCTGGGTGGATGCATGCTGCCGGCTACTGTCACCGCTGGAAGAAGCGCTTCAGGACTATGTGCTGACTGACGGTAAGCTCCATGCTGATGACACGCCTGTCCCGGTGCTGTTGCCAGGCAATAAGAAAACGAAGACCGGGCAGTTATGGACCTACGTTCGTGACGACCGTAACGCCGGGTCAACGCTGGCGCCGGCGGTGTGGTTCGCTTACAGCCCGGACAGAAAAGGCATCCATCCGCAGACCCATCTTGCGGGGTTCAGTGGTGTACTGCAGGCGGATGCATACGCCGGGTTCAACGAGCTGTACCGGGATGGCCGGATAACGGAAGCCGCCTGTTGGGCTCACGCCCGCCGTAAAATCCACGATGTGCACGTTCGCACCCCGTCAGCCCTGACGGAGGAAGCGCTGAAACGGATCGGCGAACTGTACGCCATCGAGGCAGAGATAAGGGGAATGACGGCGGAGCAGCGCCTTGCCGAACGTCAGTTGAAAACGAAACCGCTGCTGAAATCCCTGGAAAGCTGGCTGCGTGAAAAGATGAAAACCCTGTCGCGACACTCAGAACTGGCGAAAGCGTTCGCATACGCCCTGAACCAGTGGCCGGCGCTGACGTACTATGCAGATGATGGCTGGGCTGAGGCGGACAATAACATCGCTGAAAATGCGTTGCGGATGGTCAGTCTGGGCCGCAAAAACTACCTGTTCTTCGGTTCGGATCATGGAGGAGAGCGGGGAGCGCTGCTGTACAGCCTGATCGGGACGTGCAAACTGAACGGAGTGGAGCCAGAAAGCTACCTCCGCTATGTCCTTGACGTCATAGCCGACTGGCCGATAAACCGGGTCGGCGAACTGCTCCCCTGGCGCGTAGCACTGCCGACTGAATAACACATCCCCGTCAATACGGTTCTTGCTGCACGCTTACCAATATCCCTGCTTTGTGGTACACGATAACCAGAAAACATCCCCTGAACCGCCAGCCAGAAAGACTGGCCACAAAAGGGGTAAGCTGAAATCGTTTATGGATTACATCGACATATGCCTGGCAGAGAATGTCCGGAATGACGAGGTTATCTTTGCGGAGATTAAGGCAATGGTATACGGGCCGACGTTCCATGCCGCGTTACTACATTCAGCCCGGACGTAAAATGCGCCCGTCAAAAAGAACGGTTCGCTTCGAAACTCAGCCAGGATACCACCTCTCCGCCACACCCGGGAAGAAGTTGATATGGTGGTTGCCGGACAACAGCGCTCCTGGATTGACTGCTGCATCACTCAACCACGCTGAATATCAAAGGAGAGCGTTACCGGTTAAAAGAGAAACGTAAAGCTGTGGTGATGACCCAAAACGCAACGCCTGTCAGTGAGGATGAAATGGTGAAAAGCGGACAGCATCAGTAACGGAAGTATCTTAGCGGGTACGAAAATGGCAGGATCGTGACATTGACAGAATATCTCCTGATCATCCTGAATGACTGCAGTTGCTGTAGAAAAGTAAGCTGTCTCCACCCACGGCACCACTTAACAGGCATTCCGTAACTTCCCCCAGACTTACTATGACGCATTATCGGTGCACTGAAAACGGGAGAGTGCGCTTAAAACCGCAGACCGCATGCGGGTGTTACTGCATGACAGTCTGGCCGTATTGTGAGATGTCGGCAGGAACCGATGTCCGCGCAGGGGGGAACTTCCTGCAGTACCTGACGCTTCAAATGGTATTAACCGTAGGGTGTTGTTGGTTCCGGATCGCGGAAATGGGAGCACAGGTCTGCTACGGGGTGTACCTCTGACAGTAAATCCGGCTCGCTCATCTGACAGCCTCTCTCCCGGAAAAGACCAAAAATGAGATCGTCTCCTCAACAGCAGAGAAGAGGTCTTGACAGACAGGCTACATTGCATACGATTTATGAAGAAAAAGACAGCAAATATGGAGGTTATAGCGGAGAATACCCTACGAAATTCCTATGAAAAACGATTGAAAAAAATATCAAATTCGATTCGTTTTTATATGCTTTTTGGGAGCGTGGCGATGACGAACTGTTGCATGTGCAGAGGAGAATGCACCCGGAAGCACCAGAATCATCCAGAAAGGCAGAACGATTACGCATCAAACCAGGAGACAGCAATATCAAGGTAATATACTGATTTAAAATGAATTTACAGCAATACGTGAAAACATTTTTTACTTAAAGGAGACAGATGCGCTGAAGAGAGTGCAGGTATTTTTATATAAAAATGAGAAGTTTACGGGATGTATATCCGGCACACTATGACCGGAGAATATCAGTCAAGCTTAAAAAGACAATAAATACAGTGAGTTAAATACACAGAGAAAACGTAGTATCAGAGGGTACATCTTACAACAGAGACTGAATTTCCGGTTTTTCATAACCGGCGCATTCCGGAAAGTGCAGGCGGCCCGGAGGTTTTCTGACGCCACTACCTGGTAGATTGTTCTGTACATCATGTACGGAGGTTTTTGTTTGCTTTTTTAAAATCTGCAAATGTGAGAAAAGCAGGTGAGGTGTATTGTGGGAAAGGAACTGGATGATATCTGCACCAGCTGTCCGTATATCGATACTGTAAAACGGCACAAACAACAGCTCGGTGCCATAGAGGAATATACACAGTGGTTAAAAAAAGAACCACGGGCATCTTATTTTTTTCTGTTCCAGCTGTATACCCGCATTCACAATACATTTTTCTCCCAAAAGCAACAACTCCCGTTCACTCCCGGTGGCACTCACTGCCCGGAACCTGATGTCACCCTTCGGGACTTAACGCTTTCCCCTGGCTACCACAGTGATTATGCCCCTCAACCCATTCCGGAGATGGACAGTTCTGCTGTTGTTCCCCCAACTAATGAAAACACCTCGCCTCCGGAAGATACTCCCGACAACACTCCGGCCGGAGGCAATACCGGACAAGCGGAAAAGACCAGAAACGCAGGACTCACACCCATTCCTGAAAAACGTTCAGGAATGCCCCCGGAACATCTGCGGTTTGCCACGGGGTTTCCATCGCAACCGAAGATTGCCGGTCCCAGAGAAAAGCCGATGCGCACCGTGCATCCGGATAAAATCTACCGTGAAATTATATGGTTCTGCTCCAGTTACCTGCTGAAATCCGGACCAGAGGCTACGAGGACGATTATCAACTCAGTATTCTCTGAATGGGCCAGCATAAACAATGATTACCCCTCCCCCTTTTCGTGGGTGGACAGCAGGGACAGTGAACAGTGTGACTGGTTATGGAACGCCATGCAGGTCCGGTGTGTGGGAACCCCGCTGAATCCCCTTACCCCGGAGCAGAAATACTGGTTTGCCTGCGCCACGTTTGATAACTGGGAGGGCTGGAATGAGCAACAGGTACAGTTTTTACTGGAAAGTAATCCCAGACGGAACAGAGCGAAGTTTACGCAGGTCTCCTTCCAGGCCCCCAGGATTCAGCATAAAGCGATTCTTCTTGATGAGCTGAAAAGTGCCCGGGAGCAACAAAAAAGGCGTGATGAACGTGCTGATGGTTCCGTCCCTCTGAAACTGTCCGGAAAAATCCACAAACAGCTTGAAAGTATTGCCCGAAGTCGTGGTTTCCTCCCAAAAAAACTGCTGAATGAAATGATTGAGCAGGCGTACCATGATTTGGTGGCAACCAGGCAGAACAGCCAAATCGATTCCAGATAATTTCAGACAGATATTATTTCCGTGAATCCCCCGCCACCTTTCCGGTGCGCGGGGTTTTGTCTTTTTTCACCGGGAATACATGTATGAATCCGTCTGATGCCATTGAGGCAATTGAAAAACCGCTCTCCTCCCTGCCTTACTCACTTTCCCGTCACATCCTGGAACATCTGCGCAAACTCACCAGTCACGAACCCGTGATTGGCATTATGGGTAAAAGCGGGGCCGGTAAATCCTCACTCTGTAATGCGCTGTTTCAGGGGGAGGTCACCCCGGTCAGTGATGTTCACGCCGGCACCCGGGAAGTGCGGCGCTTCCGTCTGAGTGGCCACGGTCACAGCATGGTTATCACTGACCTGCCCGGGGTGGGCGAGAGCCGGGACAGGGATGCAGAGTATGAAGCCCTGTACCGTGACATTCTGCCCGAACTGGACCTGGTACTGTGGCTGATTAAAGCCGATGACCGTGCCCTGTCTGTGGATGAGTATTTCTGGCGACACATCCTGCACCGGGGACATCAGCGGGTACTGTTTGTGGTGATGCAGGCCGATAAAACGGAGCCCTGCCATGAATGGGATATGGCCGGTATTCAGCCTTCTCCCGCACAGGCACAGAACATTCGCGAAAAAACGGAGGCGGTATTCCGTCTGTTCCGGCCCGTACATCGGGTTGTTGCCGTATCGGCCCGCACCGGCTGGGAACTGGATACGCTGGTCAGTGCGCTCATGACAGCACTTCCCGACCATGCCGCCAGTCCCCTGATGACCCGCCTGCAGGACGAGCTGCGCACGGAGTCTGTCCGGTCTCAGGCCCGTGAACAGTTTACCGGTGCGGTGGACCGGATATTTGACACGGCGGAGAGCGTCTGCATTGCCTCTGTTGCACGCACGGTTCTGCGCGCCGTCCGTGACTCGGTGGTCTCTGTTGCCCGCGCGGTATGGAACTGGATTTTCTTCTGAACCCGGTGGTGATGTACCAGGCTGTTGTTACAGATTTTTAACTCCATGAAAACACTATGCAAACGCAGCCATACCCGGGTTGTCCCCTTGCGTTGTGTTTCTCAAGTTAATAGAATACATCGATCGTTACTATCATATCGATCGTTATAAACGATCGATATGATAGTAAATGACCTCCTCCGTGGTTGTCATGAAAATGCGTCTTAGGAAGGTTAAATAATGCACGAAAAGAACATCGCCCTGCTTTGTGATGAAGCCGACCGACTTTTGCAACTGAACATTAAT
>ENA-OWOG01000465-OWOG01000465.1-gut-metagenome-genome-assembly--contig:-NODE-465-length-9951-cov-12.772230_pt1 | contig 9951 bp, 10 predicted proteins | sample MGYA00248249_ERZ651793 | MGnify/ENA primary metagenome ERZ651793 (study PRJEB26908, sample SAMEA4031700) | gut metagenome | biome: gut; feature: normal infant; material: stool | place: China | collected 2015 ... | reverse complement strand
AAAAAAGGAAACACCCATGAGCAAAGTATTAGTTCTGAAATCCAGTATTCTGGCAGGGTACTCGCAATCTGGTCAGCTGTCCGACTATTTTGTTGAACAATGGCGTGAAAAGCACGCGCAAGACGTTATCACCGTGCGCGACCTGGCTGCAAACCCCATTCCGGTTCTGGACGGCGAACTGGTTGGCGCTCTGCGTCCGAGCGATGCGCCGCTGACGCCGCGTCAGCAGGAAGCGCTGGCGCTTTCCGACGAACTGATCGCTGAACTGCAGGCGAATGATGTGATTGTTATCGCGGCGCCGATGTACAACTTCAACATCCCTACCCAGCTGAAAAACTACTTCGACCTGGTAGCGCGCGCTGGCGTGACCTTCCGCTACACCGAGAAAGGGCCGGAAGGTCTGGTGAAAGGTAAACGCGCTGTCGTCGTCACCAGCCGCGGCGGTATCCATAAAGATACCCCGACGGACCTGGTAACGCCGTACCTGTCTACCTTCCTTGGCTTTATCGGCATCACCGACGTGAACTTCGTGTTCGCTGAAGGCATCGCCTACGGCCCGGAAGTTGCAGCGAAAGCGCAGACCGATGCGAAAGCCGCTATCGACAGCGTTGTTGCCGCATAAGAGTTGACTCCTCCCGCCCCGGCGGGAGGAGAGTTTCACTTTTTCTCGTAGCGCAAATACCCCACCACGCCACCGCCGCCATCTTTTGGATGATTCACGCCGTCGTTGACCTCCACGCAGGGAAAATCAAAAGGCGACACACCGTCTATGCAGGCCACATTCACGCCATATTGCTGCGGGTTTGAACGCCGTTGATGAAAAGTGTAGATCCCACACACGGAGCAGAAAAAGTGCACGGCTTGACCGGTATTAAAACGATACTCCGTGAGCTTATCCCGTCCGCGTATAACATCTATTCCTGAAAGCGGCGCGGAGACCGCGACCGCCCCACGCATCCGGCAATATGAACAGTTACAGCGGCGAACGGTGTTGAAGCCATCGCTAAGCTCAACGGTAAAGGCCACCGCGCCGCAGTGGCACTGAGCGGATAATTTCTCTGCCATGATTTACCCCCTCAGGATGATGATTTCGGCCGCAAATTCTCATCAAACGCCAGCCGCTTTCTGTCCGGCTCTGCTTCTTTGAGCGGTTCCACCTGATGCAGCGTCTGTTTGCAGCGCTCCACCAGCATCTGATACTCCCGCGTCCCCTGCTTCTTCCAGGCCAGCTCCCGTTCGCTTAATGTACGAATGGCTTTTGCCGGACTGCCGACAATCAGATGGTTAGCGGGCATTTCGGCGTTGGCTTTCACAAAGGCCGAAGCGCCGACAATGCTGTTTTCCCCAATGCTGGCCCCATCAATAATCACCGCGCTCATGCCCACCAGCGCGTTGCGCCCGATGGTGCAGCCGTGCAGAATCGCGCCGTGGCCGATATGCCCCTCTTCTTCCACGACCGTATCCTGACCGGGAAAGCCGTGCATAACGCAGTTATCCTGAATGTTGGCGCCATCTTTCACCACGATACGGCCAAAATCGCCGCGCAGGCTGGCGTTAGGCCCGACGTAGACCCCTTTACCGAGGATCACGTCGCCAATTAGCACCGCGGTGGGATGAACGTAGCTCTCGTCCGGTACCACCGGCGTCATACCGTCAATTTGATAAATGGGCATAGCCTCTCCTTATACGCCTGCGAGTCCGCCAAAGCGCTGGAAATAGAGCGGTCCCGGCGCGGGAAGATCCCCCACCGAGCTTTCGCCCTTCTCGCTGACAAACGCCAGCGCGCCGGGCGCAACGCGTTGATAAATATTGATGCACAGCTGGCGCGCGGTTTGTCCGGCCCAGTGCGCGGGGAGCAGCTCTTCAGGCAGCAGCGGATCTTTCAGCACCACCCGGCGATAGAAGTGAATCAGCAGCAGCTGAATCTGGAAACTGCGTTCGGGCGTCAGCTCCGCGGGCTCGCAGTCGCGAAGCAGCGGCAGCAGCGGTCGAAACAGGGCGATAAACGTTTCATACATCGCGTTCTGGTCGGTAAGATGCCAGCACTCTTCAACGCGAGCGCGCAGCGCCGCCCGAGAGAGCGCCAGCGGGGAATGCGCTTCGAAACAGATAACGTTTTCCGCCACGCCCGCTTCATGCAGCAGAGACTGTACGTCCGCCAGCTTTTGCGATGGCGAAGCCAGCAGGCTCGGCGCAAGCGCGCCAAATCCCTGCCATAGCAGCTGTTTTTTGACTTCCGCCAGGGTGCTTTTTTCCAGCCCTTCCGACAGCAGCAGCAGCCAGGTCCCATCCCACTCCGGCGCGCTGGCGCGATAGATTTTATGCTCCGCCCGGCGGGTCAAACGCAGGCCTTTGTCGCTGAGGCGGTAGAAGCTGCGGCGGCCAATGCGCACCACATCGAGCCACTCTTCTTTATTCAGGCGGAACAGCGCGGTACGCACGAATCGTTCGCCGAATCCAAGCCCTTCCAGCAGCGCCGCCACGCTGCCGAGCCAGACCTCTCCGCCGCGCTGGAGCAAGGCGTCGCCATATAAAGAAGCAATAAGCGAGGTCCCGCTGATGGGCATCGCGGCGACGGCCTGCTGAATAAAGGTGTCGAGTTTACTCATCTGATTCATTCTGTTGTGATTTTTGTCCTTTTTGAATCATAGCACAGGAAATTGCGAGGCGGTGCTGCGCACCTGGCCGGGCTACCGGCCCGCAGACGACCATGGATACATCAACCCCGGCACACTCCCCGGGTCGCTGCGTAAACGCCATACCCGGGCTGCCACTGTCCGGGCTACGGGAGTTGTGTCGTCGGGTAGCCCGGACAGGCGCAATGCGCCGCCTCCGGGAGAAGGTGTTATCCGTTAGCGGCCGCCTTGCGCAAATCGAACACGCGGCAGGCCTTGCCCTCAGAGCGCGGGATGCTGCCGCAGTTAACAATGCTGATATCGGTCGAAATCCCCACCATCGACTTGATCCGGTGGCGCAGCTGATGACAAATCTGACAACGTTGTTCGTGGTTCAGCGCCAGACCGCTCTCTTTTAACTCCACGCGCACCGAAAGTGAATCAAGATGGCCCCGGCGGTTAACCTCCAGCTGATAGTGCGGCGCCAGATGTTCGAACTTGAGGATCTCCTCCTCCAGCTGCGACGGGAAGACATTCACGCCGCGGATAATCAGCATATCGTCACTGCGCCCGCTGATGCGATCCATCCGGCGCATAGTGCGGGCAGTCCCTGGCAGCAGACGGGTCAGGTCGCGGGTACGGTAGCGGATCACCGGCAGCGCTTCTTTTGTCAGGGTGGTGAACAGCAGCTCGCCATGTTCGCCGTCCGCCCGCGGCGTGCCGTTGTCCGGATTCACCACTTCAGGGTAGAAGTGATCCTCCCAGATCGTCGGACCGTCGGCGGTTTCCAGGCACTCCATCGCTACCCCGGGTCCCATCACCTCCGACAGGCCGTAAATATCCAGCGCCGAAATCCCCAGACGACGCTCGATTTCCGTACGCATCGCGCGGGTCCACGGCTCCGCGCCGAACACTCCCACCCGCAGGGAGCAGCCGCTGGCGTCGCCGCCCATCTGACGCTCCAGCTCTTCAATCAGATTCAGGCAGTAGGACGGCGTCACCATAATCATATCCGGCTTAAAATCGCGGATTAGCTGGGCCTGCTTTTCGGTCTGCCCGCCGGACATCGGTATCACCGTCGCGCCTAAACGCTCCGCGCCGTAGTGGGCGCCTAGCCCGCCGGTAAACAGACCATAGCCGTAGGCGACATGAATTTTGTCTTTTGCCGTCCCGCCCGCCGCGCGCAGGGAGCGGGCGACAATATTGGCCCAGTTATCAATATCGTTTTGCGTATAACCCACCACCGTCGGCTTGCCGGTGGTGCCCGAAGACGCGTGGATGCGCACCACCTGCTCCATCGGCACCGCAAAGGTATCAAACGGATAGTTGTCGCGCAGATCCTGCTTGGTGGTGCAGGGAAACTTGCTCAGATCGCTCAACTCATGAAAATCGTCAGGATGAACGCCCGCCGCGTCGAATTTGCGGCGATACATCGGCACATTGTCATAGGCGTGCTTCAGAGTCCACTTCAGACGCTGGGTTTGCAGGGCCTGCAGCTCGTCGCGCGATGCGCTTTCAATCGGGTCTAATTGCGTTATCGTTGTCATTTTGTAGGGTACTCGCAGGTAGATTCGCTCACACTCGCTCAAGGATCATGGCAATGCCCTGACCCACGCCAATACACATCGTACACAGCGCATAGCGCCCATTGCGGCGCTGTAGCTCCAGGCTGGCGCTCAATGCCAGCCTGGCTCCGCTCATCCCCAACGGGTGGCCTAAGGCGATGGCGCCGCCGTTGGGGTTAACATGCGGGGCGTCATCCGCCAGCCCCAGCTGTCTGAGCACGCCCAGCGCCTGGGCGGCGAAGGCCTCATTCAGCTCAATCAGATCCATATCGTTTATGTTCAGCCCGGCGCGCTCCAGCACTTTACGTACCGCCGGTACCGGTCCGAGCCCCATCAACTTCGGCTCGACGCCCGCCGTCGCCATCGCCACAATTCGTGCCCGCGGCGTCAGCCCCTGGGCGGTGGCCTGCCGCGAGCTGGCGATAATCAGCGCCGCGGCGCCGTCGTTGACGCCAGAGGCGTTTCCCGCGGTCACTACGCCGCCCTGGCGGAACGGCGTTTTTAGCCGCGAAAGCTGTTCAAGGGTGGTGTCCGCCCGCGGATGCTCGTCGTCACGCACGACGTTTACCGCCCCTTTCCGGTCGATAATCGGTACCGGCACGATCTCCTGCGCCAGAATGCCGTCGCGCTGGGCCTGGGCCGTACGCTGCTGGCTGCGGTACGCAAAAGCGTCCTGATCGTCGCGGCTGATATTTAACAATTCAGCTACATTCTCCGCCGTTTCCGGCATGCTGTCAGTGCCAAATCGCTGCTGCATGAGCGGGTTCACAAAACGCCAGCCGATAGTGGTATCAAACAGCTCGGCCTGGCGCTGATACGGGGCGCTGGCTTTGCCCATCACAAACGGCGCGCGCGACATCGACTCGACGCCGCCGGCGATCATCAGATCCGCCTCTCCGGCTTTGATCGCTCGGGCGGCGAAGCCGATAGCGTCGAGACCGGAGCCGCACAGGCGGTTAATAGTCGTGCCGGGTACGGTGTGCGGATAGCCCGCCAGCAGCGTCGCCATATGAGCCACATTGCGGTTATCTTCGCCGGCCTGGTTGGCGCAGCCGAGAATCACATCGTCAATCGATGCCGGGTCAAATTTCGGGTTACGGTTCAGCAGCTCGCGCAACGGGATAGCGGCCAGGTCGTCAGCGCGCACGCTGGCCAGCGCCCCGCCGTAGCGGCCAATCGGCGTGCGGATCCCGTCACAAATAAAGGCGTCGCGCATCAGACTTCTCCTGTGATTGTGCCGCCGATGCGGTGCGATTTACCGCGAAACAGGGCGACCACTTTTTGCTGTTGGTTAACGATTTCAATGTCATAGACCCCGGTCAGTTTGCCCTGATGCTTAACTCTCGCCGTCGCGGTCAGCAGCTCGCCGACAAAGGCTGGACGAAGAAAATCGATGCTCGCCGCTGAGGCGACCGCCGCCAGCCCCTGACTGTTGCAGGCGTAGGCAAAGCGGTATCGGCGAGCGAAAACAGCTGTCCGCCGTGGCAGGAGTGGTGGCCGTTGAGCATGTTCGGGGTGACCGCCATGGTCATCTGCGCGTAGCCCTGGTCCATCTCGATAATTTCAATTCCCAGCGCTTTCGCACAGTTATCGTTCTCATACATCGCGCGGGCGTTGCGCCAGGCTTCATTGCTCATGATGTCTCTCCATCAGCGCCTTCTGACGCAGCAAGGAACAGGGGCGATAGCGCTCTTCGCCGTGATGCCGCTGCAGGTTTTCCAGCAGCCGCAGTACCCGGCCCCAGCCAAGTGATTCTCCCCACGCCAGAGGGCCGCGCGGGTAGTTGACGCCCAGACGCATGGCGGTATCGATATCCTCCGCGCCGGCGACGCCCTTCTGCAACGCGTCCAGCGCTTCGTTAACCAGCATCGCCACCGTCCGCCATACCAGCAGGCCGGGATAGTCGGCGATCCGCAGCACCTTTTTGCCCTGCTGCTGAAAATAGAAAGTTGCTTTATCGATCGCCGCCTGAGAGGTGGTTTCCGCGCTGGCCAGCACCACCGTATCGCCTGCGCTATGGTCGTAGACCACCACCGGACGGCCGTGCTTAAGGCTTAACGCCAGGGCGGTTTCACCGGTTGTTTCCAGCAGCAGCACCTCATCCAGCTCGGTGACAACGTCACGTTTTATGTGCTTTGCTGCGCGTTTTGCTGATACGGCGGCCAGCGCCAGGTCAGGCAGTGCGTCAGCAGGCCAGCAGTAGACCCCCTGCCCGCTTTTTTTGCCCAGCCGTCCGGCCAGCGCCAGCTCCTGCTGCAGCAGCGACGGCAGATAGCGACGGTCCTGCCAGAAGGCGTTAAATACCGAACAGGTCACCGCAAAGTTGACGTCCTGGCCAATCAGGTCGGTCAGCGCCAGCGGCCCCATGGGGAAACCACCGCCGTCGCGCAGGGCGGCGTCAATCACCTCCGGCGCGGCGACCTGCTCCTCCAGCGCTCGCCACGCTTCGGCATAAAACGGTCGCGCCACGCGGTTGACGATAAAGCCGGGCGTTGAGCGGCAGCGAACCGGCTGTTTTCCCCAGTCGCTGACCCGCTGGCAGAGCTGTTCGACGACTTCCACCGAGGTGGCCAGACCGCTGACCACTTCCACCAGCTTCATTACCGGGGCCGGGTTAAAGAAGTGCAGCCCGGCGACTCGCTCCGGGTGTTGTATCCCCGCGGCGATGGCGGTGATCGAAATCGATGACGTGTTGCTGACCAGCAGCGTCGACGGGGAGCAGATCGCCGCCAGTTGTTCGAACAATGCCTTTTTGACCTCCAGACGCTCGGAGGCCGCTTCGATAACCAGTTGCGCGCAGGCCAGAGCGCTCAGCGTCTCCGCCGGGGCCAGACGCGACAGCAGCACCCCGGCCTGTTCCGCGGCCAGCTTGCCGCGGCTGACGCGGGAGGCCAGCCGCTGGCGAATCCCGTCGATGGCGCGAACCACCGCCCCAGGAGCGATGTCGTAAATCAGTACCGGATGCCCTGCGGCGGCGGCCACTTCGGCAATGCCGGCGCCCATGGTGCCGCTGCCTATCACCGCGACGGTAGGTAACGTTGTGCTCATCGGCTATTTCCCGCTGAATTGAGGTGGACGCTTGGCCAGAAAAGCGCTGACGCCTTCGCGATAGTCTGCGCTGCGCCCGGCCAGACGCTGATAGTCGCGCTCAAGCTCAAGCTGCTGGTCCAGGGTCTGCGTTTCCGCCAGCCGCAGGGCTTTCTTAATCAGCCCGAGGCCATAGGTCGGCTGGGCGGCCAGATGACGCGCCAGCGCCAGGCCGGAGTCTTTCAGATCGGCGTCGTCCACCACCTGCCAGATCATCCCCCACTGCGCCGCCTGCTCTGCGCTCAGGCTATCGCCCAGCAGCGCTAACCCCATTGCGCGCGCGCGTCCCGCCACCCGCGGCAGAAACCAGCTGCCGCCGCAGTCAGGTACCAGGCCGAGTTTGCTGAAGGCCATGACGAACTTCGCCGAACGCGCCGCCAGAACGATATCGCAGCCCAGCGCCAGCGTGGCTCCCGCGCCCGCCGCGACGCCGTTTACCGCGCAAATGACCGGTTTCGGCAGCGCCGCCAGACGGCGTACCAGCGGGTTATAGAAACGCTCGACCGATAGGCCGAGATCCGGTGCAGGACCGCTGGGGTCAACGTTGCGGTCATTTAAATCCTGTCCGGCGCAAAAGCCGCGCCCGGCGCCGGTCAGCAGTAAACTGCGCACGCTGTCGTCACGCTCGGCCTGTTTCAGGCACGCCGCCAGCTGCTGATGCATCAGGTCGTTAAAACTGTTCAGACGGTCCGGGCGATTAAGGGTAATCGTCATCACGCCCTGTTCCACTTCGCTGAGAATGAAAGCTTCCACGATTAGCGTCCTTTAAATTCCGCAGTACGTTTATGTAAAAAGGCGTCGATGCCTTCACGGCGATCTTCGGTCGCGCTCAGCAATGTAAACAGCTGGCGCTCCTGCTGAAGCCCGGCCTGCAGGCTCACCTCCTGCGACAGCCGCAAAGCCTGCTTAGCCGCGCGCAGCGCCAGCGGCGAGTGGCGAGCAACAGTTGCCGCCAGGCCAAGCGCATATTCATCGGTGAGCGCTGGCGGATAAACCTCGCATACCAGCCCCGCCCGTTGCGCCTGATGAGCATCAATGCTTTCGCCGCTCAAGACCATCCGGCTGGCCAGCGCCTTACCGACGGTGCGGATCAGACGCTGGGTGCCGCCCGCGCCCGGCATAATGCCGAGGGTGATTTCCGGCAGGCCGAAGCGGGCGTTATCGCCGGCAACAATCAGATCGCACAGCAGCGCCAGCTCGCATCCGGCGCCGAGGGCATAGCCGTTAACCGAAGCAATCAGCGGTTTGCTGAAGGCGTCGATACGCGCCCACAGCCGCGGGCGAATATCATCGAGCGTGGCGGACAGATCTTTTTCCGCCATTTCGTTCAGGTCAGCGCCCGCGGCGAAAAAATGTGGGTTGCCGCTGATGACGCAGACGCCAACCGTCGGATCCAGCGCCGCCGCGTCGAGCACGTCGGCGATCTGCGTCAGCAGCGCGTTATTCAGCGCGTTGCGCGCCTGCGGACGATTGAGCGTCAGCTGCAGTACGCGCGCGTGGCGAGCAATCAACAGTTCACTCATGCCATCCCCCGCGCGTCGAAGTCGACAATCACGTCGCCGCTGGTGGGGAGCGCCTGGCAGCTCAGCACGTAGCCTGCCGCCACTTCGTCGGCTTCAAGGCTGTAGTTAGCGGCCATCGCCACCTCGCCGCGCAGCACTTTGCATTTACAGGTGGCGCACACGCCGCCCTTACAGGCAAACGGCAGGTCCGCCCCCTGGCGTAGCGCGGCGTCAAGAATGCTGTCGTCCTCGGCGCTCAGGGCAATGGTGCGGTCGCGGCCATCCTGACGAATCGTGACCGAGCGGCCCTCCGCCTGTACGCCAGCAGCCCGCCTGGCGCTGCTGCCCGGCGTATTGAAACGTTCCAGATGGATGGCTTTCTCCGGGACGCCCAGCTCGCGCAGGGTCATTTCCGCTTCATCCATCATTGCCGCCGGGCCGCAAATAAAAGCATGGTCAAAGCGGCTGAAGTCCAGCAGATGGTCGGCCAGTTCGCGTAGCTTGTCGCCATTGATGCGCCCCTGCAGCAGATCGCTGTCCATCGACTCCTGGCTGAACAGGTGAACCACCTGCAAACGCTGCGGATAGCGGTCTTTCAGGTCGGCCAGCGCCTGACGGAACATCATGCTATGGCTGCTGCGGTTGCCGTAAACCAGCGTGAAACGGCTGTCGACTTCAGTGGCTAGGGTGGCGTCGATAATCGCCATCATCGGCGTAATCCCGGAGCCGGCGGCAATCGCCAGGTAGTCGGCCTGACGCCCGGCCTGCGGCTGGTAACCAAAGTGACCCTGCGGCACCATCACCTCCAGCGCCATCCCTGGTTGAATGTCGCTCTGGGCATAGCGCGAGAAGCGCCCGCCGTCGATAGCCTTCACCGCCACGCTGATTTCACCCGGCGCGCGGCTGCGGCAAATGGAGTAGCAGCGCCTAAGCTCTTCGCCGCCGAGGCGGGCTTTCAGCGTCAGATGCTGGCCCGGACGAAAGGCATAGGCGTCGCGCAGCGCGTCGGGTATGGCAAAGGTGATGGTGACCGCGTCGCGGGTTTCCGGTTCCACTTTCGCCACGGTAAGCGAATGAAATGTCGTCATCGCAACCTCAAATACATTTAAAGTAATCAAAGGGTTCCCGGCAGCTGTCGCAGCGATACAACGCTTTGCAGGCCGTGGAACCGAATTCGCTAAT
>ENA-OWOG01000461-OWOG01000461.1-gut-metagenome-genome-assembly--contig:-NODE-461-length-10166-cov-2.634057_pt1 | contig 10166 bp, 7 predicted proteins | sample MGYA00248249_ERZ651793 | MGnify/ENA primary metagenome ERZ651793 (study PRJEB26908, sample SAMEA4031700) | gut metagenome | biome: gut; feature: normal infant; material: stool | place: China | collected 2015 ... | reverse complement strand
AAGGAATTGGTACCAAGCGATCCCAAAAGAATTGCCTATTTTAATCATTAGTGGCGCTGAAGACCCAGTTGGTGATTTCAGCAAGGGGCCAGCGAAAATTCAAAAGCAATTAAAGCATGCAGGTTTTCAGCACGTGACGTTACGACTATTTCCCACATTGCGTCATGAAATTTTATTAGAAATGGAAAAAGCAACAGTTTTTCAAGAAATTGGGCATTGGTTAACGGATTTAACGAATTAAAAAAGAAGGTTGATGTCACAACATCAACCTTCTTTTTTAATCTATTTTCGTTAAACCACCCATATAAGGACGTAGAACTTCTGGAATCGTTACGGTACCATCTTCATTTTGATAATTTTCCAAAATGGCAGCCACTGTTCGACCAACAGCAAGTCCTGATCCATTAAGAGTATGGGCATATTGAACTTGACCCGTTTTATCACGATAACGAATCAACGCCCGACGTGCTTGGAAGTCTTCACAGTTTGAACAAGAACTAATTTCTCGGTACGTTTTCTGTGCCGGAATCCAAACTTCTAAATCATAGGTTTTCGCTGCCGAGAAGCCCATGTCACCTGTCGAAAGAGTAATCACTCGATAAGGGAGGCCCAATTTTTCTAAAATGTCTCCAGCATTGTTGGTCATTTTTTCTAATTCTTCATAGGAGTGTTCTGCATCACTAAATTTAACCATTTCTACTTTATGGAACTGGTGTAAACGAATTAATCCTCGGGTATCACGGCCTGCGCTACCCGCTTCCGAACGAAAAGAAGGACTTAAAGCAGTAAAATAAATCGGTAACTCTTGCGCCTCTAAAATTTCATTATTATAGTAGTTAGTTAATGGGACTTCCGCTGTGGGGATCAGCGTCAAATCACTTTCTGCAACTTGGAAAACATCTTCTTTGAACTTAGGAAACTGACCGGTGCCAAACATTGCTTTGCTATTGACCAAATAAGGAGGAATCACCTCGGTATAACCATGTTCATTAACATGTTGATCTAACATAAAATTATAGACCGCTCGTTCTAAACGAGCCCCTAAGCCTTTGTAATAAAGAAAACGGCTACCAGATACTTTCGCGCCTCTTTCAAAATCTAAAATTCCTAAGGCTTCACCGATTTCCCAATGTGGTTTCGGTTCAAATGAAAAAGTTTTCGGCGTACTCCACCGCCGAACTTCTACGTTGGCGGCTTCATCTGCGCCAACAGGCACGCTCCCATGAGGTAAGTTAGGCAGACGTTCTGCAATGGCTGTGCATTGTTCTTGCAAATGAACAACTTCTTGGTCTAAAACTTTAATTTGCTCGCTAACTTCTTGCATATTTAGCAATTGTTGTGAAGCATCTTTTTGTGCACGCTTTAATTGTGCAATTTCTCCTGATACCTGATTACGGTGTTTTTTCAGTTCTTCAACTTTAACAAGTAACGCTCTCCGTTCTTCATCTAAAGCCAAAAAGCGTAATAAAACTTCCTCGTCCACACCACGTGTTTTTAACTTTTTCTGTACCACTTCTACATTTTGGCGAATTTTTTTCATATCCAGCATCTTATTTCCCTCTTCATGATTAAATTTTAAACAATGGTGAATTTTACTTTTTCAAAAATTTCATTCTTCATTCGTTGGCCAGTCGCTGTGCCAGCTAAGCCACCTAAACCCGTTTCTCTCAATTCTCGTGGTAATTGACGGCCGACTTTATTCATGGCTTCCACCACTTCATCTGCTGGTATTTTATTTACAATTCCAGCTAAAGCCATATCTGCAGCGATTAACGCATTGCCTGCACCTACTGTATTTCGTTTGACACAAGGAATTTCGACTAACCCAGCCACTGGGTCACAAACTAAACCTAATAAATTCCCTAAAGCCATAGCAAAAGCTTCAGAAGATTGGCGTGGTGTTCCGCCAGCCGCTTCAACAGCTGCAGCGGCGGCCATCGCTGAAGCACTGCCTACTTCGGCTTGACATCCACCAACAGCACCAGCAATCATCGCATTGTTGGCTGTGACCATTCCAAATAAAGAACTGGTAAATAAGAAACGAATTTGTTGATCTCGCGTTAAATTCAAGGTATTTTTAATCGCTGTTAAAACCCCTGGTAAGGTGCCACTTGCACCAGCGGTTGGCGTTGCGCAAACAACGCCCATTGCTGCATTGACTTCATTAGTACCTAGTGCGGCTTGAACTGCAGACATCATTAAATCACCTGATAACGTTTTGCCAGCTGCGCGGTATTTTTTTAAACGTGCCGCATCACCGCCCGTTAACCCAGTAGGAGAAAAAACGCCTGCTCCTTCTTGCGAGCGTTTGACAGCAGCATCCATGACATCCAAATTTTGACCCATCTGTGTCCAAATTTCTTCATAGCTTTTTTGGCTACGCTCCATTTCTTGCTCAATCATCAAATCAGAGATTTTTTTTCCTGTTTTTTCAGCTTTATCGATAAATTCTTCAATCGAAAGGTACATATGTCAAACTCCTATCATAATAAGATTATTTTCGATGTGTCATCTAGTGAAAACAGTTGTTCTTTCACCGAGGAAATTGGTGCCGAATCTAAGTCAAAGATGAATAAAATTTGATTCCCTTCCACATAACGAGACACCGCATTCACTTGAATATTATTTTTTTGTAACGTATCTTTAAAAGCTTGCATCGCCTGCTCTTCTTGATTAATGACTAACAAAATAGGTAAAGGACCATGTAGTTGTACATTGAAACCGTCTAATTCAATGTATTTCACCTCGATAGTACCGCCACCTACAGAAATTCCTGTTAAATGGATTTCGTGCGTTGCATCACTGAGTGTCACACATGCTGTATTAGCATGCTTCACTGGACTTTCTTCACTCATTTCTAAAAATTGAATCTCGATTCCTTGTTCTTCCGCAAGTTCAATGGATTGTGTTACGTTGGCATCATCTGCTGCTAGTCCAAGAATTCCACCAATAATTGCAAAATCAGTCCCATGTCCTTTATGCGTGTCTGCAAAAGATTCATAGTATTTAATCACAATTTTTTCTGGCGTTCCGCCGAATAACTTTCTTGCCGCTAAGCCAATTGCTAAGGCCCCAGCTGTATGCGAACTAGAAGGACCAATCATAATAGGACCGATAATGTCAAAACAACTTTTGTAGTTCATTACTTTGTTCACTTTTTTAGGTTTATTGATGGCCATAGCTGTGTTCATACGTAACTCCTCCTTTGGTTTTTACTGCTTCTTTTTCTTTTTCACTGGTTACTTCCGTCGTTCCTTCAAATTCTGGTGTATTATCCACCGCTTCAATTCTGTAACGTTTAAAGACCAGCGCACCTAAAAATCCAAACATCAGACTGACCACTGTGATAATCGCTACTGCTAGTAAAGTCGTTTGAATGGCATTGTTACCTAATGTCACAAGTAAACCAGCCCACGGTGTTGCCATTCCTGTCACAGGTACTTTTAAGCCAAAGAAAGTCACTACAATACCACTAACCATTCCTGAAAATAAATTCGTTGCGTAAATAGGTATTGGATTGGAGCTGATGATATCGACTTGTGTTAATGGCTCAATTGCCACAGCTAACGGAGTTGAAGCTGTGCCTAGTTTTAACTTTTTAAATAGCGCCGCATTGACAATGGAACTGCCGTAACAAGTCAACGCACCGACAGCCATTGGTACACCAGTCAAACCAATCAAGGCAGTTAAAACCATTGAACTTAACGGTGTCATACCAACAATCGGGATAATAGCACCTAAAATTGCGCCCATCACATATGGATTGCCATCTACTGCACTTAAAATCGTGCCCCCAATAACTTCTAGGACACCTAATACAACGGGTTGAATAAAACCAGCAACTAACGAAGCAGCGACTGGAATGACTAAAATAACGACTAATAAGTCAATCCCTTCTGGAATACGTTTTTGCATCTGCTCAACAACAAAAGATAAAAGATACGCGGTAATAAAAGCTGGTAACAAGCTGACTTTAATCAATGACAGACCTAAAATAATTGAAAAAACTGGACTAATCCCGAAAGCCAGCGGCACAAGAGCTCCAGCTGCTAAACCACCTAGACTACCCATAGTTTCACCAATTTGCGACACATAATCTAAATGAAAAACGCCGCCTACTGCATACCGCAAAAATGCCTCTGGTAGAAAGGTGGCACAAGCTGCACCAGACAAAGCACTTAAAGATTTTTTCCCTCGCGGTGCTTTAAAAGAGAATAGGGACATGCCACATAAAACTAAGACTAACATCAAGATTCCTGATAACGTTTTCATTTCTTTGCCTCCAACTATATTTTTTTATAACGGATGGTACTCCTGAATAAAATTTTTATTGCTCAACAAGTGAAAGAATGAGCGAACATTTCGATGAACTAAAGTACAATGAGTAACAAAAATTTCATTCCACATTCAGAGTATACGACTAAACAAAAGTTTAGTCAATGTATTTTTTTAACGTAAAGAATCTTATTGCTTTTCCATTAAAAAAGTATTACACTAAAATTAATTTCAGTGTAGGGGAGGATATCACTTGGAGTCATATTTACGTTTAAGTGAAGTAGATAAACAAATCTTACATTCACATGCCTTAATGCTTGATGGATTAGGGAACTTCTTTGGTAGTACCCATGAAGTCATTCTTCATAGTTTAGAAAATTTGGAAAGTTCAGCTATCAAAGTCATCAATGGCCATTTCAGTAACCGCAAGGAAGGTGCCCCCATTACTGATATGGCGTTAAAAATGTTAAGTCAAGTAGAGTCGGAACATGATTACGCTGTGAAACCCTACTACAATAAAAATCAAAAAGGGGTTATTTTAAAATCTTCCACCATTCCAGTTATCGGTGAAAATGATCGTATTATTGGATTGATCTGTATCAATATGCATTTAGAAATGCCATTAATTGATTACTTGCAAGACTTATTACCTTCAGGACAACAAAATGATATGTCCCAAGAGCTTAAAAATTCTGAACATTTTTCTGACAATATTGACGAATTAATCACTACTTCACTGACAAAAGTAAAACAAGCAGTAGAAAGCGATCCAAATGTATCACATTTGAATCAAAATAAAGAAATTGTTATTCGTTTATATGATCAAGGAATTTTTAATCTCAAAGATTCTGTCATAAAGATTGCCGATCGATTAGGTATTTCAAAAAATACCATCTATTTACATATCCGCAATCATAAAAAAGAAGAAGCTTAAAACATCAAAGCCACCAACGCTAACTAGCGTTGGTGGCTTTGATCACTTCTCTTCTATTTTAATTTGGTAAATCAAACAAGTAAGGTGTCCCTATTTCTCCATTTAACGTAACATCTAAGCGATTTTTTGTGCCGGGAACTAAATTACTGGCTGTGAAATTCCCTTGGGCATCCGCAGTAAAACTTGCTAAAATCACCCGCGCATCATCTGCACGTGACACTAAAATAGTTGCATTCGGTGCTGTTTTACCAGAAATTGTTCCTTGTTTCGGATCAATCGTAATATTGCTAAAAGAAAGCGCTGCTTCTTGTCCTGAACTTGGAATGTCAATTTGGACAGGTGCACTATTCCGTTGATCAACGGTTGCGATTAATTGAGTAGTCGCTCCCGCTCTGGGACTAATTACTGTAAAATTGCCATTGGCATCCGCATAAAAAACACCTGCTTGTGCAGAAGCATCACCGACTACCGTTGCTGTAATGGTTGCATTAGGTAATGTAGTACCATTAATTTCATTTCTTTCAGGATTGAAAACAACATTGGTAATTGTAATGTTTGTATCAGGTGCTTGGTTTTGAGGGACTTCATTCGTTCCATCAGTTCCTGCAGAAGGCTGCGTGGCATTTTCTGACGGATTTTCCCCTGTCACATTAGAATTTTGACCCGTGACAGACGAATGACTACTTTTCATTTCTTGTTGACTAGAGGATTTCTGCGTGGCTTTCTTTGTTTCTTGCTTTGGCTTAGAATCATTTGTGCTTGCTGTTTTTTTGTTTCCACATCCTGCTAGACTTAAAGACAATACACTGAACGTTAACATACTGAACAAAGCAATTTTTTTCATTTTTCGTTACCTCCAGAAATCTTTTTGTAACATTAATGTAACATTGTTTTAAAAATCTAGCAATAATTTTTCAACCGTTTTCCTTTTTGTTTAAAAAGAAAAAACCTGCACAAAGGCATTTAGCCTTTGTGTAGGTTTTTATCTGCTAAATGGATTTAATGTTTGCGATAGCTTAAATAGTAAAAGCCAGAAACAAAAATGGCACCACCAATGATATTACCTAAATAAACAAAAATAAAATTACGGAAAAAATCCCCCCACTGAACGCCGCCTTCAAAAATTGCGGCTGGAATGATGAATGCATTCGCCACACTATGCTGAAAGCCAATTGCAACAAAAATCATTACTGGAAACCAGATGCCTAATAGTTTCCCCGCTGCATCTTTCGCACCATAACAAAGCCATAAGGCCAGACCTACGAACCAGTTACAGCCAATACCTGAAATAATTGCTTGAAGCCAAGTTGCTGCAACTTTATGTTCTGCAAGAGAAAGAACCTGATTTAAATAGGCGCCGCTACTGGTTAAACCTAAATAATGGCCAAAAAAATAGGCAACAAATAGGGCGCCAACCATATTTGCCAATGTAATTGTGACCCAGTTCACGAGTAATTCTCTGAAAGAGACCTTTTTAGCAAACCAAGCCGTACTCACCGCCATCATATTTCCTGTGATTAACTCACCACCAGCCATTAAAATAACAATTAGACCAATTGGGAAAACCGCAGCTCCCACTAAAGCTTGAACACTGGCTAAATCTGCTGGAATAGAGGCGGAAACACGCACATAAGCCAAATAGCCGAGGGAAATCATAGCCCCGCCGATAAATCCTAAAATGAGTTTTGCTACCAAAGGCTTTTGAATTTTTTTCTGACCATTTTCAATACTGATACTTAAAATTTCATCTGGTGTATACAAACATTTCACTTCCTTTGTTTTTTGTCCTCCTTTACTTTACCCTTATATCACAGAAATTCAAGTACTTTTGTGTATTTTTTCACTAAAAACTGTAGTTCTTTTAATTTTATATGAAAACATCCTGAAACAAGTCCTATTTCTTGTTTCAGGATGTTTACTTATCCGTTTTTAAAGAGTTATCTTTTCACTTTAAAACAATAGGTTGCTATGGCTAACGATAAAAAGCTCAGGCCTAGGAAGCTCCCAACTGCTGAAGATTGTTCCCCTGTTTTGGGGAATTTTTTCTTGGCAATTTTGGTCGTATTATCCGCTTTTTTGACTGTTCCTGACGATTCTTTATTTGTCTGTATCTGTTTAGTTGCTTGGTTTTCTGCTACTGATTCCTTTGTTTGACTAGCCTTGGCAGAGGGCTTGGAATTACTTTGAGCGTCATTAGGATCTTGATTAGACTCTACCGCGTAAATGACAGAATTCTGGCCTTTGTTTTGGCTGCTTTCGTTTACAGGGCTTGGGGTGCTACTCTCACTTGTACTGTTGGTTGCGCTGGTCGTACTTGAAGCACTACTTTCGCTGGTACTACTTGTTTTACTGGTTGTACTTGGTGTGTTGCTTTCATTTGTATTGCTTGTTTCACTTGTCGTGCTTGAGGTGCTGCTTTCGCTGGTATTACTGGTTTCACTGGTTGTGCTTGAAGTGCTGCTTTCGCTTGTGTTACTAGTTGTCTCTGTTGATTTTTCAACTAACAGAAGTAACGCCGTTTTTATGGTTTGTGTTAATTGGTTAATACGCTTTTGTGCATCTACGGGCGTTTTAAAGCCACCAAGTGTTGGCTCTAATAATTCTTCATCTGACCAAGCAAGCAGTTGTTGTAACTGCTTAGAGCTTCCTTCGCCAGTTGTTGTATCTATTAAGGCTTCTTGCATGGCTTGCCAAGAGTCTTTGGTATATACAGATTCGTCTAATTTATGAACGCTTGCAAGTTCATTTTCTGCTTCTGTACGCTCTAGCGTGATATCGGCTTTTTTGACTAATACTTTCATTGCAGATTGCAAATTACTTGTTAACTGATCCACTTGCTCTTGGGTTTTGTCCTGACTCTCCTGACCTTCTGCTAACAATTGTGTCGCCTGCTGATAATAGGAAGGAACAATTGTTTTAGGCCCAATGGCAGTGAATAGCTGCCAAGAGTAAACTGTATATTGGTTTGCTTCACCAATCGAAGCATAAACGGTTTGTAGCTGGGACAAATCAAGCTTTTTTGCCGGAGCCTCTACCGTCACCGGTACGTTCACTGTTACCAATGAACCTGTTTCATAAGTTAATTGAACAGTCACTTTTTGTTGGCCGATTTCATTTAAGACCTCTGGATTGACGATTTTAGCGGCTGGGACTGCTTCATCCGCGTCATTTGTATTAGCAACCAGTTGCTGCGGATCGATTGATTGTCCTTGCACAATCGTTGTAGCCACAGGGGTTGCTAAAGTATTTCTAACCGGAATTGGCGTATTTTTATATTGCTCGTAAAGTGTTGGTGAAACCAACGATTCCCATGTTGCTGGCATTAAGCGATAGTCCGCCTCTGTCCAATTTTCTACCAATAATTGGCCGTTTTTAAGGCCATCATCTCGAGTATTGTCTTTCACAAAACTCGTTTCTGGTCGGAAACCACCGCCACTAGCGATTAACAATTCCCGACGTCGATTTTGCGGAATATTATGGTAGTTAACAAACTGATTGTTGATAAATACGCCATTGAACACATTGTTATTTCCTGTATGTCGATTGTACTCCATTCCAATTGCATATTGATTGTCCCAATACTTCCAATCAAAAATGTTGTTAGCCACTAACCAGTTGGATAATTCTGAAATAGCTCCCTCTGCTTGCGTTTCTGCCAAACCAATCTCTGGTGTTCCATACATAATGAGGCCTGTATTTCGCAAATAATTATTCATAATCGTAATATTACGACCTGATTTAAACTTAAATCCGCCAGCTGGACCATTTTGTAGTCCACGTAAATGATTCCCCACCACCGTGATGTTTTGAGCGCCACGGAAATAAATTGCATGATCTCCCACCAGACCATTCAAGTCTTCATTATCATAAGGTGAATAGAAAAAATTATGTTGAACAGTTACATCCTTCAGCATATTAAAAGAATTAACCCCGGTGGATAGATAGTTTTGTTCATTAGGTACTGAAATAGCACCGGCTTCAATGGCTGTTTGCAAACGTGTAATAGTCGCTGCTAAGTCTGAACAACTGGTACTTTTAATCGCATCTAATTCTGTCACTTTTAAACCAAATAGATTGTCCACGATGTCTACATCTGACATATACTGGAAGCGACTTGGCGTTGAATAACCACCAATGTAAATCGCTCGGTTAAAATCACCTCCCGATTGCATATGTGCCGTGTCTCGCATGAAAATATTACCTGAAATTTTAACGCCAATATCTGCATTTAAATTGACCACGAATCCTTTTAATGGATTATAAAAGATATTGTTTGCTAGCGTTAATTGATTCGTCAATTTTAAGGTCACATTGATGCCGTCAAAAGCAATATTTTGAAGTCGTACATTGGTTTTCGTCCCGTACGTTGTGTCTGTTAGCTGAATCGGTGCACCTGTAGCATTATGTAAAATAGTGGCTCCTGTTGTATCGCCAATTAATTGATAATTTGAAGAAATCACAATATCTTTTGACAGAGCATAACTTCCCTGTGGTAAAAATAATGCCCGTCCTTCCCTTGCTGTCTGACTCAGCAACGTCTGTAACTTCTCTGTTTGATCCTCTGTGCTATTAGGCATCATCGCTTGCGCACCAAAAATCGTTGTATCTGTTGCGTTAACTGGTTCAACCGCTTCAGTCACCATTGGTAGACCCACCACTGTCAATAAACCAAATAGAAGAATGAGCATTGTTTTCTTCATGTGTTTCCCACTTTTCATTCCGTTACTTCCAACGGCTTATTTTGTAAAAGTTGATACAGCGTAATAACACGACTGTCTTCGTATGCATAAATTTTTTTAAATTTTGGATTCATATGTAAGATACTTGTTACCTTTAACAAGTTTTGATTTGTGACTTCTAATTCTAAAGCCTCAACCAATTCCTTTAAGCGAACACCGGCACTATTTTCTTCACAACTTAAAATTTCTTCAATTTGTTCCATCCGTTTTTTCATCTC
>ENA-OWOG01000457-OWOG01000457.1-gut-metagenome-genome-assembly--contig:-NODE-457-length-10373-cov-11.448718_pt1 | contig 10373 bp, 15 predicted proteins | sample MGYA00248249_ERZ651793 | MGnify/ENA primary metagenome ERZ651793 (study PRJEB26908, sample SAMEA4031700) | gut metagenome | biome: gut; feature: normal infant; material: stool | place: China | collected... | reverse complement strand
CTGATAGAAACAGAAGCCACTGGAGCACCTCAAAAACACCATCATACACTAAATCAGTAAGTTGGCAGCATCACCGGGCAACGCGGAGGAAGGTTCATCAGGAAAAAAACTGATTTTTTTCGAAAAAACGTCCTACATATTGTGTATGTAACCTTTTTACATATAATATAAAATCAAATTAATTTTTTTCTTTAAAGGGTAGCATGATATCAGTTAATTTAACTACAATGCATTCTCGACTGGATTTATGTGCCGCCACAGTGTGGTCAATTATAAACCAGAGTGTTCAGCCAGATAAAATAAACCTTTGGATATCAAATGAGCCATATTTGTCAGATCATGGAATATATGAGATACCTGCTTGGGTTGAAGAGCTAAATAAAATAAATAACATAGTGAATGTACATTATGTAAAAAACACCGGCCCATACCGCAAAATAATTAACGCAATTATTAACTCTGAGATTGATGACATTCTTGTATATGCTGATGATGATGTAATATATGGTCGGCAGTGGCTTGAGTTCCTATTAGGCCAGTTTTATGAGAACAACTGTAATGTGGCAATTGCCGCTAGAATTAGAATAATGGAGAGGAATATTTTTAACAAATACAAATCTTATAGCTCTTATTCTATTAGTATGAAAAAGGATAAATTTGAAAAGGATTTTATAATAACTGGCGTTGGGGGTTGTGTTTTAAGTAAGAGAATGATTAAGCCTAGTATTATCGGAGATGATGCATATTTAATTATTTCACCTAAGACAGATGACATCTGGATTAGTAAAATGTTAGAGGCTTCCAATACGAAGGTCGAGTCATCCCCAGATGCACTGCGATGTGTTCATGAAATATTGCATGACCATAACACACTTAGCTCAATAAATACATTGACATCTAAAAATAGCGGTTTAATTATAAAGGCAATCAGGATGGTTAAAAACAAATTCTATTCATATTTTGGGTTGCAAAAAACAAACAATGACAAATCCATCAAGATGGTTAATTTGCATTTTAATGGTAAATTATAAATCATCTTTCTCATCAGGGATTGTCTGAAAACAAAATGTCATCAGTAAGTTGGTAATGATGACAATTTGTTGATTTCGCATTTTCACTGACGCCAAGGTTACCCAGAGTGACAAGGATTGAATGGCTACAGATTCAAATGGTCACCAACAGGTTGGCAGCATTACTCATGAGGTTTATATAGTGTTAAGACACAATGTGAAATGGGTATCACTGTCTCAGTGCTTTAAGATATCTTGTCAGCTTTTAGGTTTGGTTGTTTTTGCTCGCTACCTAACACCTGAAGAGATTGGGGTTATGTCGTTGACTCTTGTCGTTGTGAACTTTGTAAATATATTACGCGATATGGGGTCTTCAGCGGCAATTATACAGAGAGTGTATATTGACGATAGGTTGAAAAATTCTGTTTTTGTATTTAATGTGCTCATTGGTTGTTTTTTATTTTTTATTTTTTATTTTTTATCTAATGATATATCTAGTTTTTTTAAGAAAGTGGAGTTGGCAGGCACAATAAAAGCAATATCCTTTGCATTTATATTTAACAGTGTAACGTCAGTGCACCTTGCATTACTGGAGAGGGCGTCAAAATTCAAAGTTGTTGCGATTATAGAATCATTCTCATCAATTATTTCACTTCTTTTTGGCATTGCATTAGCAATTAAAGGTTTTGGTGTATATAGTTTAGTTGGGCAAACATTGATGTATTCTCTGCTGACATCAATTATGTTTCATATGTTCTCAGGATGGAAACCGGCACTTACATTTGACTTTAGGGATATAAAGTCAATATTTAATTTTAGTTCAAATATTGTCGCATTTAATTTTGTGAATTTTTTTTCTAGAAACAGTGATCAAATAATAATAGGTAAGTTTTTTTCAGCTTCAATACTTGGGCAATATTCAATGGCTTATAAAGTAATGCTATTCCCAATTCAAAGCGTAACTGCGGTTTTAACAAGATCATTGTATCCTGTGCTTAGTCGCTTGCAGGAATCAAAACAAGATGCATTATCAGCATACCTTAATGTATTAAAAGTAATTTCATTAGTTGTTACTCCTATGATGCTTGGTCTTTCATCAGTTAGTCATGAATTAGTTAATATCGCTTTTGGTAAACAATGGGTGCTCCTGCCAAATTTACTGACGTGGTTATCCATAGTAGGTATTTTACAGGCAATGGTAAGCACTACAGGTTCTGTATTTATGTCTCAAGGGGATGCTAGAACATTATTTATAATATCAGTATTTAACTCTATTTTGCAGGTTGGCTCATTTATTATTGGTGTTAATTACAATATAGAAACACTGGTTATTTTATACATGATAGCTAATTTTATTATGTTCTTACCTAATATGTATTTATCCGTAAAAACTCTTAATGGTAGCATTCTTGATGTGTTGCGTTGTGTTTACAAGCCTGTTTTTTCAGGGGTTATTATGTTTATTTCAATAAAGGTTCTGTCTTGCTTTTCTTTACATTTTTCCAATGTGAGTTTTTTACTTATCAAAATAGGTTTTGGTTTTCTTGTCTATACGTCACTTATTCTTTTTTTGGATAGAAAGTTAGTGAAGATGATATTTAAAATGTAACAATTACTAGTTGGCAGCATCACCCTGCCAACCTGTTGGTGACCATTTGAATCTAAAGTTATTCAATCCTTGTCACTCTGGGTAACCTTGGCGGCAGCGAAAATGTGGAATCAGCAAGCAGCTATCATTACCCGCTTGAAGATAGAAGAGCGTCTTTTATGAAAATAAGTATTTTTATCAAAAAAAAATACTTATTTACCATAATCCCTTCTTACGCGCACCGCGAAAACGGCCTCAGGGCGTTTCTGGTGGTTAACGGGCAAAAGGTGGTGGCAAGTACACCGAAAACCGCCAGAAACGCGCCTGATTTATTTTACGCATATGCATGGCTATGCACACCACCGCATAGCCGGTGATTTCATTCGAAAAAAGGGCCCCGGACGTTAAAAGCATAAAAGAACGGGCCATCCAGGCCCGTCAAATGAGGACAACACTGTAAAAGGACCGTCGCACCTGGTGCGGTGCCGGCGACAAGAAAAAGATAGCTCATATCAGCCCCTCACCGGAGAAAAATATTTCCTGGCCACCTCAACCGCCACACGCTGTGTTCCCGTTAACTCGCGCAGATAACGCAGGAACATCCTGTTTTCCTCTGCATGCGCCTCCTCACTGCTCTGTGCGTGGTATTCCACTATCGCGTTCACCACGGACTCACCGACCTGCATCGTCTGACCTCATCTGCACTTTCATCACACCGTTTCAGATCCCGCCTCCTCGCCATGATGTGAAACGGTGACCGGGCAGGCAAATTTTTTGTCTGTCCGGTCACCGTTGGCGGGGTCCGGGGCGGTCAGTCCCGGTGTTTTTTATTCCGCCAAATCAGCACCTGCGACTCCCGCTATGTACGACGCATAAATGCGCCTGTACATAGCGGGTGTCGCTGTTGAGCGGAGTCAGGCGCAACATTTAAAAAACAACATTCACACGCACGAAAAACCTGGCTAGTATTTAGTCAAACCATGAGGAGGCGCACTCTGACGCGCACCTGCCTACCGGCAGCAGGTAAAACAGCCGGGTCCCTCCGGGGATACTGTACCGGGCAGCCCAATCCGAGAATCCTGAGAAAACAGCTAAAATCTGCGAGACCGGCAATCAGGTCAGGCCATTCCCTGGCTTAAGGGACGTTATCAGCCGCGAGCAGTCCGGGCTGAACCACGAGAGGTTCGAACGAGGGCGATCGGCGCATGCCGCAGTGACCGTTAACGTAACGGCCACTGATGTTCTTACACCCAATCCGGAGCACAGATGCAATTTGATACCGCTGCCGAACTGGCCGCCCTGCAGGCGCAGACCCGCCGTATCCGCCAGGTCCGCTACCGTCCCTCCCGCCTTGACCGCTATACCGGCGAACTGCTGAGCCTGTACCAGGCCGGGGCCAGTGCAGCGGAGCTGCAACGCTGGCTCCGGGCCCGGCGAATCAAGGTGGTGTTGTCCACGGTTACCCGCTGGCTGGAAAAAAATGGCTAAATTCGCCAGCGCTGCCCGCCAGGCGGCTGGCGTGATAAAACCACTCCAGGGAAATATTCTGCGCTCTGTCGGCACAGTCCGGAATTACGAGCAGGGACTGACCCGCATCGCAGAGTGGATGAAAGCCAACCGGATTAATCACGGCGATTTACGCACACTGACACCGGCGCAGGCCATCACCTACCTGGAGCAGCGCGGGGAGCAGGTTGGCCAGAAAACGCTCGATATGGAACGCCAGGCCATCCAGGCCATGATGATCCACGTGACGCAGACCCTCCCTGCCGGCGAACACCTGCCGGTGGTGAAATCGGAGCAGGCACAGATCCTGAGCAGCCGGGCCTACAGCCCGGACCAGGTAGCCCTGATTGCCGCAGCACAACAGCCCGCCAACGCTCTGGCCACCGCGATTGCCCTGGCCGCCGGATTACGCGCCCATGAACTGCTGACCCTCGCGCCCCGCCAGGAGCGAGCAGCGGATCCCCGTCCGGCAGCGGACAGTAAATTTGCCGGTCGGGAGGGTGTGATTTACACCGTTCAGGGCAAAGGCGGCCTGGTCAGGGAAGTTCTGCTGCCGTCACGCCTGGCTGAACGTCTCGAGCATGTCAGGCTGGCCAGCCCGGTCCGGGTGACCGATCGCGGCGTGTTTTACCAGAGTCAGTACGCCATTGGCGGAGGCCAGCGCTGGTCAAACGCCTTCAGTGCCGCCTCCATGCGTACCCTGGGCTGGTCACGGGGGGCACACGGCGTGCGTCACAGCTACGCCCAGCAACGGATGCAGGAGCTGCAAAAACTCGGTCTGGTTCGTGATATGGCCCTGCGCACCGTCAGCCAGGAAATGGGCCATTTTCGTCCGGAAATCACGGAGACATACCTGCGATGACAAGAACATTTATTTTATTGTGTACCGGTGTTTTCGCCATCGCGTACGCCCTGTATGAGCTGAATCACTATGGCGTTTACTATCCGGACGTCAGCAATCCTGAGGCGTTTACTGGCTGGAAGGCGGTCACCGAACTCGGTCCCGCTATCCTGGCAACGGGGATCGCAGCCACAGCGTTCTCGCTGTGGCTGTTCATTTTGTTTTTCAGAGGCTCAGAGTCCCGCCGGATACAGCGCGAGATAAGCGGATATCAGCAGGCACTGAGGGAGGCAGAAGAGGCTCACAGAGCCAGACAAAATACCCTTATTCAGAATCACAACCTGGAGACAGCGGCCCTGCGAAGCCACTACATTGGTGCTGAGGATGTACTGCGGGAAGCGTTTGCGCAAAAAGAAAGCCTCTTGCTTCAGGCGGTGCAGAATGCCCGGAAAGAAGCCAGAAAGGAGCTGGAAGAACAGAGGGAGGCACTGAATCAGCGCGAATCCATCCTGCAGAAAAAGGAGCTGGCGCTGGAAACAACCCTGGAGAAGGCCCGGAAATATGTGGCCGGGGAGCGGCATAACACCGAGCTGGCCCGTCTGGAAGCAGAGAAAGCAGAGGAAAGACGGAGAAATGCCTGCGCGACGGCGGAACGGCGCAGACGGAAACTGGAAAAACTCCAGGCCACTGGCGGAACAGCAGGGCAAAAACACTGAGGCATTTCAGGACTGCCAGAAACGCCACCAGGGCCGGGTCGTGTTCTGCCGCTGATCTTCCCGGTTCTCCAGCAACAACATCGCCTGTTTCAGACTGTCGATATGTGAATCTTTTGAGGCAAGAAGTGTGTTCAGGTGTTCAATTTCCTGTTTCAGAGTATGAATGACCTGTTCATTATGGTCAGAAGTGACTGTGTCACGCTGTCCACTGACCTGTTCTTCCTCCTGTTCAACGGATACGGACGCAAAGGCACCAAACACCCGCAAAAGCTCTGAAGTATCGAGCATTTTCGCATTCCGTTCACCCCGACAGGTGGACAGCTCACCGGCTTTAATTAACCTGTGCAGGGTTGTCCTGCTCTTACCCGTCAGGCGTGCAGCCTCACTGATCGACACTGTCGCCATCAGTCACCCTCCTGTAGTGCATCCAGTCTGAGGGACAGTGTACGGAAAAGATGCTCCGCATCATCGTGGAGTTTCTCACAAAGGTCAGCCTCCGCATCGAGATCAAGCTCGTTAAGCTTCTCCAGCAGGAGCAGGGACTGATTCTGGATGAATTTAGCCATATTCAGCGCAGTTTTCTGTTGTTTCGTCATAAGGGGCCTCAGGGCGTCAGTGCTCAGTGTAAAACCGGTCTCTTTTCCGCTTCCTCGCTCACTCAGTCGCTACGCTCCTGCCGTTCGGCTGCGGCGAGCGGACGGGACACACAGAAGAGTCATCGCTATCACCGGGAAGAAAAGAGCCAGTGGAAAAAGCCACGGCGTTGCCGTTTTTCCATAGGCTCCGCCCCCCTGACAAGCATCACAAAATCTGACGCTCAAATCAGCGGTGGCGAAACCCGACAGGACTTAAAGATACCAGGCGTTTCCCCCTGGTGGCTCCCTCGTGCGCTCTCCTGTTCCTGCCTTTCGGTTTACCGGTGTCATTCCGCTGTTATGGCCGCGTTTATCTCATTCCACGCCTGACACTCAGTTCCGGGTAGGCAGTTCGCTCCAAGCTGGACTGTATGCACGAACCCCCCGTTCAGTCCGACTGCTGCGCCTTATCCGGTAACTATCGTCTTGAGTCCAACCCGGAAAGACACGAAAAATCGCTACTGGCAGCAGCCATTAGTAACTGGAGGTATACGAGAGACAAATTAAGAGGTCTTGAAGTATGGGCCTGAGAGAGGCTACACTGAAAGAACATTTTTGGTTTCTGCGGTCTCGTATACCCAGTTACCTGGTTAAGCAGTTCCCCAACTGACTTAACCTTCGATCAAACCACCTCCCCAGGTGGTTTTTTCGTTTTCAGAGCAAGAGATTACGACTGTAACGACAGGATCACAAGAAGATCATTTACTCAGAGAGACTAACTACCACTATGTTTGCCTATCAACATACTTAGGAAACATTACTTGAGTTAACGACTCCACCTTACTTTTAGTATCTCGCAATGAATCTTCCGACCGCCGTTGTGTTGAAGTTCTATTGCGCCACCGGGGTATAAATCACTTTCGTTTAACTCAATTAAAAGCTCGTTCTTGTGAGCATCCTCTAAATAAAGGTAATAACACCCACCATAAAGGTTCTGCGTATCTGGCACGGCAACAAAAGATTTCTTTCCGAACAGTAAAACAGCCTCTTTTTCTCCATGCTCTGTTAGCAATAATCGAAATTCTTGTCCATCAGGCGCGATCCCCCATATACGCAAGATCGGCGCTCTATGTGGCTTATACCAAAATTGATAGTAAAGACCTGCCACTACAACCAGTGAAATTAATAAGGCCATTTCAATCCTCAAAAACAAGCAACATTCCAAAATCGTTTTTCATTCATTTTTACTGCTGGGCATGATGCCCACCTTCAATCCTCTTTTCGCATGAAAAAACGACCTATACTTAGATGGTTAGTGACCATATCCACTTTACCTTTAAGCAGGGAACCTATTATGAATAAAAAAACGCTGTTGGCGGCCATGATGGTCGCGTTGGTGACCTTTGCCGCTGCTGGATGTTCTTCAAACCAAGAAATAAAAACCACAGATGGTCGCACTATCGTTACAGACGGCAAACCCAAAGTTGACAGTGATACGGGGTTAGTATCCTACAAAGATGCCCATACAGGCCGAACCGAACAGATCAACCGTGACAAAATTACCAACATGAGTGAACTAGACAACTGATACGGATAAAAGGAGCTGGCTTTGAAAAAGATTTTTGTTTCAGTGTTCGCAGCGGCAGTTGCGCTTTCAGCCCTAACCGGCTGCACGCGCACAAGCTATGCCATCCACACCAACGACGGGCGTACAATTGTCAGCGACGGCAAGCCTACAGAATCAGACTCAGGCCTGCTGGGCTATAAAGACGCAAATGGTGTCAAACAGCAGATCAATAAAGCCGACGTTAAAGAAGTCTCTGAAATTCCGCATTGAGGCATCGCTCTCTCCGAAAAGGGCCGCTAATGCGGCCCTTTTCTTTATCTGCCCCAACAACAGGCAAAAAAAGCCCCCGCTGGGGGCCAAATACCTGCAGTGGCTGGATAGTACTGCATTCCTGATGAAGGAGACGAATAAGTATGGGCCGGATTTTTGCGTCTGCAGGCTCGGTCGCCACAATTTTTCCGTACCCGCCAGGCATCATGCTTTTACCATAACATCCGTTGCGTGCACCGCCTGAGAGGCCCTCAGGGCGTTTCTGAGGCCTCCGGCCTGAAACACACACCTTTCTGTGCCCATATCGAGAAAAAACGCCCCTGATGATTCTGGCGCGACTGCATGGCTATGCACGGACATACCTGGCCGGGATTTTAGCCGCTAAAATCCGATGAACGCCCTGAAAGCCACCACGAACCACCCCGATAACGGTGAACGGATGCGCAATTTATTGCGTGGCCGTGAGGCGTTGCCGGCACAGCCGGAAAAACCATTTTCAGCACGTGCAGGAGGCCCAGGAAGAGGGGCGGATGTACGAATAGTTCAGAGGTCAGATCTGACGTAAAAATGATGTAAAAGTGACGTAAAAGTGATGTACTTTTGATGTACTTTTGATGTAATTCTGTTGTACACCCGCGATCTGACGTAAAAGTGATGTAATTTTGATGTACTTTTGATGTAATTCTGTAGTCAGGAAGAATAACCCGTTCATGCAGGCATGAACGATACAGTGAGGAACGCTTTTTTTGTCACGATCTCCCCTTAACCTGCGTAAATCACCCTCCATGATTGATTATTTTTCAACCTCAAAATGGTCATACACCATACGCAACCGCGATTTTCATCGCAATTGCATGAATTAAAAGGTAAAAACTGAATTTCCCATTTATTTATGTAATACGCAACGTATTACAACCACCTGTAATCATATGAAAATAAAGAAATAAGATGTAATACCGGCGTATTACCACGTACGCGGGCAAGCGAAAAAGCTATAACGCTTCCCGGCCGACAGGCGGCCCAGAATCCACAGGGGCATGCAGGATCTCTTCAGTAACCTTCTCCATTAAATCAAAAAGGTCATATTCGCCGGGAAGCTGCGTATCAGTCGAACCCCGTTGTTCATCATATTCAGATGGCATGGGGTGATATCCAGTAGCAGAGAGGTTGTTAGCGGGTTTCGGGGCGCAGCCCTGAACCAGTCACGTAGCGCTAGCGGAGTGTATACTGGCTCAATATGTTACGGCGAGTAACACGTAATGAAAGTGCTTCATGTGACAGGGGAAAATGCAGCGACAGGGCGTACGGGAGAAAATGGGGGTTACGGTGATATGACGCCTCCTCGCTCACTCGGTCGCTACGCTCCGGCCGTTCGGCTGCGGCGGGCGTTACCTGCTCACGAATGACGAGGTAACGAGATGAAGCTGAGGTCAAGAAAGGCCGGGAAAAGGATGCGGCATTGCCGTTTTTCCATAGGCTCCGCCCCCCTGACAAGCATCACGAAATCTGACGCTCAAATCAGTGGTGGCGAAACCCGACAGGACTATAAAGATACCAGGCGTTTCCCCCTGGTGGCTCCCTCGTGCGCTCTCCTGTTCCTGCCTTTCGGTTTACCGGTGTCATTCCGCTGTTATGGCCGCGTTTATCTCATTCCACGCCTGACACTCAGTTCCGGGTAGGCAGTTCGCTCCAAGCTGGACTGTATGCACGAACCCCCCGTTCAGTCCGACTACCACGCTCTTTTCGGTAACTATCGTCTTGAGTCCAACCCGAAAAGGCACGACAAATCGCCATTGGCGGTAGCCACTGGTAACTGATTTAGAGGAGATAGTCTTGAAGTTATGCGCCAGTTAAGGCTAAACTAAACGAACAGTTTTGGTGACTGCGCTCCTCTAACTAGCCAGTTACCTCGGTTCAGAAACTTGCCGGTTGCTGAACCTTCGAAAAAACCACCTTGCCGGGTGGTTTTTTCGTTTACAGAGCAAGAGATTACGATGCCAAAGAAAGGATCTCAAGAGGATCCTGTTCAATATACCTTCCCCTGAAGGGAAACCAGCGACGCCAGTGAACTAACAGAAAACAAAAGCATTTGATCTTATTAAAAAAAATGAATATAGAGTGAGATTTTACACAATCAGTGGCTTTGTTGAATAAATTGAAATCACCAACTGACGCAACTACAACAAGGCCCTGATGGTAATGACCCCAACTTATTGATGGTGCTTTATGTTCAGATAATGCCCGATGACTTTGTCATGCAGCTCCACCGATTTTGAGAACGACAGCGACTTCCGTCCCAG
>ENA-OWOG01000456-OWOG01000456.1-gut-metagenome-genome-assembly--contig:-NODE-456-length-10396-cov-3.176374_pt1 | contig 10396 bp, 5 predicted proteins | sample MGYA00248249_ERZ651793 | MGnify/ENA primary metagenome ERZ651793 (study PRJEB26908, sample SAMEA4031700) | gut metagenome | biome: gut; feature: normal infant; material: stool | place: China | collected 2015 ... | reverse complement strand
AAGCTTTCCTGCAGAAAGTGATGAAAGAAGGTGCGGAAAAAGCCAGCGCCCGCGCATCTGTTACGCTGAAAGCCGTTTACGAAGCGATTGGTTTTGTCGCCAAGCCGTAATGCTCCCTGCAATACTGAAGAAACCGGGTTACGCCCGGTTTTTTTTCGCCTTTCGGGGACGTTTCGCGAAGCGAGTCCGTCGTTGGGCGATTATGCGATTCAAATCAATCCAAACCGAAGTGGAGAAGAAACGGTGCTGCGTATTTTGCGCGAGAGCGTGAGTGCGATAACATGTGAATGAGCACCTAATCTATAAATGCAAAAACCGGGAAGTTCCCGGCTTTTTTGTATCTGCGCAATCGCTTCTATTACTGATTCGCAGCCGGGCCACAGCCACCAATAATTTTTGAAATTGAAATTGCTGGATGCAGGAAATAATCGTAGCTGCAGTTATTTTTTGTGTTTTCGATATGACCAGTGCACGCGGTCAGCGTAGCCAGAACACCAGCAACTAAGGTGATTTTTGCAAATTTCAGCATGTTAAAATCCTTGTAAGATATCTATTTTTAAATGGATGAAATCCATTTTTCGGCGGTTAAGATATCAACTAACATAAACTTTAAGTAGTCCAGAAAAGGACATATCTTTTTTTATATAAAACATAAGATTGGTGAATTTGATTTATATAAAGATAGTCTGGTATTAATAAGTAATACCAGACTGCTGGATTTAATTAATTAGCGAAATGTTTTTCTGAAATTCAACATAAAGCCTTTATCATTGATGTTGTCCTCTTTCCACTGGTAAGCGTCCAGATTCAGGCTGGCGTCTTTGGCGCTGTATTTCACACCGACCGTCGCCAGACCGTTGATGCCTCCGCCTTTTTGGTCGTCGTCTACACTAAAGGACTGGCCTGCGGCACCTTGCAGTGACGCGGTACGCTGGCTTTTGCTGTAGCTCAGGTTCGGACCACCTTCCAGTGTGGCGCTGGCGCTCCAGCCATTTTCAGCGGTATAGTCGAACTTCATTCCGACAATGGAATCCACAGCGGTTTCGCTGCCAGCGTTCATCGACAGGTTGAAATCACCCGCACTACGCTCTTTATAGCTGCCTTCCAGCGTATGGCGGAATTTCACCCCGGCGTACGGCGTGACTTTCAACGTATCGTTGAGCATGGTGAAGGTTTTCGCCCCTTCGCTGCGGAACTCAAGATACTGCTGACGTGCGTTGGAATCCGCCACCTTGTTGGTGTCGCCATAAGAGACAGAACGGCTGCTGTCGAGGTTGTGCACGTCATAACGCAGGCTGTTCTTCCACGCCAGACCTTCATTAAACGCCATGCTGTGCTTCAGACCAAAGAACTGGCTGTAGCCACCGGTCAGGCCGTTGTCGCCCGCGGTCTTCGAACCGTCACCATCCAGACGGGCGATACCGTATTCCAGCGTCAGATTCTGGTTCTCACTCAAATCCAGTTTCTGGCGCAATGCCAGCATGTCGTACTGGGTGTCGTTACCCAGCTCGGCGCGTGGATCTCCTTTTGCCACCACGTTGAACGCCAGACCATCTTTAATCTGTGGCGCGGCGTCAGCCAGCATACTGAAGCGGTTGCTGAGCACCCGGGCTTCACGGAATACGGTATGCGCTTGGCTGCCGCTCACCTGCTTCAGAGCGCTGTTCAGTTCAGCGGTGCTGCCAACGTTAAGACTGGTATACAGCTCGTTGTTGGTGTAGCCCGCATCCAGGGCGCTTGCCACATCGGATACGCTGCTGTCGGTTGCGACATCCGCGTAGGCGTTTTTGGTCATGGTGACGTCCACGTTGCCGTCGGCGTCTTGGCTGCCCTGGGCGTTCCACACCACCGAAGTGGAGGTGATGGCGGCAGCATCGGTCAGGTTGTTGCCTTCCACGACGTTATCGAAGGTGACGGTGGTATCGGCGGTGCCTGCGGTGAAACCGGTGTTGATGCCCACGCCGTCCATGCTGGCGTTGCTGACTTTCAGTTGGCCCGCGCTGCCGTCAGCGCTGGTGCCGACCACGTAGCCGTTCAGGTTGTTGGTGGCGGAAGAGGAGGAGGAGCTGCCGCTGGAGACGGTGGGATCCGGCACGTCCGGCAGGATGTAGTCGGCATAATGCACTTCGGTCGAATTGCCATTATTACCGTTAGTCCCTTCCACGTTAACGTTGTCGCCCTGTTTGATCAGTCCGGAACCCGTCACGTCATCGGCAATCACCACCGTGCCGTTATTGACCACATGACCCGCCCCCGCAACGCTGAAGGCGTAAGAATTACTGGCATAGATATTAATGGTGCCGTTGTTCTCAATGACAGCGTCAGCCGTGGCGTTAGCGTCCAGCGCCATTGCCGTCATGCCGGTGTCGGTAGTGCCTTTTGTCCCGAGGTTGATGGTGCCGTTGTTCACCAGTTGCGCGTTGTGGCTGCCGTACATACCGTAAGCGTTGTTGCCGCTGATATTCATGGTGCCATCGTTTTCGGCAACGTAGTTACTGTGGGTAAAGCTGATGGCTTTGCCGTTATCCACATCGTAGTTAATCACCCCAGCCTGTTGATTCCAGAAAAAGGCATCACTGCTGCCGGCATTCGCTGCGCTTGCCATCACGGATTTAGCCGTGGCATCGACGACTCCGGCGTTTATAAAGGCCGCAGTGCCGCTCTGAACGTTCAGCCCGGCGCTTCCCTTAGCGTCACTGATTTTGATATGCCCGGTGTTATAGAGCCGACTGTTGTCACGGAAATTAACATCATTTTCCGCGTTATCAATAATTAGCTCACCGCTATTGTTGAACACGGAGTTACCGTTAATATCCAATGTGCTTTGATATGCACCTTCCCCTACGTAACCGAGATACCAGGTACCGCTATTATTCACTACCGCGTTATTATTCAGCTTAGCACTACGCTGTACTATACCGTCGGGCAGATTATTCAGGGTGCCGCCATTCATTGTAATCGCTTTGTTTACCGTACCGTCATTATTGAATATACCGCTGTTAACAGTGACGGCATTAACCGTACCTTCATTGTTCAGCGTACCGTCGGTTATTTGAATGGCGCTGTTGATTATGCCGGATGCAGTATTTGTGAGCGCACTGTCCCTCTCTTTAAGGTAAAGTGCGTTATTATTCACCGTTCCACTATTGGTGACATCACCCATGATGAGCGCATTTTTGTAGAGATCTACCGCTTCACCGACGTTGGCGATGGCCTCATCATCATAGACCAGAGAGATATAGTCATCCGTTGGGTTATATGACTCGCTATTCTGGCAGTCATCGCCAATGCAGACTGTACCGTAGTTCACGACGGTACTGCTGGCGTCAGCATAGAAAGGTTGCCCATAGTCTGCGTCAATATTAATCACCCCGGTGCTGTCATTGACTACCGTACCGCCGAAAAACGCCGCCATGCCGACCAGTTGATTCGTTTCGCCAGTAACACCGTCGTCTGCTGTGAGGTTGATGGTGCCCTGGTTAATAGCCGTGCCGCCACTCATCGCCGTCATCCCATATCCGGCGTTATTAACGGTAATGGTTCCGGTGTTGATCGCTGTCGCATTGCCGCTGCCAATATTGTCAGAACCTGCAACCATTCCAGCACTGGTGATTTCATGGCTATCTGTGTGCCAGTAGTTTTCACCAATCACATCCCCATTATCATCCAACTGCTGTTGGTACCCATTAACGTAGATATTCCCAGCGTTTTGTGCCGTGCCCTGACTGGCGCCCATCGCGTAAACTCCCGCGCCTGCGACAGAAATAGTTGCACCAGCATCATTGATAACACTGCCTTGTTCGGAAGCCAGTAAGCCATATTGTGTATTTTTATACCATGCCTGTGGGTACTCATATGCGCTGGTACTAAAATAGGGTGTTGCACCTGCGGTGAGCGTAATATTGCCGCCAGCACTGTTTTCCGCTATTGAGCCTTCTCCACTCGCTGATATTGCAATACCACGCGAATAATCATCTCCTGAGGTGCTAACCGAAATATCACCGCTGTTTTTGGCGGTTGCGCCACCTACGACGCCTATTAGTGTTACGGCATTTTTGCTATTTATAGACCCTTTATTTTCAATAGAAGAACCGTTACCTTCAGCACGTAATAATGATACGCCGGTACGCACAGGGGCATTAATAATATTAACGCTTATTGTCAGATTAGAATCTTCAGTGAGCGTCAATGAACCACCATTTTGTACGTGTGCTAGTTCGACATTTCCGCCCTGAATATCGGTAATGTTGACCTGTGAATTTCCGCTTAATGAGACATCACTGTTGCCATCAATATCAATACCTACAACAAAAGAATTTCTATCATGCAATACGTTTTGATAATTAACATTCAGACCACCACTGATATCGATGGTATTATTATCGCCATGGATGCTTAGTCCGGTTGTATCCATGTATTGATTGTTGTTAGTATATTGCTCGATCATTGATATATTCAATGCGCCATCTAACGAGATGTTATTGTCATCACCATTGATGGTTACCCCAGTGAGCGTTTCATCACTTGCCAGTATACTCTCTGATGTATGCGTGCTGAGTATGTTGACGTCACCGGTAATATCTGTTGTCACATTATCGCCACTTACCACTACGCCTGTTGCACCATGGAAAATACCATCACTGCTTTCATTTGAAATAACGTTAATCTTGCCATCAAGATTAATGGTTGAATTATTTCCACTAATTTCTGCGCCGGTTCCATTCAGGCTGACATCAATGTCCCCTTTATTACTAAAGGTGGCTTGCTCTCCAGTAATGGTAAAACCAATAGAATCTTGATCGCGTACTGTTGTATTGCCAATGTTACTGACTTTATTACCCGTACCGTTGACGATAATGCCTATTGCTCCATTGGTTACAAGCAGGTCTCCCGCTTGCGTTATGCTAGCGTTATCGCCATTGATTGCAGTACCGATAGAACCTATGCCGTCAACGGTAATATTACCTGTATTGGCGATACGAGCATTGTTGCCATCAATATGAGTACCCGTTCCTCCTCGGGTAATAGTCTGATCCCCTTCGCTGATGATCAGCGCGCCATTACCCTCAATATTTAGTCCAGTTGAGTTTTCACCATCAACTTTTGAGTGACCAGTGTTATCCACGACGACATCATCGCCGCTGATTTTTGCCCCTGTACCGCCCTCGCTAACGTTTAACTCACCAGCGTTAGTGAAGCGTGCTTTATCGCCCATGATGGTCAGCCCGGTAGATCCGGCGCCGCTGATGGTTGCCGTCCCGGTACTATCAAGCGTGGTGTTGTCGCCATCAATAACCACACCAGTACTGCCGTTGCTGACATCAATATTGCCGGAGATATGGGTCGTTGAACCATCGCCGGAAATTAATGCGCCGGTTGCGCCGTTGATGGTGGAGTGGCCTGAAATGGTGTTGGTGGTGTCTTCGCCGGTAATGACCATGCCGGTTGCGCCGTCGCTGACGGTGGAATCCCCGTTTAGCGTATTGTTCGTTCGGTCGCCGGATATAACAACGCCGGTTTTGCCTTCGCCACTAATATCTATCCCACGTTCGGCAGTATGCGATTCGTCATCGCCGGAGATGACTGTTGTTTGCGCATCGGCAATAATCAAATAGCCGCGGCTATCGTACTTCCAGTAAAGCCCGTTTTCCTGCGTCCCTTCAATGATAGCTTCATTGTCATCGGTGACATTCCATCCAGAGACCTGCAATATTATTCCATCTGCGGTAGTCAACTGCCATTGATCTCCCTGTTTGGCATAACTGAAAGTAGCGCCGCCGAGAAGTTTGCCGCTATCAAGTATAAGGTCGTTAAAGGAGAGGGTTTCTTTACCTTTATCCAGCGTTACGCCATTGCTGAAAGTGAGTACCGTCGTATCAGGCGGAGTCACATCGCCGCCGTCATCGGGTGGGGTGGGGGTAACGTCGCCGCCATCGTCAGGCGGAGTTACATCGCCATCGCCACCGGGTGGGGTGGGGATAACGTCACCGCCATCGTCAGGCGGAATGACAGGGGGATTATTATGTTGAGAATGCCCACTACCATTGTTATCGATACCAATTGCTACACCTGCGGCGAGTGCTGCGACACCTCCAGCCACCCATCCCCAGTGGTTGTCTTGTTCTTCGTAGTCTGCAAGGCAGCGTGTTGAAAGTTTGTCGCGTTCTTTTTTAGATAATACAGATATATTAGTGGGGCAATCGCTATCATCGTCGTTGTCGGCGGCTATCGCCGGAACGTAGTAAGTTTGGAGTGCAATTGCAATACCTACTGCAATGAGTTTTTCCCTTTGCATAATTTTTATCCTTAATTATATATCTGACGCAAGGTATAGATTTTTATCAAGAGGTAAATATTATATTGTTTGTCTTCGGGTAACGCTATTTCACAAATAATCATGGTAACTATGATTTATTAAATTCGTGAATTTTATTTATTCTTGTTAGGGATGTGAGTGGGATGTTTTGTGCGGTTTTTATGAATTCATGCGGAAATGTATTTGTGTGATGAATGAATTCATTTTTTCTTCATCTGGATTTGAGAATAAATAATGAATGAAAAAAAGATAAATAAATGCCCTGAATGTCAGGGCATGATTTAAATTAATAATTAGAGAACCAGTTTAATTTATCCCGTAACCCTACCACACGACCAACAATAATTAGCGCTGGGCTTTCAACCTGTTGTGCCAGCTCGCCGAGCTGTGTCAGTACCCCATTAACGACGCGTTGCTTCACGGAAGTCCCGTTTTCTACAAGCGCGACGGGCATATTGGGCTGCATGCCAAATTCAATCAGTTTTTCCTGGATGGTGGCTGCCTGATTCAGTCCCATGTAGAACACCAGCGTTTGTTTCTCTGCTGCCAGGTTTTCCCAGTCCAACTCACCGCCGGTTTTCAGGTGTCCGGTAACCAGACGTACGCTCTGAGCGTAATCACGATGGGTCAGTGGAATGCCGGAATAGGCAGAACAACCGGAGGCTGCGGTAATACCTGGCACTACAGAGAATGGAATACCAGCATGGCACAGCGTTTCCAGCTCTTCGCCACCGCGGCCAAAGATGAACGGGTCGCCACCTTTCAGTCGTACCACGCGCTTGCCCTGTTGTGCTTCACGCAGCAGAATCTGGTTGATCTCTTCCTGTGGTACGCAGTGATAGCCCGCACGTTTACCGACGAATACCCGGTCTGCGTCGCGGCGTACAAGGTTCATGATATCGTCGGAAACCAGACGGTCATAGACCACGACATCCGCTTGCTGGATCTGCTGTAGCCCTTTCAGCGTCAGCAGGCCGGCATCGCCAGGACCGGCGCCAACCAGCACCACTTCGCCACGGTGATCCAGCGGTTCGCTGAGCATTTGCTCGGTGGTTTCCTCGACGGCTTTCAGGTCATTGTTCGCCAACGACTGCGCCAGGCGGTCATTCACGAACAATTTTTCCCAGAAGCGGCGACGTTCACCCATGCTGGTAAACTGTTTCTTCACACGGGAGCGCAACTTGCCGGCATACTGCGCGACCTGGCCCAGATGCTGAGGTAGTACAGATTCAAGCCTTTCACGCAGCAGACGGGCAAGCACCGGCGATGTTCCGCCGGAGGAGACCGCCACCATCAGCGGCGAGCGGTCGATAATGGAGGGCATGATAAAACTGGCTGCTTTTGGCGCATCGACCACGTTGCAGAAGATACGACGTGATTCTGCTGCGGTGCTGACGCTTTGGTTGACGGCATCGTCATCGGTGGCGGCAATAGCCAACCAGCAGGTGTCGAGCAGGGACTCATCGAACGGTCCCTCAACCAGCGTCAGCATGTTTTCATCTGCCCATACTTTGAACTGCGGAATAAACGCCAGCGCATTAACCGTTAAACGGGCGCCAGCTTCCAGCAGTAACCGCGCTTTGCGTTCTGCGACATCACCACCGCCGACGATCAAGCAGTCGCGGTCACGTAGTTGACAAAATATAGGCAAATGATCCACGACATTACCCCTTAATTATTGGCAGCAGCCTCAGAATCTACCCATTAGGCTATCTTATTTGTCAGTTTGTCCCTGGGCAGTGCTCGCAATCCTCACGTACTGCATGTACGTTCCGGTTGTTCCGCGCTGTCCGTGTTCAAACTGCCTGCATCGAATACGCCTACTGGGCAAGATTTTCAGCTTGATTGATTTTTACCGGAGCCGGACGCTCCGATTTTGGCGTAGCATACCAATAACCTAATCCCATGAATACGACACCGGACAAAGTATTACCGAGTGTCACCCACAGCAGGTTATGACCAATTCCTGACAGGGTATAGGCTTCGCTGTGATGGCCGAACCAGGAGAGGGCAAACAGCGTCATGTTGGCAACGGAGTGCTCGTAGCCGGAAGCAATAAACGCCAGCAGACACCACCAGATAGCGAGGAATTTTGCCGCGCCTTCGGTACGGATTGCCATCCAGATTGCCAGACAAACCAACCAGTTACACAGTGCCCCTTTAAAGAACAGCACCATCGCAGGCGCGGTGGTTTTCGCCAGAGCAACAGAATGGACGATGCTGGTATCGACCGGCAGCAGGCTACCGCCGCCCCAGCTGTAAAGCAGAGCGACAAACACGGAACCGACCAGGTTACCCAGCCAGGTTTTTGGCAGGATTGCCCACATCTGGCCGTGACTGATGGTGCCTGCTTTGACGCCGAGCGTCAGGAACATGGTATGTCCGGTGAATAGTTCAGAACCGGCAATAATGACCAGTGTTAAGGCAATACCAAAGGTTGCACCCATCACCAGAGGACGAACGGACGGGTCGAGCAGATTACCGAGGGTGAAAATAAGAATGATGCCGAGACCAACATAGGCTCCCGCCATTGCCGAACTAATCCAGAATCCGAGCGGGTTATTAGCCGACAGGCGTGCGATGCGCGCAGCGTTAGCCGCACACTTATTGATAGTGTCTGTGAACATGTGTTGATTATCCTTTTCTCACTTCATCCTTTGCCCTGCCTCTTTGTTGGCTGCCCTCGCTCACCCCAGTCACATAGTGAACTATGCTCCTGGGGATTTGCTCAGTTGCCGCCGCGATGCAGTACAAATGATTTTGTGATAACAATGAAAATGAAAAAAAATACAAAAAAGGGGAGGCGTTGCGCCTCCCAAAAATTTATTAACCGCGCAGTTGCACCGTGCCGTCTTTCACTCGCGCTTCGTAATGTTTCACGGAGAACTGTTCGTCTTCCATGCACAAACCGTCGCTTAAGCGAAAACGCTGCTTTTTCAGCGGGCTGGCAACCCACAATTCGCCCTGATGTTCAGCAATCAGCCCACGAGAAAGCACGCTGGACTCAAAGAACGGGTCGATGTTGCTGATCGCAAACACCTGGTCGCTGTGATACGGGCGGAAAATCGCAACCTGCTCGTTACCTAACAGGGCGCAGACGCCTGTCGCAGGCAGAATGTCATCGATTTTGCAGATGTTTTTCCACTGGCTCATGCGTTTTCCTCCACCAGAGTCACCGGGATACGCTCATAAGGCGTGGCCGGACGATGTTGTTCACGTTCAGGCACAACCTGGACATTCGGATCGCGTTTTTCGCTGTTGATAAAGTGTTTGAAGCGAACCTGCGCGGATGGGGTGTTAACGGTTTCTGTCCACTCACACACCACTGCTTCACGCAGACGAGCCATCTCTTCTTCCAGGTGCTGGTTCAGGCCCAGCTTGTCGTCGATGATGACGGACTTCAGATACTCGATACCGCCTTCCAGATTGTCTAACCACGGTGCGGTACGGGTCAGTTTGTCAGCGGTACGGATGTAGAACATCATGAAACGGTCAAGGTATTTGAGCAGCGTTTCGCGATCGATATCCGCGGCCAGCAGGTCCGCATGACGAGGTTTCATCCCGCCGTTACCGCAAACGTACAGGTTCCAGCCTTTCTCAGTGGCGATGATACCCACGTCTTTGCCCTGAGCTTCCGCACATTCACGGGTACAGCCGGAGACGCCGAATTTCATTTTGTGCGGGGTACGGATGCCTTTGTAGCGATTTTCCAGCTCCACGCCGAAGCCAACGCTATCGCCGACGCCGTAACGGCACCAGGCGCTGCCTACGCAGGTTTTCGCCATACGCAGCGCTTTGGCATACGCGTGACCGGTTTCAAAACCGGCTTCAATCAGCTGACGCCAGATTTCCGGCAGGTCATCTTTCTGCGCGCCGAACAGACCGATACGCTGAGAACCGGTAATTTTGGTGTACAGGTTAAACTCACGCGCGATGCGACCTACGGCCACCAGACCTTCCGGCGTGATTTCGCCGCCCGCAGAACGCGGGATCACGGAGTAGGTGACGTCTTTCTGGATGTTCGCCAGGAAGTTGTCGTTGGTATCCTGAAGTGGGGTGTGCTGTGGCTTCAGAATGTAT
>ENA-OWOG01000451-OWOG01000451.1-gut-metagenome-genome-assembly--contig:-NODE-451-length-10503-cov-5.246403_pt1 | contig 10503 bp, 11 predicted proteins | sample MGYA00248249_ERZ651793 | MGnify/ENA primary metagenome ERZ651793 (study PRJEB26908, sample SAMEA4031700) | gut metagenome | biome: gut; feature: normal infant; material: stool | place: China | collected 2015... | reverse complement strand
CCTTCGGAAGCTGTAACGGCACAATTAATTCGGCAGCTCAATCAATATCATTTAAGTTCTGAAAGTCCAAATGAGGGAAATCATATTATTTGGACTAGTTCAGACCCGTTGGAAGTTGCGGATGTTACTTTTTCTTTGTTATCTGAGAAATTGTCTGTAAAAGCTGTAGAGCTATAAAAAGCCCAATAGGCAATTAATGCATATCGGGCTTAATAAATCAGTTATTAAAGCAGGTGATGCCTTTGTGTGAGAGTACTTTATAAGTACTTAGTGAATATATAATCAAAAATAGTTAGAGTTTGAATTAGTTAAACTATTTTTTGATTATATATCATCATACATCCAGCATGGTTTAGTTTCTTATTGTAGTAAGCTATCCAGCAAACTACAATTTGTAACTTTCTTTAATTAATAGAATTAATGAAAAATCTATTCCGAGGGTCGGGATCAATGTGCAATCACATCCAATTGTTTTAATTAAACTTATTAAAATTAAAAAAGTAAAAGGTACTCACCAAGGTACTCATTTTAAAGCCTAGAAACCCTGCTATTACAATAACTTAAATAAAAAACAATCCTAAAATCTTAATGATTAAGCGCAGATACCAACTTAATAGCTTCTACTTTAAAGTCATCAAGATCGTGAAAGTCAGGGTTAGGTAGCCTAGGAAAAAGTGCTTTTAACGCATATTCACTACTTAGCTCTAAGACATCCTCTTGTAGCTTATAAACATGATAGCTTAAATCAGAAGCAATCAAGGGTAATTGAGCAATTAATTCTTCAATACTCTCTGCACAGTAAAAATCCTCTTCTCCCTCTGAACTTCGAATTTTTCCACTTGTAACATGGGCATGGTAGTAAAGCGTATTATTTTCTATTTCTTCATCATCTATGGTGAGATTAACGAATAAGAAAGAATCATTGTCTTTATATGCCACCCCTATCATGTATGCACTAAAATCACTTAAAGCATTATTTTTATCAAGTATATAGTCAAACGCATCTTTTAACTTCATTGTGTTTCCTTATCCATTCATATTGAATTATATGAATCTAAAATCTTAATTTTTGATGGCTATGGCTTCTAAAGTATTGTAATTTAAAATCATAGTCTAGACTTTAAGGGGGGAATCATGGGCTTCATTGTAAAGCTATTAGAATCAGGAAATTATTTTATTGGTGATGAAGGAGAAATCGTCACAACTTCCTCTAGAGAAGAAGCAATTTCTGAAGGGCAATTCGATGAATATGAAGAAGCAAAAGAAACCGCAGAATATTGGTCTGGACAAATGGTACTAGGCGTAGATTACATCATTGAATCAGTCTAATGATCATGGAGTAATGATGAAAGACGAAGAATTAAGAAAACTTTATACCATTGAAGCTTTTTTGAAACACGGCGATCTACCTAAAACTATGCGTGATGATTGGACACCTAGTTTTGGGCTAGAACAAGGCAAATATGGTATTAAAGATGATGATAAAGCTCATGCCTATATCAGTCTAAACGGTAAACTTAAAAAAAGTAAATGTGAGTTTATTGAAGATAAAAATTTAGCTCAAAAACTCCTAGAGCATGTAGAACCAAAATTGAAAAAGCTATATCCGAGCATCACAATCAACCTAAGAAATATTAAATCAAGTGAATTAGATTACAGAAGAAAGAAAGCACTAGAGGAAGCTATTGCTAATAATCTTAAAATTCAAAAATCACTTTAATAAAATCTATGAAAATCAAAAGCCATCAGATAATATTATTGATACATAAGTGCATAACTTTAACTTGCAAACTTTTACAAATAGTTAAGTTCTTATTCTCAATAAATTTTGCTTTAACCCCGAGGGAAATATGAATTCTAAAGTTGAATCTATTGATCTAGAAGTGATCAGAGCAGATTTATTGAAAAAAGTTAACCTTTTACGTAAAAGAAAATATGCTTTTACACCTATAAATGATTTGGCTGAACAGAATGGAATTTCTTCCTCAAATGGATATGACTCACTCTTAAAAAAAATTCAGCAAATTACTAAAGGTGATGTAGTAACAATCCTTACTAACTTTCGAAAGGCTTTAACGCCTGAGTTAGTTAAGCACTGCCTATATGCCAATAAAGCTATTTCTATCTATAAGCTACCTGATGATATGAAGTTAAATGATTTGGAAAAATCTTTAAGTACACTAACTTCAAATTGCTCTATAGATGACAAATATTACTCAATCGAAGATGAAGATAAAGTAGAAAAAGATTTCATTGCTCGATTCCAACCTGATGAGGATATGAGTATCTTTGTTTATCACGATCAACGCTCTTACGTTTTTCGTAGTAAAGAAGAGTCAGCTAACGTTATTGATTCTTTTAATAACGAACTAGATCCATTAGATGAAAATCAAGAAGTATTGGAGTTAATTAAAGTAATAAAAGTAACAATTCCTGCTTTTGATTTTGTTGTTTTAGACAAGAAGCTAAAAATTTTAGTTATTGGCTTTGACCTAGCATACGTATTTCCTAAATCAATGATTACTAAAACTTTAGATCAATTAGAAAATAAGATTAAAAAGATTAAAGGTCTTGCTCATCTAAATAGGTTAAATTTTAGAAATGCAATTGAAAATATGGAAAATGAAACAGATGGAGTTGTTTTTGGACATGCGTTCTGCTCATCAGGCGGAACTTTCAATCATTTAGGTAAGACTTCCTCAAAAAGAGCAGATGTCCGAAAGGATAGCTTTTTTACAAAAGGTTCTACAGGTGAAATTCTGGATTATTATGGAATTAGAAAACGCTATAATACAGGAAAAAGAGATTGTGCTGTGACTGTAGCATTATCTTATAAAGAATATAAAGCCTCCGCCTTAACCCCTATTTATGTAGCTGTATTAGACAATATGCAGGAAGCTAATGATCTGAGACATTGCTGTAAAAAACTTCTAGATAACTCATAGATTATGAAGAATTTTATACAGAGAGTTGATAGCGTTCTTGCTCTTCTAGAATTTAAAGCTAGCGATAATATTAAAAAATATTCATTTAATATTATTAGTTATGTTGAAACTCTAGATAATTTAGAAGATCAAGAGTTTTTATTCTCTTTCTTATTTAAAGTTTCAGAAGCAACTGAGGATGATTTAGAAAACTTCAGTAATGCTGTTTATCTATTAGTTAATGAGCAAGTTAATTTCTTCAATCAAAAGTTTCATTATCACAATGAATTAAATGATGACTGGGAACCTTACTCAGCAGAATCTTTTTCAAAAAGTATAATTAATAATAATTTCCTTCACCCCATAAATGGCAGAAAAATAAATAAAAAAGAGTATTTTGATCTAGTACAACCCTATTTTGTAGCATCTGATGAGTTATTGGGAGATAAAGTTGAATCTCAATAACTTACCAATAAATGCCCAAATGCATGCTCTAAGACACTCTATTACTGATTATGAAGATTGGACTAGAACACTTTATAACGATATAGATGAAGTGTTTTCCTCATTTTTAGATAATACAGAAGTATTCCTTTCCTTGAGTGAGCCCCAAATTAGTTCAATGATTGGTGTTGCTCTTAGAATGAGATACTACAATGTACAAGTTGATTCCGATAAAAATGGAAATGCTGACTTAAGTGTTCAATTAAATTCTTTTTTATGGATCGGTGAAGCTAAGATTGTTAATAACAATACTAAAACAGATTTTGAATATCTTCATAGTGGGCTTACCCAGCTTTTGACAAGATATAGTAAAGGTCAAGGTAATGCTACAAATGGAGCACTTTTAATCTACATTAAACCTAATAGCAGATTTACAAATGAGCATAACTTCATGAATGAATGGATTGAATTTATGAAGATCCATGAGCCCTCTTATCAATCACATTTTATATGCCCACAAAAAAGTACATGTCTTAAATCCCATCATACACATCCTACATCTGGACATGACTATTCTGTTAGGCATATGCCAATGACCCTTTTTCACATTCCAGAAGATTCAAGCGGTAAAGGAGCACAAAAATATGCAGAAAGACGTAGTGCATATGAAAGTGCAAGTATTGGTCCAAGCAAGGAAATTCTTTAATATCCTCTTTCTTGACACTCCACTTTCAATTTAGCTGTGCCAGCTTTTATCTGAGTTCTCAGATGTACTAGTGGAGAGTTATTCCATACTAAGGACATATTATTTAACTCATTCATTTTCCCTAAGTAATCAATGCATAGTATGTCTTGAGCTGCCACCGCATCAGTTTCTTCCAGCATACGTTTTCTAATAATTTGCATATCTTCAAATAAGTTTTTTGTAGCATTATATTGATTATATTCTGCCTGTCGTTTATCGAAGCCTGCTACCAGATACTTACCAAATTTTAAGTATCTATCATTTGCTTCTGTATGAAACTTAGTAATGTTACTGTTTTGGCAAGCTACTGCTAGTTTTTTTAGCTCATTCAAGGATTCAGTATATATTTCATCTGTCTTATAAGTAGCTATATTGAACTTCTTATTAGTATCTAAACTCTGTTGTTGAAGCTTACGGTATTCCACGCAATATAGTCTTGTTAGCTCACTTTTATCAGAAGTTTTTGAAATCTTCGCTTGAAGAGCATTAAAATTTCGATCAATCCTTAATGAATCTCTTTTATAATCAAGGACTTTATACATATCAAGCAAATAGTTATCAATTTCGCTATTCTGTTGAGTCATCTTGATATTTGCCTCTTCAGGAGTTAAAGCAACTACCTGAAAGGAAAAAAATAATAGAGATAAGGCAATTAATTTAATCACTTTAATTAGGAACCTTAATAGTATAAATATTAGCTTAGTATATCTAATACTATGGTCAACAAATAATCTTATATCATTAAACTATACCCTAAAGAGAATCTGATTAAGTGATAATCTAGTTATCATAAAACTATTTATTTAGATTTAATGATAGAGTTATCATTGATGTTTGGAATTAGTAGTTAAATGATAGATGACGACAAGAATTTATGTTAGAGCTAGTACTAAAGATCAAGATGCAGAAAGAGCACTAGCTGATCTTAAAAAATTTTCCTTATCCATTAAAGGTGACGTTAATGAGTATATAGAGAATGAATCGGGCACAAAGCTTGATAGACCAGTTCTAAATCAACTCCTGGATGACTCATCTAATGGTGATACTTTATTAGTTGAGAGTGTAGATCGTCTATCTCGACTTTCACAAAATGACTTTGAAGTGTTGAAAGAGCGTATTAAGGATAAGGGCTTAAAACTAGTAGTTGCTGATCTACCGACTACACATATGCTTGTCAATTCAGCCGATAACATCACTAGCTCAATTCTGAGCCTTGTCAATAATATGCTGATTGATTTGTTAGCCACAATGGCTAGATTAGATAATGACAAGCGTAGAGAACGAATTAAGCAAGGTTTAGAAAGAAGTGGATATAAGTCTACAGGTAAAAAGGCAGATACAGCCAAACATACACGAATCAAAGAACTAAATAATAAAGGCTTAACCAAAGAAGAAATAGCCAAAGCCGTTGGTTGCGGTGTTGCTACAGTTTACAGAGTAATCAAACAATGATTAATGATTAGAATCTAGAACTTTTTTGATGGCTGAAACAAAATAGGCTTCGAAAATCTTTCGACCATTTTCATTCAAGATAGAACCATTTTTTTGAATTGACCAACCGTTGTCTTCAATAATTTGAGGATTTATTGCTTGAAGCAAAGCATGTTTTTCGGCTGTATCTAATGTGAAATTAGGTATAAATTCAATATTAGAGGTGTTGTGATTAGCAATATGCATACTGCGATCAATGATAATTTTATCTTTGTTCAATGCTTTGAGGATTCTATTTTCGCCTCGAAGTTGCTTAATTTCAGCGAGCAGTAAGCCGACTTCGGCTCGGATAGAAGGATTTTGGATATGCTGTAAAAGATCAAAATTATCGGGTTTAGAAATGGATTTATTCTTCTGTTTAGATTTATTAGACCAAGCGGATATGAGTAAGCGATAGGCTTCACCATTTTTGTTTCTTATGGCTTGTTCAGAAGGACCACCTTGTAATTTAGAAATTTTCCCAATAGTTGCTATAGAAAAATCAGGGCTATTTCTCAATATTTGCTCATTGCATATATTATTAATAATACGAAGCGAGGTTTGTTTTCTTGAACTAGCCTCATTCATAAGATTTTCAAAAAGTTGCTCTATTTCCATAGCAAATAGTCTCTAATGTAATTATGAAATAGTTTTAATTTGAATATGTTTTGGACTGTTTGAATTGAGCGCCAGCCTTTGAATATCAAGAAGATTGATTTCTGATAATTTACCGTGACTCTCGATGAATCTGATAGCCCCTTCAAATGATCCAACTCTATTTTCAATTAAAATCATAATTTGATTACCAACTTTCAATTGTTCCTCTTCCGATAAGTATAAAAGAATAGGATCTTGTTGATTCGCCTTAAGCATTAAATCAATCGCTTGCCCACGTTTAAGAGCTGCTTTGGTCGCATCATAGGATGGGTAAAATTCAGCATGTCTACAAATAATTTCTAATTGTGAAAACTCACTTACTTCTTCAGTATTGATGGTGATATCTTCAGGTAATTGATTGCCAATCAATTGAATTTTTTTATCAGAATTTTGGTTCATAATCTGAATACACTGAGAAATGAGTTTGTAGGTCGCATGCATATCATTCATTATTGAATCTATTTTTGTTGCTTCTCTTTCATATTGAAATTCAGCATTTTTTAATTTTTGTTCATCATAGAAAATTTCTTTTCGATCTTCAGAAGTAAATTTATTTAGTTTTAGTTCTTCAAGTTCAGACTCGAACTTTCTATATCGATCTGAAGAACAACTTGACTCATAACTTAGATTATTAAAATGAACAATTAAACTGGGTAGAAAAGCAGGTCCCGTAATAAACCATCTGCAACGAACACAATTTTTGGAGTTTCCCTGAAAATCACGAGCTACTGGACTATAACTAATAGGGGCATTTCCAAGTTTAGCAAATTGTTCTCCACCATTTTCACATCCTTGACATCCAACGGGGCAGATCCCTCGATCCATCATTTGCCAACTTACTTCTGTTTTCGTAGCAATTGCATTTAGAGATGAAATATCCTGAAAAGCTACCGAGTTTTTGATTTGTTCATATTCTGAATTGATAAGAAATTCTTTAAATTTTTCTTTTGATGTAAGTTCTAGTTTTGATTCTGCTTCATTCATAACTTTTTGCATATAGGCTTGTCCAACCTTTGTGTAATACAAAGTCATGATGATTCGACTATGACCAGCAACGAGCTTAGAAAGGATCGGAATAGGTACACCACCTTCAAGAGCAAAACTCGTAATTAATGACACTCTTAGAGAGTGCAGAGGAAAGAATGTTGTAGTGTAGTTGGTAAAAATACCTTGGCTTGGTTTGACAAATTGAATGGGCTCTCCGTTTGTTAAGGTCTCACCACGATTAAAGCATCGTTGTTCAAGATTTTTTAATAATTTGAACCATAAACGCATAACATCTTTGTCTGAAACAGGAAATGCAAAATCTTCACTTAGTTCAACAGCTCTATTTCTAAATAAAAAGCACGTTGGAGGCATCTCTTTTAGTTGTTGTTCACTCTTTAAATCACCAATATTTTTCCGTTTTAATTCAGTCCATCTCGTTGGTCGTTCAATTGGATTATATTTTTCTTGCCAATTACGGAGAGCCTCTAGCCACTTTAGGACACGTTCGTGCTGCCACGGAATTGTGTATCCTTTTGACATCCCATCTTTATAAACATCCGCTGTCTTATTTGTATTGATAAATAAAGAAGTTGAATTATTTTGAAGATCAGAAACTTTTCTAAATACTCCACGACCTATGGAATAATTGGCTCGCTCTATTTTAGTTACTGGAGCTAGGTGATGAGAGTTAAGTATCCAATTACCATTTTCGTAACGCCATAAATCAGCTTCTCCTGAATCAAGCCAACGAACTTGAGAGGTTCTAAGCGGTAATTCTAATTTTACATATAAGGCAACAGCATTAGCAGGACACCACATCTCTAGGACTGATCGATCTTTATATAATTTTAAACCTTGATACATTTTTCCTTTTGGGATAATACGTTTACGCCATACACAATTAGGATCTTCGAAATTAATATCCTCAGAAGTTACCTCGTACCAGTCACCGCCAGATTTGCCTAAACTTATCGCATTACCAGCCTCTTGCGCCCATTTCCAATCCTTGAAACTGGTCGCTTCAGCAGAGCAAATAATTTCTCGTAATTCTTGAATATAGTTATAAGGTAAGGGAGTTTTTATAGTTTCTGAAACCGTAATACCTGAACGAGTTTTTTTCTTTAACGGATTTCTATATTGGTTTGGAATTGTGTTGTGACCAAAATCATCTTCAATTCCGACTAATTCTTGTAAAGAAAAATCTAAAAATTCACGTACATAATTGTTATAGGTTACAGCCTGTCTATGAGTAATTGAGATTTGATCATCTCGGCTTGGATGAATGCATTCCTCAAAAAAGTCAGGAATATTTGTATTACGATCGAAGAAAATTAATGGGTTAGTTGGTAGTTTTAATGGGATTAAAAAGGAGCGAAAAAAACGGCTGAGCGAATTTCTTCTACTTGAAAGAGCTTTGGGTTGTAGCTTCAGCCATCTCTGTGCCAAAATGCTCCAATTTTTATATTCCATGCCATACAATTGATATAACCAATTAAAGTCGATATCTTCTGTAATGCCATTACCTCTTGCATGTAATTTTCCCATATTATTATCCCTTTAATAACCATGATTGTCCTGATAATAGTTCATTAGGATCTACATCCTTGAAGCAGTTTTCTAAAAACACTTTAATATTCGGGTTTGATGCTTTACTTGAAGCAATATTATCTTCGATCGAGTTTAAAATTTTTGATACCTGTTCAACTTGAGGTTCACAATAAACAAGCTGAGACTCTAGGCTTGCATGGTGCAAGGCATTTCTTCTAATAATCGGATCTATATTGGCATCTTTAAGTCTTTGACCATATGCATGCCTATGACCATGTGGGCTAGTGCCACTATTTTTAGCTGATGGTAGTCCAATTTTTTTAACTGCATTGGCATGGTTTTGATAATAGGCAGAAATTGATAAAGGTGAACCTATTGTTGCGCCTGATAATGTGATAAAGGCAAAAGGATGGTTCTTTTCAATCTCTCTAATTTGTATTAGGTATAATTTCCATAGTTTATAAAACAACTGACCATAAATTTGGGGAAACCATTGCACTGTTATAAATTTTTCTTTTTCACTATCTAATTTACGAATCTTCCAGCCTGCTCTATAAGTTCTATCACTGACCTTATTGCGGGGCAATAGACCAAACTTGCTTTTGAGATAACTTTCTCTATGTGTTCTTTGTATCTTGGGATTGGCATTGCTCCAACCCTCTGGTGCAGTTCCTTCTGAGGGGTGATAGATTCTTACAAGAGCAGTTTCGATATGTTTTTCTCTGTATAAAATTGGATCTAAAGTTACATCTGATAAATATAGGTGGAATGGTTCACTAGTTCTTAAACCACCACCATTGAGCAGTAATGTAATTAAAATATCTCTAATATTTAGTTTTTCGAAAACTGATAATGATTGTTCACTTCCATAATTTGTAAATCCCTCAAACAATAATTGAGTGAAATATTGATCGGGGAAAAATTTCACAGGATCTAAGTGTGAGGATATGTTGCGAGCTTTTTGAGAAAATCTAGTTTTTTCAGAAAGGGTTTGTGCTGCATTTTTATCCCAAGTATGTGCTAAAAAGGAACGATTATGCTTATGATGCCATGCACCCCAAAATAACTTTTCCTCATAGCTACTGTTAGGTATATAAGGATTAATACTTTCAAGATTTTTATTTTCTGAAATCCAATCAAAATAATCTGTTAATGAATTAATCAGACTATTTGCTGTCGTAATTTTTCTAGGTTTCCAATAAAGTTTAGATGGATCAAATCCATCTAAACCAATACTACCAGTGTATAATTGTTGAACAAAAACTTTGAATAATTCTTTTGGAGTACTGAGAGTTTGAAAGTTTACTTCTAAAAAATTTAAAAATAATTTTATGGCTGTTATGTGTTTTTCCATCCAGCTTCTACTACGTATATGGCTATGATCAAGGAAAAACTCAACAAAGGAGTCTATGACCCCATACTCCGTTAAAAGGACTGGAATTTCAGTGTAGACACCTGTTTTACTTCTATAGACTTTTGCATTCAATCTAACCAAGTCCATTGCATTGTCCTTAGATTATTTGATTATAGTTTTACTTAGAATATAGCTTTTATTTTGAATAAAAAAAGATCTGTTTTGTTAAGAACAGATCTTTTTTGATTAGGTTTGATTATATGATTTCACTAAGTATATCTTTATTACTCTCATACAGCCTTAATAATGATCTTTTTTGAATTACTCTACAGTTACTGACTTCGCCAAGTTACGTGGCTGGTCAACGTCTGTAC
>ENA-OWOG01000441-OWOG01000441.1-gut-metagenome-genome-assembly--contig:-NODE-441-length-10910-cov-33.228284_pt1 | contig 10910 bp, 9 predicted proteins | sample MGYA00248249_ERZ651793 | MGnify/ENA primary metagenome ERZ651793 (study PRJEB26908, sample SAMEA4031700) | gut metagenome | biome: gut; feature: normal infant; material: stool | place: China | collected 2015... | reverse complement strand
CATGAAGAAGCACATCACGAATGTATGATTGCCAATTCGGTAAATTTTCCAATTACATGTGAAGCCAGCTTTAGCTTTGCTGAATAATTCATATGAAATAGCCACCGATAAAAGCGGTGGCTATAAATTAAAATAAATAAAATCGTTAAATAAAATATTTAAGCTGCATTTTCATCGACTTGAAAAATACCAAAAACGTTGTGGTCTAAATCGACAAAGTAACCATGCCAAGCGCGGCCCGGAATAGCGAATTTATCCATCGCGACAATACCGCCTTGCGCTAAAATTTTTGCAGCCACTTCATCGAAGTTTTCCACCTGAACCGAACAAGTAAATGCATTGGTGCCATATTCCATTGGCGGTGTTTGAGCAGGGCGTTTTAAGAGTCCTCCCATAATTGAAGGTGTCTCTATGCGGTAATATTCAATCGGTAAGCTTTCATCGAGTTTAAATTGCCAACCAAACACAGCTTGATAAAACTGCGCATCGCGGGCAGGGTTTGAAGACTGGATTTCAAAATAGGCAATATTGTTCATATTATTTAAATCATATTTTTATGGTGTAAAAAGTATACGCATAGCCTTTATAGCCACGAAAGCACTATTGTGTATGGTGAGCGTAAAATAAATGAAAGTGCTAGAAAATAAAAACCGACGATTCGAGTGATGAGAGAATCGTCGGTCAAAAACTTCATCAAGGGTTTCGGCTGCTAACAAAACCTAATCCGAAGGAAGAAAGAGTCGTAATGAAAGGTCACCGAAACAATTTTGCGGATGCCGTGCAAAGGAAGTATTCGGTTGCTGCGACCTTGTTACCCTATATAACGTCAAGAGATCAGGATTGGTTGACAGAAAAATGAAAAAAAATCGAAAAAAATTTATAATTATTTTTTTGAACCCATAAATTAGGCAAAAATATGACCAAATTACGTTCTTACTTTCTCTGGTTTTTTGCTTTATGCATCGTGCTAACCTTAATTGTCGGTGTGATTGCAGCACTATTACCAGCGAGTGTAGGCGGTATTTTAACAGCCGTTCCATATTTAGGCGCAATGATTTTTGTCTTATTTAGATTTTTAAAGAAAGAACGCCGTGCACCGACAGTACCAGAAAAAAAGAAATTTACTTTAGGTTTTACCCTCATATTTTGGGGCTATAACTTGTGTGGTGTTTTATTTGGTCTGTTTTTATTTTCAAGAAAAGACCTTGAGATTTTGCAAAACTTTATGCTTTACCTCAAACAGCCTCAGTTCTTAAGCATTATGGTGATTATGCTTTTAATGTTAGCTATTCCGCTTTATTTAATTACCTACTGGTTTTATGGAAAACAGGCACAGCGCATGGCAAACAAAATGTTTAATGTGTCATAACTCACCACAAAAACTGATACGATTAGATCGTTATTAAATTTTATAACTATATCAATTAAAAACTGCTGTCCTCGGTTTTGGAGGAAATATGAATAAGAATGTATTAATTACAGGTGCCAGTGGCTTTATTGGAACGCATTTAATTAGATTCCTGCTACAAAAAAATTATAACGTGATTGCCGTGACACGGCAGGCTGGAAAGAAATCTGACCATCCTGCCTTGCAGTGGGTACAAAAGTTCGAAGATATCTCGACCCGTCAAATTGATTATGTGGTGAATTTGGCGGGTGCAAATATTGGTGAGAAACGCTGGACCGAGTCACGTAAAAAACAACTCATCGAAAGCCGTGTAAATACGACCCGAAAACTGTATGCATGGCTTAATCAATCTCAAATTTTTCCTGAAGTGATTGTCTCTGGTTCTGCAATTGGTTATTACGGTATAGATAATCAAGAAAAGTGGACACAGGTGTGCACTGAACAAAGCTCGCCACAGCCCATTTTCATGTCTCAGCTTTGCCAAGAGTGGGAACGCGCAGCGTTAGCAGATCCTCAGCAAAATACTAAAATTATTCGTTTAGGTGTAGTGTTTGGGCCGGGTGGCGGCATCTTGCCTAAAATGTTGCTTCCTATTCGACTCAATTTAGTCGGTCAAATTGGTCATGGCAGTCAACCTGTGGTTTGGGTACATATTGAAGACGTATTAAACGCAATTGAGTTTATATTTAAGCATCCTCAATCAGCTCAAATTCATAATGTGGTGGCGCCAGAAAATGTGACCCAAAAGGTATTTGTTGAACAAGCTGCCAAAGTTTTGAATAAGAAACCAATATTGTCAGCGCCTAGTACAGTTTTTCGCTGTTTGTTAGGAGAGCAGTCGCAATTGATCTTAAATGGGCAATACGTCAAACCCGCAGCTTTACAAGCAGAAGGATTTGAGTTTGCTTATCCTCAATTAAAAATGGCTTTAGAGAATATACTCGCCTCAGGCTAAGATTTTATTTTGCAAACGCTCTGGGGAATATGCTTTGGCATCAACTAATGTTGGTTGTCCTAGCATAAGCTGACGGAGCAATTGCGCAGAACCTGCGCCCATACACAAACCATTTCTAAAGTGACCAAAGTTTGCCCACAGGTTATCCATTTCAGGCATTTTGCCAATGTAGGGAACACCATTTGGTGAACTTGGTCTGAGGCCTGCCCAGCGATGTACAATCGGGAAATCGGCCAGTTCAGGCACCATTTCTAAACATGCTTCTAAAATATTGTGCTGAGTCGTTTCATCGGTAGAGGTGTCAAAACCACGATGTGCCATGCTTGACCCGCACACAATATGACCGTCCATACGTGGAATCAGGTACATGACTCGATTCATACACATGGTCGGTAGCCAGTGAGCAGGGGTTTTAAATAATAGCATCTGACCTTGCACAGGTTCGACTGGAATGTCGAGTTGCAATTGTGAGTTCCAATAATGGCTCCAAGCGCCTGAAGTTATTACAAAATGGTCTGCTGTATGTTTGCGACCATCTTCGGTTTGGAGTGCTTGTATGGCATCACCTTGTTGAATCAGTTTTTTAACAGGAGTGTTTTCAAAAAACTCAACATTCGGATGTTGCTTTAAATAGCTAATCAGGGACTGTAATACGCGAGGATTACGAATATTAGACAGTTCAGGGAAATAAATGGCTTCTTGGAACTGATCGGAGATATGAGGATTTACTTGTTCTAAGGCATCTCTTTGTAAATATTCACAGCGCTGCATCGGCTCTTGATGCTGCTCTGCATAGGACAAACCAACGTCAAAATCTTCTTCATCAAAAATTAGCATGCCTGTGTCATGAATTTCAAAATCAATCCCTGTAATAGGGTAGAGCTTTTGGTTCCATGCTTGATAAGAGGCTTTGCCAAATTGAGCAAGTTGGTTCACTGCATGCACATAGCGCCACGGGTACATCGGAGAGAGAATGCCTCCACCAGCCCAAGAGGCTGCTTGTCCCGCTTGTTGTTGATCAAAAATGCTGATAGTACAGCCTTGTTCAACCAACTCCAGCGCAGACATTAATCCACTTATGCCCGCGCCAATGATTGCAATATGCATGCAGTGTTATCCTTTCTCTGCGAACTTAGTTCATTTCCTTGAGTTTTTCAGCAGCGGTTTCTGCAAAGTAAGTCCAGATTCCGTCTGCACCAGCGCGGCGGCAACACATGAGCGATTCTAAAATCACTGAGTCTGATAACCAGCCATTTTGAATTGCGCCAGCTAACATTGCATATTCGCCACTCACTTGATAAATGAATGTCGGAATACCAAAGGTATCTTTCACTTCACGTACCACATCCAGATATGGCATGCCCGGTTTTACAATCACCATGTCAGCGCCTTCTTGAATATCAAGCGCAATTTCATGTAACGCTTCGGCACGGTTGGCAAAGTCCATCTGGTAGTTATATTTATTACCACCTTTTAGGTTGGATGCAGAGCCAACAGCATCACGGAACGGACCATAGAAGCTAGAGGCGTATTTTGCAGAGTAGGCCATGATGTTGGTATAGATGTGACCATTGGCTTCTAAAGCTTGACGAATTGCGCCAATACGGCCATCCATCATGTCACTTGGTGCAATTACTTCGGCACCTGCTTCAGCGTGACTCAATGCTTGTTTAATCAAGCATTCTACAGTCTCGTCATTGAGCACATAGCCGGTTTCATCAATAATACCGTCTTGACCATGAGTCGTGTATGGGTCGAGTGCACCATCGGTGATTAATACCATTTCTGGTAATTCTTTTTTAAGCAAACGACAAGTGGTTTGAACTAAACCATCTTCACGCCATGCAGCTTCTGCGGTGAGGCTTTTATCTTCTTGAGGTGTTACAGGGAAAAGAGCCAGTTTGGATACACCTAATTCCAGAAGTCTTTCAGCTTTTTTCAGTAATAAATCTGCCGACAAACGCTGAATGTTTGGCATACTTGGAATATCTTGGGTTTGATTTTGTCCTGGTAATACAAATACTGGATAAATCAAGTGATTGGTAGTGAGCTGTGTTTCGCTGACCATCGCACGCAACTGGTCATTTTTACGGATACGGCGCATGCGAGTAGCTGGAAATGCAGGACGATTGAACGTATAAGTCATAACAATCTCGATGTTCGGTATTACACTAGGATAGGTTGGCGGATATTCCATTACTGTCAACCGACTGCTGTATTGTAGCCCCATAATGCTGGATTTGTACAAAATTATGGGTGTTTATCATGCTTTTAAATTTAGGCAACGTATGAGTGATGAAAAGAAAAATTGGACGGGGAACATACAATTAGGCGCCAAAACCGACCTAAATGTGGTTCTCAACCAATTGTGTAAGGCGTTTAATGGCTGTCCATTTTTTAAGCATAGTGGAATGATTATGCGTGTGGTAGATGGGCACATTGAAGGCTATGTTGAAATGCAACCTGACCTCATTGGTAATTTGGCTTTTCAGGTTTTGCATGGTGGTGTGGCTGCAACTTTGCTTGATAGCATTGGTGGAATTGTGGCAATGGAACATCTCTATCGCCGTTCAACCCCCGAAACGCTGCCTGAAACCATTAAACAGGTTACACGCTTGGCAACTGTCGATATGCGTGTAGATTATTTGGCACCGGGGCGTGGTAAATATTTTATTGCACGTGCCGAAGTCCTACGTTTAGGCCGCAAGGGCTGTACCATGCGTATGACTATGGTCAATGATGAAGATAAGCAGATTGCTGCCGGCATTGCCTCATATGCCTATTAATCTAGGCATTTTAAGCATTTAAAAAGCGCTCAGGGCGCTTTTTTTCATATTAAAAAAGATAAAAATTTCACAAAAATTTTGAGATAAACATTAATTTAATTAGAACGAACGCATTAGTTATATTTTTTTATTCTCATATCATGAGGTTTTAGCGTTAAAATTGTCTCCTTTGACAATGCGGTATGTCTTGTTTATAGAAAAATAAAAACTCTATAACAAGGTGTAGTGCGAGATTGATGGCAAAGCCAACTCATCTTTAGGAACATACCATGACTGATGCACAAAGCAATGTACAAGAAACAGTGCCAACAATATCTGCCTCGGATGACAACATGCAAAACAAGCGCAAAAAATTTCTTGGTTTCTTTGCGCTGATTTTATTGATCGCCGCTATTTTATATGCAATCTGGGCATTATTTTTAAATCACTCGGTGAGTACGGATAATGCTTATGTCGGTGCAGAAACCGCGCAAATTACCTCAATGGTTAGCGGACAGGTCGCTCAGGTTTTGGTAAAAGATACTCAAACAGTACACCGCGGTGATGTGCTGGTTCGTATTGATGACCGTGATGCCAAAATCGCGTTGGCACAAGCCGAGGCAGAGCTTGCCAAAGCAAAACGCCAATACAAACAAACTGCGGCAAACAGTAGTTCTTTAAACTCTCAAGTGGTGGTTCGTGCTGACGAAATTAATAGTGCTAAAGCACAGGTTGCTCAAGCACAAGCCGACTATGACAAAGCTGCTTTAGAACTAAACCGCCGTGCACAGCTTGCTGCCTCTGGCGCTGTGTCTAAAGAAGAACTCACCAAAGCACAAAGTGCGGTTGAAACTGCTAAAGCAGGGCTAGAGCTTGCTAAAGCCGGCCTTGCACAAGCGACTTCTAGTCGTAAGGCAGCCGAAAGCACCTTAGCTGCAAACGAAGCGTTAATTCAGGGTGTAAGCGAAACCTCGACTCCGGATGTACAAGTTGCACAAGCGCATGTAGAACAAGCTCAGCTTGACTTGGAACGTACTGTGATTCGTGCACCAGTTGATGGTGTAATTACACGCCGTAATATTCAAGTTGGACAACGCGTTGCACCGGGTACAAGCATGATGATGATTGTGCCGCTCAATGATTTATATGTAGATGCTAACTTCAAAGAAAGTCAGTTGAAAAAAGTCCGCCCAGGTCAGCCAGTCACATTAACCTCAGATTTATATGGTGATGATGTTGAATACCACGGCAAAGTGGTGGGCTTCTCTGGTGGTACAGGCTCTGCCTTTGCCTTAATTCCGGCTCAAAACGCAACAGGTAACTGGATTAAAGTGGTTCAACGCTTACCGGTTCGTATTGCACTTGACCCGAAAGAACTTGCTGAACACCCATTACGTGTTGGCTTGTCGATGGAAGCAAAAGTCGACTTATCTGCGAAGTAAACGCTTATGAAAACGCAAACACCTTTTGCCGAGTTAAGCGGTGGCCGTTTACTACTGGCAGCGTTTGTTATTGCCTTGTCGAACTTTATGGTCGTACTTGATACGACCATTGCCAATGTCTCTGTACCGCATATTACCGGTAACCTTGCTGTTTCAAGCACACAAGGGACATGGGTCGTTACTTCATATGCAGTTGCAGAAGCGATTTGTGTACCTTTAACGGGTTGGTTGGCAGGCCGCTTTGGAACGGTGCGGGTCTTTATCTTTGGTTTAATTGGCTTTACGGTCTTTTCTTTCCTGTGCGGTTTGGCAACATCCTTAGAAATGTTGGTGTTTTTCCGTATTGGGCAGGGTCTTTGTGGTGGTCCACTTATGCCACTCAGCCAAACCTTGCTTATGCGTATTTTTCCTCAAGAAAAGCATGCGCAGGCAATGGGCTTATGGGCAATGACCACAGTCGTCGGGCCAATTTTAGGACCAATTTTGGGTGGTCTGATTAGTGACAACCTGTCTTGGCATTGGATTTTCTTTATTAACTTACCTGTTGGTATTGTCTGTGTATTAGCAGCAATGCGCTTGTTAAGAGTAGCCGAAACAGAAACTATTTCTTTAAGAATCGACACTGTTGGTTTAGGCCTGTTAATTCTGTGGATTGGTGCGTTACAGCTTATGCTCGACTTGGGGCATGAGCGCGACTGGTTTAATAGCACGAGCATTGTGGTTTTAGCTTTAACTGCCGCCATTGGCTTTGTGGTGTTCCTGATATGGGAACTCACCGACAAACACCCCGTGGTGGATGTCAAAGTCTTTAGGCATAGGGGCTTTGCTATTTCGGTACTGGCCTTGTCGCTCGGCTTTGGCGCATTCTTTGGCAGTATTGTACTGATTCCGCAGTGGCTGCAAATGAACCTTTCCTATACCGCGACGTGGGCCGGCTATTTAACTGCAACGATGGGCTTTGGTAGTTTGACCATGTCACCGATTGTGGCAAAACTTTCGACCAAACATGACCCGCGTGCGCTGGCGAGCTTTGGTTTAATTTTGCTGGGTATTGTGACCTTAATGCGGGCATTCTGGACCACAGATGCCGACTTTATGGCACTGGCTTGGCCACAAATCCTGCAAGGTTTTGCAGTACCGTTCTTCTTTATTCCACTGTCGAACATTGCGCTTGGTTCAGTACTCCAGCAAGAAATTGCATCAGCTGCGGGCCTCATGAACTTCTTAAGAACCATGGCAGGGGCGATTGGCGCTTCAATTGCGGTGACCGTGTGGGATGACCATGCCAAAGTTGCCCGTAGTGAAATGGTGTCAAACCTACATACCACTGAAGTACAAAACACACTTTTGCAAAATGGGTTTACAGCTGATTCGACGCTCGGAATTATTTCAAATCTAGTCGATAAAGAAGCCATTACCATGTCGGCAAACCATGTGTTTTTGCTATTTGCGATTGTGTTTGTCTTTGCAGGGCTGGTCATTTGGCTGTGTCCAAAACCCAAACAGGTTAGCGGTATGCCTTCTCACTAAACATCAAAAAGCATCTCTTCGGAGGTGCTTTTTTTAGACCTACTACAAAATGAGCGAGTTTATAAATAGCAGATTTTGCCTGTATTTAAAGAAATAAAGCATGCCAGAATTGGGCAAATCAGTTATAAAAGAGTGTGATAACAAACAAGGAGACATCAACAGAGCACAAAATAAACACCCTTAATCATTTAATATTATTAAAACTTTATTTTTATCAAAGATTAAAAAACTGAAGACCTGAAAACAAAGAAGCTTGCATGGCAATTGCATGGATAGGCAGGCGTATATATTGGAGTTATCACGTGAATAAAAGATATTCATTTTTGTTCAGTAGTTTATTAGCAGTCGGTTTATTACAAGGATGTGGAGATGACTCCTCGTCAGATCAGCCCAAGGATGATTCAAATACAACTCCGCCCAATTTAATTGTAGATAATGACCCGACCAGTTGTAGCAAACTGGCACAAGACGGTTCAAGTGTGGTGGTTGGTTCAAACCAAAATGGTGACCCCGCCGCGCCAGAGGGTGCTTCGGGTTATAGACTCGGTAACACGGTTAAATACGCAGATAAATATATGGTGGTGGCAAACACGCCACTTGCGGTAAAAGCAGGTTGTGATGTGTTAAAAGCAGGCGGTAGCGCAGTCGATGCAGCCGTTGCGGTACAAGCCGTACTTGGTTTGGTCGAGCCACAGTCGAGTACCATTGCCGGTAGTGGTTTTATGATGTATTACGATGCTAAAACCAAACAAGTCACTGCTTATGATGGCCGTGAAACCGCTCCAGCGGCAGCCAACGAATATTATTTAATTCGCCAAGATATATATGACCCAAATTCACCTGCACCTGTACCAAGTGCCCGCCGTAGCGGTCGCTCGATTGGTGTGCCGGGTGTGATGCGTTTGCTTGAACAAGCCCAAAAAGAACATGGCAAGCTTGAATGGAAACAGCTTTTTGGTGAAGCGATTGTTTTGGCTGATAACGGTTTTCGCATTCCGGGGCGTTTGGCAGATGCCATTGCAAGTAATGCAAGCAATTTAGCACTCGATGCAAATGCAATGGCGACTTATTTCTACCCAGATGGATCACCACGTAAAGTCGGCGAGACCATGACCAATAAAGCCTATGCCAGAACACTTGAAGCACTCGCTTCACAAGGGGCAAACGCACTGCACACTGGTCCAATTGCGCAAGCCATTGTGGCAAAAGCAGGGCAAACCGTGGGTGATGACCCAGCACGGACTCCAATTACTCCAAGTTTGATGACCTTGCAGGATTTATCGAACTATCAGGTGAAAAAACGCGACCCGATTTGTACAACGTACCGTGACCGTTACTATGTATGTACCATGCCACCTCCATCTTCGGGAGGGATTGCAGTTGCGCAAACGCTGGGCATTTTAGAAAACTTTGATATGTCGCTTTATCCACCTAAAAACCCTGAAAATGAAGGTGGTGTGCCCGATGTGATGGGAGTGCATTTAGTGTCTGAAGCAGAGCGTTTGGCCTATGCTGACCGTGACAAATATGTTGCAGATACCGACTTTGTTCGTTTGCCGGCACAGGGTATTCCAAGTTTTATTGATAAAAATTACTTGAAGCAGCGTGCAGCACTGATTAACCCGAACCAAAGTATGGGAGTAGCACCAGCAGGTAATTTCAATACAGCGGCAGGAGTGGATACCACTGTTGAACATGGCACGACTCAGTTCACGATTGTAGATGCCTATGGCAATGTGGTTTCAATGACATCGACTGTTGAATCGAGCATGGGTTCTTTCCACATGGTGGATGGTTTCTTGCTGTCGAACCAGTTAACTGACTTTAGCGCGAATCCTTATGACAGCACAGGGGCGCTGGTTGCCAACCGTGTAGAAGGCGGCAAACGTCCACGTAGTACTATGGCGCCAACCTTAGTGTTTAAGGGCACCACGCCAGATGAATTTTATATGGCAACAGGTTCACCAGGTGGCGGTACCATCATTCAATATGTGGTTAAAACTTTGGTAGGTGCATTGGACTGGAACTTAAATGCACAGCAGGCCACTTCGCTTGTAAACTTTGGCGCAACCAATAGCAAAAACACCAATATTGATAGCTCAAATGTACAGCTTTCCTTAGTTGATCTAATTGAAGGCTTAAAAGCAAAAGGGCATGGCATATCGAACACTGCGCAAACCAGTGGTATTTCAACGATTATGAAAGTGAATATAAATAATCAAAGTAAATACGCAGGTGGGGTAGACCCACGCCGTGAAGGGATTGTGTTAGGCAATGGTGCTTTATAGAGCAAACTTTAAAAAAGCTGTCATTTTTGGCAGCTTTTTTTATAAGGGGCCTTGAAAAAAACAAAAGGCACTCAATTATGTAAGTATGTTCATCAGTGGCAGACTGTTGATAAAATGCACAGCATTTTATTTTAGTTATGCTATGATGTGCAGACATTCATGGGGATGTTATTGGCTTCGACGCCGGTGATGAAACTCATAGATGCATGCCGAGAGCGCATTTTCTCTCGTAAATAAAATTTGCATTTAAATAGTCGCAAACGACGAAACTTACGCTCTAGCTGCCTAAGGGCCGCTTGTCCGCTTCCTAGAATACTTGTGGTCTGGGAACCCGACTGAAGCGCACGCACACAAGTCCGTATAGAGTCAAGCCTCGGGGCTTTATACCAAACTTAGAGGATCGCACCTTGTACCCTGTTCGTCGGGTCACTTGGTGTTAAAACAATAGACGATATCTAAGCATGTAGTATTCTCGAGCGTAGTGCTGGCGGACGCGGGTTCAACTCCCGCCATCTCCACCAA
>ENA-OWOG01000436-OWOG01000436.1-gut-metagenome-genome-assembly--contig:-NODE-436-length-11127-cov-35.468959_pt1 | contig 11127 bp, 7 predicted proteins | sample MGYA00248249_ERZ651793 | MGnify/ENA primary metagenome ERZ651793 (study PRJEB26908, sample SAMEA4031700) | gut metagenome | biome: gut; feature: normal infant; material: stool | place: China | collected 2015... | reverse complement strand
AAATTGACCAAGAACTGTTTATTACTATTCACTCCAAGTAAAACACTATCATCGACTGCACGAGCCAGTAAGCGAATCGCATCCTCACGGGTTTTCCCATAGGCAATCACCTTTGCTACCATCGGATCGTAAAATGGGCTGACTTCATCAGTTGCCAACATGCCATGATCAATTCGCACATTTGGCAAAGCTGCAGGCTTCCAACGTAAAATTTTTCCTGTTTGTGGCAAAAAATCCTGACGTGGGTCTTCTGCATACAAACGCACTTCGATCGCATGTCCATTTAAGGTCAATTCCTGTTGCTTTAAAGGTAACTGCTCACCATTCGCCACACGTAACTGCCATTCAACTAAATCCAACCCTGTAATAAGCTCAGTGACCGGATGTTCTACCTGCAAACGGGTATTCATCTCCAAAAAGTAAAATGCACCCGATGCATCTAGCAAAAACTCAACTGTACCTGCCCCAACATAAGCACATGTTTTTGCCGCTGCTACGGCTGCCTCACCCATTTTCTGACGCAGTTCAGGCGTCATCACCGGACATGGAGCTTCTTCAACTACTTTTTGATGACGGCGCTGAATTGAACAATCACGTTCAAACAAATACACATAATTGCCGTGAGTATCACCAAAAACCTGAATTTCGACATGGCGTGGAGCAATGACTGCTTTTTCCAAAATGAGCTCGCCAGAACCAAAAGCATTTTCAGCTTCTGAACGTGCGGTTTGTAATGCCTCAAACAACTCGGATGCTTGCTGTACCAAACGCATGCCACGACCGCCACCACCCGCAGAAGCTTTGACCATAATTGGAAAGCCAATCTGCTCAGCTTGAGTTGCTAAATATTCGAGATCTTGTCGGTCACCTTCATAGCCCGGCACACAAGGGACGCCCGCCTCAATCATGGCGATTTTTGAAAGGCGTTTACTGCCCATTAACTCAATTGCAGAAGCGGTAGGCCCAATAAATGTAATCTGGTTGTCGATACATGCCTGAGCAAAATCAGTATTTTCTGACAAAAAACCATAGCCGGGGTGAACTGCATCCGCCCCCGTTTTTTTGCAAGCTTCAATAATTTTAGCGATGGAGAGATAAGACTCCGATACTTTTGAAGCACCAATATAAACAGCTTCATCAGCCTCTTGCACATGTCGAGCATTACGGTCTGCATCGGAATAAACTGCGACGGTTTGGTAACCCATTGCCTTGGCTGTTTGCATCACCCGAACTGCAATTTCACCACGATTGGCAACCAGTATTTTTGAAAATTTCATTATTTTTATCCTTATCTCTTATGATTCATCGGCCCAATTTGGTAACCGTTTCTGGATAAAAGCCATCGTTCCTTCTTGTCCTTCAGCACTACCAACCGCTTGAGCAAACTGCTGTGCAGCATCATCTAGCAACTGATTTAAAGGTTCATTGAGTGTTCGATGTAACAGTGCTTTAGTCACACATGAAGCTAGAGGAGCTGCTCGTTTAATTTGCTGAATTGTTTCTTGTAAAGCTTGCTCAAGTTCAATTTCATTATGTGCAATTTGATGAACCACACCGACACTCAGTGCTGTATGCCCTTCAAAACGCATGCCGAGTAAAGCCAGTCTGCGTGCCTGAGTCAGGCCAATACGTTTCACCACAAAAGGAGCAATTTGAGCAGGAATCACACCAAGCCCAGTTTCAGGTAAACCAAACTGCGCATTATCACGGCTAATGGCAACATCAGAAACACATGCCAGCCCAAAACCTCCACCTAACACCGCACCTTCTAAAATGACCACAACAGTCTGTGGTGCAGCTTCAACTTGCTCAAGCATGGCACCAAAACGGCGGTTAAAGTCAGTATAAGGTTGTAGACTACCAATGTTAGTTGCTTCAACGCGTAAAGCAGCCATGTCCTTAATATCACCACCTGCGCAGAAAGTCCCACCTTCACCACGAAAGATGACTGCACGAATTGAAAGATCATCACGTATGGCATTAAAGACTTGTTGAATCGCATTGACCATATTCAAGTTCATGGCATTACGGCTCTCCGGTCGGTTTAACCAAAGATATAAAATACTGCCGTCTTGTTCTAATTGAATACTGTCATCAATATCTAAAGCTTGAAGCGATGCTGAAAGTGTCATGGCTGATTCCTTATTTTTGTTTTTTTGGCAAGATATCCATCAACTTACAAATAATCCCCAACATAATCTCATCTGCGCCCCCGCCAATAGAGCCTAAACGACCATCACGATATAGCTGGGATGCAGGGTTATCCCACATAAAGCCATTGCCGCCCCAATATTGCAAGCAGCTATCGGCAACTTCACGGCTTAAACGGCCTGCTTTGAGCTTTGCCATAGATGCCAGCTTAGTCACATCTTCACCCGCAATATGCTGTTCACACGCTTGGTATGTTAAGGCTTTAAGCGCTTCTACTTCAGTCATGAGTTCGGCAAAACGAAAATGGATATATTGGTTATTAATGAGTGGTTGACCAAATGTCATGCGCTCTTTGGTATAGGCGATAGTCTTTTGAATTAAATTTTCCAAACCACCAATCGCATTAGCACAAGCCCATAAACGCTCTTCCTGAAATTGCATCATCTGCATCATGAAGCCCATACCTTCAACGCCAACCAAGTTACGCTGAGGTACACGTACATTGTCTAAATAAACCTGCGCTGTGGTCGTTGAACGCATCCCTAATTTATTTAACGGCTCTGAAAAACTAATCCCTTTAGTTTTGGCTGGCACAATAATCATCGACTTATTAACATGTGGTTTATCGTCAGATGTGTTGGCTAAAAGACAGAAGAAATCGGCCTGCAGTGAGTTGGTAATCCACATTTTGCTGCCGTTAATGACATAGTCATCGCCATCTTTTTTAGCAGTCGTTTTAATAGCAGCAACATCCGAACCAGCATGCACTTCCGATACCGCAATTGAGGCAACATATTCTCCAGCAATGGCTGGTGTTAAAAACTCATCACGTAATTCTTTGCTACCAAAACGCGCCAAAGCAGGTGTTGCCATATCGGTTTGTACACCAATGGCTAAAGGCACACCGCCGCAAGCTGCGCGTCCAATTTCTTCAGCCACAACCAAGTTATAAGAGTAATCTAAAGCCAGACCACCATTTTCCTCAGGCTTACAAATCCCCAATAGGCCAAGATCACCCATCTTTTTAAATACATCGTGGATCGGGAAACGTCCAGCTTCTTCCCATTCTGGAATATTCGGATTCAGTTCATTTTCAACAAATTGACGCGCTGTGCGACGTAATGCTTCATGTTCGGCAGTAAATTTCATGGTGTTGTTCCTATTAATTTTTTTAATTACGGTAAAGATTGATTAAAAACGAGACACACCAAAACGGGTCGGATTTAGTTCGCGTTGCTGTGCTTCATAAATAGTTTCTAAAAGGAAAATAAGTAATTTTCGGGTATCTCGCGGGTCAATAATGCCGTCGTCATGTAGCATGGCCGTATTGAAAAGCGCGGTAGATTGCTGCTCTAATTTCATGGCCGTACTTTGCTCAAGAAAATCGAGCATTTGCGGATTCGGTTCCTGACCGGAAGCTTTTTGTTTTCCTTCAGCCACAATGCGTAGCACCTTTCCGGCCTGTGCAGCCCCCATTACAGCAACATGCGAGTTCGGCCAAGCAAAAATAAAATCTGGCGATAAACTCCGACCACACATTGCGTAGTTACCAGCACCATATGACCCTGCCACAACGATTGAAATTTTAGGGACTGTGCAATTGGCAACGGCTTGAATCAGTTTTGAACCATGCTTGATAATGCCGTTTTGCTCGGCATCGGTTCCCACCATAAAGCCAGTAGTGTTATGTAAGAATAATAACGGACGGTTGGTCTGTTCACATAAGTGAATAAACTGAGCTGCTTTCGCTGCTCCTTGAGGGGTAATCGGACCATTATTGGTAATAATACCGATATGCAAACCACCAATTTTTGCCCAGCCACATACCGTTAAATCATCATATTCCTGCTTAAATTCTAGAAAATCTGAATCGTCAATAATGCGGGCAACCACTTCTTTCATATCAAATGGTTGTTTAGGATCACTTGGAATCACACCCAACAGTTCCTCGGTATCGTAACGAGGCTCTTTATAAGTCACATCAACTGGTTTGATTTGCTCTTTCCAGTTGAGGTGTTCAAAAATTTCACGTGCAAGCCGAATTCCATCGGCATCATTTTCTGCTAAGTATTCTGCGGTTCCAGCAACCTGCGCATGCATTTCCGCCCCACCCAATTCCTCCGCTGTGGCGACTTCACCCGTGGCAGCCAGAAGTAAAGGTGGACCTGCAAGAAGCATCTCTGTTTGTTTGCGTACTACAATGACATAATCCGAAAGACCGGGCTGATAAGCTCCTCCTGCCGTTGCGTTCCCATGTACCACTGCAAGTTGTGGAATACCTGCTGCAGACAAACGTGCCTGATTGGCAAAAGTCATACCACCATAGGTAAATACTTCAGCTGCATAATTTAAGTTAGCGCCGCCACTTTCGGTCAGCGTAATCAGCGGGAGTTTTTGTTCTAAGGCAATTTTTTGCAAACGCAAAGTTTTCTGTACGCCCATAGGAGACATGGTCCCGCCTTTAATCGCGCTATTACTTGCAGAGACCAGACAACGCACACCACTGACAAAACCAATGCCAGCAATTACACCACCACCAGCTTCGGAGCCATCCTTGTCATCATGCATGTTGTAGCCAACCAAACCACAAAGCTCAACGAAAGGTGAATCAGCATCAAGCAATAACCGTATACGCTCATGCGGCAGAATCTTGCCCTTTTTATCGAATTTCGGTTTAGCAGCATACGATTTATCAATGCTTTTTTGCTGAATTGCACGGACTTCACTCAGCTGAGCAAGCAGTGCCTCTTTATTCTTTTGATACTGTTCACTACCAACAGTAATTTCGGATTGAAGAATGGTCATTTTTTATTCCTCACTCCGAGCCTGAATTATTGCTTTGCTCGACTTTCTCAGTCTTATCTTTTTTAAAAATTTCAGGAATAAACGCGCGGTGGAAACCATTATAAGATTGACTATTTGTTGCTTCGGCTAGTGGGTACATGCGTGTCCCTTGCGATGCAGCGCCATCTATACGCAAAGTTACACCTGACACAAAAGCCGCAGCATCGGATAGTAAATAACAAATTGCCGATGAGACTTCCGACTCAGTTCCCATACGTTTTAACGGTACATTGCCAGCAAGATTTGGAATAATTACTTTGGCAAAATCACCGCTATAATTATCCATACCGGATGACACAATCCACCCTGGTGCAACCGCATTTACACGAACACCAGATTTGCCCCACTCAACCGATGCTGTTTTAGTTAAGTTATCAACCCCTGAACGCGCAGCACCAGAATGTCCCATTCCCGGCATACCACCCCACATATCAGCAGTCATATTGACAATACTGCCACCATGTTTAGCCATCCATTGGTTATAAGCTTCACGCATTAGATAGAAAGTTGCGTGTAAATTATTACGCACGACTGCATCGAAACCATTCGCCGAAATATTCTCTAAAGCTGACGGAAACTGGCCGCCCGCATTATTCACCAAACCATCGAGTTTGCCGAATTTCTCAATCACTTCGGCAATCATATTTTTCACTTGTTCTTCTTCACGGTTATCACAAACAATGAAATGAACTAAACCACCATCTTCTATTATTTCTTGGCTTACTTTCTCTAATTTTTCAATTTTGCGTCCTGTAATCACTACTTGAGCGCCAAGGGCTGCAAGCTCATGTGCAGTACAACGGCCAATTCCTGAGCCACCACCTGTCACAATAATGACTTTATTGGCGAAAGCATCTGGTCTAAATATTGATTGATAACTCATCTTTGTTTCATCCATTCATTTTATTTTTCTAAAAGATGTGCCGGAACTTTAACAGGCATATCCAATAACTGTTGGGCAAAGGCTTTACCTTGCGGATCAATACGTAAGCTGGCAACACCACCACCGCCTAAGGCATTCTCCAACATAAAATTCAGTGCATTTAAACCCGGTAACTCATAACGAATTACTCGCCCTTTCTCAGCATCCAAGACATGTTGCATATAGCTTGCAACAGACTGTTCAGTTAGTGCTGCACGAATCCATGGTAAATAGTCTGCTTTACGTGCAATCACGCCAATATTGCTATGATTGCCTTTATCACCACTGCGGGCATGCGCAATTTCAATCAAAGGAACTTCAATTTCATCTCCTTGATAAACTGCATTTTCACCTGCCGTTAATGTAAGCAATTGCTCTGTAGAATCCCCTTGTGGAATCTCAACTGGGTAACATTTGCCTTCAAAATCAATTTCAATATTCAATTGATTTTTATCAATTAAAAATGAAAATAACTTAATCACTGGAGATGCTTTTGGTCGACCTCCAACAATTCCTGCCAAGGCTGGAGCCATACCTGTTGAAGCTTGTGCAATTTCAGATGCAAAGAACATACATGCTTCTTTAAACATGTGTTTTACAGCTATTTTAACTACCACTTCACGACTATTTAATGTTTGGGCATGGTCGCCATAGGTACTTTCAATACCTAAAATTTCAACAGACTTTTCACTAAATGGCGGCACTGAGCGCATTGCTAAAACACGTTCGCACTTAGTCAAAATCGCATCAGCAATGACTTGTGCTTTTTGTGGTGCCTCACGTCCTGCAATGAGGAAACTCACTAAAACCCGATAACCATCAGGATAGGTCGCGCTGACTTTATATTGTGTAGTTGGTGCTTGTCCTTTTGCACCCGTCACACGAACTCGGTGCTCCCCGACTTGCTCTAAATGCACGTGGCTGAAATCAGCAATGACATCGGGTAGTAAATATGCTTGAGGATTGCCTATTTCATAAACAATTTGCTCTGCAACAGTAGCAGTAGAAACCAGACCACCCGTACCTTGAGGCTTAGTTACAACAAATGAGCCATCTTCACTCACTTCAACCACTGGAAAGCCCATGTTGTCGAAGCCCTGTACCAATTGCCAATCGGTAAAATTACCACCCGTACATTGGGCTCCACATTCAATCACATGACCTGCCAACGAACCTTGCGCCAATTTGTCATAGTCATCTAAAGGCCACTGATATTCATGAAGTAAGGGTGCAAGTACCACAGCAGAGTCAACTACACGACCCGTAATCACAATATCTGCACCTAAGTCTAAGGCGTCACGAATAGCAACCGCGCCTAAATAAGCATTACTGCTTGCCACCTGTTCTGGCAACGCTTCTCCGCTAAACATTTCTTGAATATTCTGTGATTTTAGCTGCTCATGTTTTGGCAAAAGATCATCACCTAACACCACAGCCACTTTCAGATCTAGACCATACTCTTTAATAATTTTTTGCAAGGCATCCCGACAAGCCAATGGATTAACACCACCCGCATTACTAATCACTTTAATCTTTTTTTCAGCAATTTTTTTTAGTAAAGGTGCCATGACTCGGCTGACAAAATCTAAAGCATAACCATGTTTCGGTTCTACCATCTTCGCTTTTGCCATAATCGACATGGTAATTTCGGACAAATAATCAAAAACCAAATAATTAATATCGGTCAAATGCACTAACTGAAAAGCGGCAGTATTGGTATCTCCCCAAAACCCAGAGGCACACCCTATTTTTACGACTCGATGATCATCCTGCTGATTATTTGCCATTCTATTTCTCATTATTTTGTCTAAAAATCAGCCTCAACATTACCAAGCAAGCGCTTGGTTTGTAAAGCGCAAAATGTTATTGTGATGTTGACCAAATCTTCCAAATTCGGCAAATAATCTGAAATGCGATGAAATTTAGTGAAAATTTCCACTATAGACTTTTAGATAAAGGAACAAACTGAGCACATGATTGCCACCTCAATTGAACAGATTCCAAATATCCCCTGCTTTGATGACAGTCCACGTGGCCGTTTATTGCACGGTGCAGCCTATCTTTTTCATAAGCAAGGCTATGATAAAACCACTGTTCGTGAACTTGCTCAGTTTATTGGAATCCAATCGGGAAGCTTATTTCATCATTTCAAAAGTAAAGATGATATCCTCGCTCATGTGATGGAACAGACCATTATTTATAATCTTGCCCGTTTAAATGATGCAGCAACTCAATATACAGACCCAGAACAACAATTACGTGCTCTTATTAAAGCCGAACTGATCTCAATTACTGGAGATACTGGTGCAGCCATGGCTGTGTTGGTGTACGAATGGTTCGCTCTATCAAAAGAAAAGCAAGATTATCTTTTAAAAATGCGTAATGAATATGAACAAATCTGGCTCGACGTTATAGAAAAGTTACGCACGCAAGGTAAAGTCAAACACGATGCTTTTATTTGGCGACGCTTAATTGGCGGTGCAATTTCATGGACTGTAACTTGGTATAAATCTGAGGGTAAAGTCAAAATTGATGAGTTAACCGAAATGGTCTGGGAAATGGCTTTGAAATAAAAAAGGTGGCTCAAAGTCCACCTTATAAGAATTAATAACCAAACTGTTTACTAATCAAATCTTTCATAATTTCTTCAGCACCACCGCCAATCATATTGACCTTCACTTCACGGTAAATACGTTCTGACTTGGTACCTCGCATAAAGCCCATACCACCTAATGTTTGTACAGCCGCATCAGCACAAAATTGCATAGTGCGAGTCGCAACATTTTTAAGCATTGAAATTTGCGCCACCAACTCAGGTCCTTGTAACTTCGGCTGAGTCATTTTCCATGCTGTTTCTTCAAGTAATGCCCGCGTTGAGGTCAGTTGGGTTGCCATATCTACCAATTTATGGCGTACTACTTGATGATCTATTAATCGCTTACCAAAAGTTTTACGTTGCTGTGCCCACTCTAAAGCTTCTTCATAACAGACTAATGCATACCCATAAGCGACTACTCCCAAGAAAAACCGCTCCATATTAAAGTTATTCATAATAACTTTAAAACCGGCATTTTCTTTGCCAAGTAGATTTGATGCAGGTACTCGTACTTGATCAAAATGCAAATGTGCCGTATCTGATGCCCACCATCCCATTTTCTTCAAAGGCGTTTTAGTAATACCTTCACTATGCGCATCAATGAGTAACATTGAAATGCCTTCTGCACCAGTTTTTGTCGGATCAGTACGCACTGCAACTGTATAATAGTCTGCACGAATTCCCGATGTAATAAATGTTTTCTCACCCGAAACAATATAATAATCCCCATCTCTGACAGCTTTAGTCTGTAATGCAGCAACATCTGAACCGCCACCAGGTTCTGTAATCGCTAAAGCCGAAATTTTCTCACCGGAAATAATACCTGGCAGAACTCTAGCCTTTAACTCCTCACTCCCAAAGTGCTGAATGGGAGGGGCGCCAATGGTATGGACCATGAGCGAGATATGCACCCCACCTGAACCCGCCTTTGCCATTTCGATACCAGCCAGTAATGGATAGAATGGATCTGCATCTGGAATACCACCATATTCTTCTGAAAAACCTAGACCCAGTAATCCAATTTCGGCAGCCTTTTTATAAAGTTCTCTTGGGAATGTCTCAGCCTCATCCCATTCATTAACGAAAGGTGCCATTTCTTTTTGTACAAATCTACGAACATTATCGGCAAAAGCTATATGTTGTTCATTATAGTAAATTGGATTGAGCTGCATTTTTAGAAATGTCCTGATGTTTTTATTTAATTCCAGAACATATCTTGTCATGTTTACCATCCGTCAAAAGTTGCAAGAATCTCCATTTTCTTGGCATAAAATATCAAATCCAAACGATCGAGTTGATTCGCAAGACCTATACCCTTAAACAGCAACGAAAACCACGAACTGCATAATATGACTGGGCTCCATTGTGATAGATGAAGACTCGACCATAACGACGGTCCGCAAAAAGAGCTCCTCCTAATTTTCGGATTTCCTCTGGAGTAGCAAGCCAGCATGACGTTTTTAGATCAAACTCCCCGAGCTGTTGTAATTGATGATATTGCTCTTCTGTTAGGAGTTCAGCCCCTATTTCTTGGACTAAGTCTATTGCGCTATTTTTAGGAGGATGATCTTTTCTAGACTCTAAGGCTTCTCGATCATAGCAAAGGCTTCTACGACCTTTCGGTGACTCAACAGAGCAATCTATAAACAAATATTCATCTTTCTGCTGGTCATAAGCAATAACATCCGGCTCTCCTCCTGTATTTTCCATTTCCTGCAATGTCCATAGTTTGTCTGGAGACTCAATGAGTTTAGCTCGCACATTCGTCCAATCAATTTCTTTATGTCGATGTATATCCTTTTCAAATCTATTTTTTAATAATTCAAGCAACATATCTATTTGTTTTGAAGTTAATTGTTTTTTAGTCATCATTGAATAAACCTTATCCTTATTAAACAGAATGCCCAACAAAGTAATTTATTTTCTTTGTTTAATATCGAGGGCTTCTCTGCCTCAAACATTAATTGCAGAGATAGAACTCAATCCAATCTCTCTACATGAGGGTCCATAATTAAGATAATAAATAATCCTTTACTATATATTTAATTCCAAAAGTGTCCACAACGCTTACATTTACTCCCATTTTTAAAAGAAAATAAAGGTAGGCCGAAAAACATAAACAATAAAAAGGCAGATTTTTTTCCTTTATTATTAACCTCTATATCCAAACTTCCACACTCAGGACAATATTCTTTATTCTCCCCGAACTTTTGTTCAAGCTCATCACTAAAGTCTTTTTCAAGAAATAGCTTCGCTTCATCAACATAGTTTTCTGGAACTAATAAACGAACTCCACCTAAAGCATTAGAATAAAACCAATCCATATTAATTGTATGCTCATTTTCAATATAAGCAGGAATTCCAAATGCTTCTAATTGAGTTTTTGCAATTTGTGCCTCATAAGGAAACGAGAAAGTTTTAACTACGATCCATTGCATATTAAATTTCTGATGAGGTAAATAACTTTAGATTAACTTTATTTCTTTATAATTTGAATCAATTTTAATGTTTAAAAAATTGAGGATACAAATTCCAGCTATAAAAAAACACCCCAACCTCTTTTGAGATTGGGGTGTTTAGAATAATGAGCTGGCGATGACTTACTCTCACATGG
>ENA-OWOG01000432-OWOG01000432.1-gut-metagenome-genome-assembly--contig:-NODE-432-length-11218-cov-3.035365_pt1 | contig 11218 bp, 10 predicted proteins | sample MGYA00248249_ERZ651793 | MGnify/ENA primary metagenome ERZ651793 (study PRJEB26908, sample SAMEA4031700) | gut metagenome | biome: gut; feature: normal infant; material: stool | place: China | collected 2015... | reverse complement strand
GCCTCGCTGGCGGTCGTTGTTCTGCTGCTGAGCCTTAACCTTGCGACCGTGAAAATGTTCGGCGAGATGGAGTTCTGGTTTGCGATGATCAAGATTGTCGCTATCGTGGCGCTGATCGTCGTCGGTCTGGTGATGGTTATGATGCACTTCAAATCACCGACCGGGGTTGACGCGTCGTTTACTCATCTGTGGAATGATGGCGGCTGGTTCCCGAAAGGGATCAGCGGCTTCTTTGCGGGCTTCCAGATAGCGGTATTCGCGTTCGTGGGGATTGAGCTGGTGGGCACCACCGCCGCAGAGACCAAAGACCCGGAGAAATCCCTGCCGCGCGCGATTAACTCAATCCCGATTCGTATCATCATGTTCTACGTTTTTGCGCTGATCATCATTATGTCGGTCACGCCGTGGAGCTCGGTAGTACCAACCAAAAGCCCGTTTGTTGAGCTGTTTGTACTGGTAGGACTGCCGGCCGCCGCCAGCCTGATTAACTTCGTGGTGCTGACGTCTGCGGCCTCTTCCGCCAACAGCGGCGTGTTTTCTACCAGCAGTATGCTGTTTGGTCTGGCGCAAGCGGGCGTGGCGCCGAAAGCGTTCGCTAAATTGTCTAAGCGCGCGGTGCCGGCGAAAGGGCTGACCTTCTCCTGTATCTGTCTGCTGGGCGGCGTGGTGATGCTGTACATCAATCCGAGCGTGATTGGCGCGTTCACCATGATCACGACGGTGTCGGCTATTCTGTTCATGTTTGTCTGGACCATCATTCTCTGCTCGTACCTGGTGTACCGTAAGCAGCGTCCGCACCTGCATGAGAAGTCCATCTATAAGATGCCGCTTGGTAAGCTGATGTGCTGGGTGTGTATGGCGTTCTTCGTCTTCGTACTGGTACTGCTGACGCTGGAAGATGATACCCGTCAGGCGCTGATCGTCACGCCGCTGTGGTTCATCGCGCTGGGTCTGGGCTGGTTGTTCATCGGTAAGAAACGTATGGCAGGTACGCGATAATCGCTAAGCAGTGAGATGTAGGCCGGATAAGGCGTTTACGCCGCATCCGGCATATGCCGCCGGCGCTGCGTTTATCAGGTCTACGTTCTGACACAAAAAAGGCCACATATGCAGTGGCCGAATTCGGACTTCAGAAAGGCGCTCTCGGGCGCCTTTTTTTATTCACCTGCGAGGGCACGCGGGAACAAAACATTGTTTTCCAGGCTGATGTGTTCCATCAGGTCGTCGATCATCTCGTTAATGCCGTTATACATGGCTTTCCAGGTAGTGCAGGCCTCTGGTGGCGGCGTTACGTTATGGGTGATGTGTTTGATCACTTCTACCAGTTCACCCGCATCGTCATGTTCGCTTTCCATCACGCTGATTGGCCCCATCGCCTGGCTACCCATGCCCTGTTTGATCATCGGGAACAGGATCTGCTCTTCTTTCATCATGTGGCTGGACAGCTCTTCATGCAGCATGGTCAGGGTTTTCGCCAGACCGCGCGGGACGTTCGGTTTGTCTGCGTGAACGCGTTCAACTTTAGTGGCCTGCAGGATCAGCTCCGGCAGCTGTTCGCGGTGTCTGTCGTGATAACGCACGATGATATGGTCGATGATTTCAGCCAGAGCCACGGTACGCCAGTCTTTCTCCAGCGGCTGTTCAGCCAGCTGCGCAAGCTGCGCCTCAATAACGTCTAAATCCAGCTCTTTACGCGCGGCAGCGCGTGCCAGCGTTTGCTTACCGCCGCAGCAGTAATCCATATCGTATTTACGAAACAGGGCCGAAGCGCGAGGAATAGAGAGCGCCAGTTCACCTAAAGGTTGATCGCGATATGACATTGCCGTTACCTCATTCTTAATAATATAAGATGTATTTTAAATGCAACTTATGGCAAAGGATATAACCCTTTCGGGGTGGGGTGTTTTGTGATGGACGTCACGAAAATTTCTTATCTCGTTAAGATGCTGAATCTTATTGGAAAGGAGAGGTACGGTGAAAAAAGCCGCACGACAGGATTAAATAAGCGCACGCCGCTGCCGATAGTTAGACCTCAGACAATACCTGCATAATAAAAGGCTACAGATGTTCAAACGAATCAAAGTGATAACCTTACTTATCACCGTGTTACTCGCGCTGGGCGCAATGCAGCTCATCTCCGCGGGCGTCTTTATTGGCGCACTCAATAACGATAAGCAGAACTTTAACGTGTCTCAACTTTCCAGCCAGAACGTGGCCGAGTTTACCGATGCGTGGATTAGCCTGAACCAGGCTCGCGTCACGCTCAACCGGGGCATGCTGCGTTTACAGGGAACGATGGCCAGCGAGATTAACGGCGGTCAGTTGCAGGAGCTGGTGAACACGGCAAATCGCCTGTTGGCCGAATCGAAAGATCATTACGATAAATACTACGCTCTGCCGGAAACGCCTGGGCTGGATGAGCATCTGGCCGATCGACTGGAAGAGCAGTACGGCATCTATTCTGCGACGCTGGCAAAAATGAACGTGCTGCTGGCTGAAGGAAAGCTGGAAGAGATGTTCAAGCAGAATGCCGAGCAAAAGCAAACGGCCATGCAGGAAGTTTATCGGCAATGGCGTAGTGCGCAAACGGCGCTGGCCACTGCCGGAGTGCAGGACAATGAGAGTGATTACCAGAAGATAATCTGGCTGCTGTCCGCGGTGATGCTGATTGTCGTCACCGTGATTATCGCCAGTTGGCTGGCGATGCAGCGAGTGCTGCTCAAGCCGCTCCACGAGGTGATGGGACATATTCGCCACATTGCCGCAGGCGATTTGACGCACCCCATCAGCGCCGATGGCAGTAATGAAATGGCGCTGCTGGCAAGCAACGTCCGTGACATGCAGCAGGCGCTGGCGAACACGGTCAGCGTGGTGCGTGACGGGGCCGATACCATCTATACCGGCGCGGGTGAAATCGCCGCAGGCAGTAACGATCTCTCTTCACGTACCGAGCAGCAGGCCGCCTCTCTGGAAGAGACTGCTGCCAGCATGGAACAACTTACCGCAACCGTGAGACAGAACGCAGATAACGCGCGTCAGGCGACCAGTCTGGCAAAAAATGCTTCACAAACGGCGCAAAAAGGCGGAAACGTGGTCGATGGCGTGGTGCGTACGATGGATGAAATCGCCACCAGTTCCAGCAAAATCGCGCAAATTACCAATGTTATCGACGGCATTGCCTTCCAGACCAATATCCTTGCGCTAAACGCGGCGGTGGAAGCGGCGCGTGCGGGCGAGCAGGGACGCGGATTTGCCGTGGTCGCAGGCGAGGTTCGGACGCTGGCGCAGCGTAGCGCTCAGGCGGCGAAGGAGATCAAAGCGCTGATTGATGACTCGGGGAATCGGGTCAATGCCGGCACGGCGCTGGTGCATGAAGCGGGCGAAACGATGGCGGAAATAGTTAGCGCCGTGACCCGCGTGACCGACATCATGGGGGAGATTGCCTCAGCTTCTGATGAACAAAGTCGGGGTATCGATCAGGTAGGCCAGGCGGTTGCCGAAATGGATCGCGTGACCCAGCAAAACGCCTCGCTGGTAGAAGAGTCCGCTTCCGCCGCTGCCGCGCTTGAAGAGCAGGCCGCGCGGTTGAACCAGACGGTAGCGGTGTTTAAAGTGTCGCGCCGGATGGCGGCGTAAACGCCTTATCCGGCCTACATGAGATCGTACAATCCTTGTAGGCCGGATAAGCAGCGCCATCCGGCACATTATGATTGTGAAACCACCACGACGCTCGGTTTCTGTGGCTTGGCTCTGACGGCTATCACCACCCCAACCATTAGCAGCGCAATTCCGCTAACCGTCAGCAGAGGTGGAAATTCCTCGCGCAGAATAAAGGTGTACAACAGGCCAGCCAGCGTTTCGAAGACAATCAGCGGGCCGAGGATCACCGTCGGTAATTTTTGGCTGGCGACGTTCCAGCACAATGCGCCAACCCACGAACACAATACCGCAATGGCTATCATCAGACCGATAAACACGCCCGGACGCGGACCGAAGGGCAGAGCGAAGTCCGGCGTTTGCCCGTTAAGCCACAGGCAGGCGGCAATGTAACCGAGCAGAGAAACAGGCAACGTTACCAGAGCCTGGGCCGTCGCCCACATCATCGGGTGCTTATCCGGATTCTCGCGCAGCCAGCGGGCATTACGCAGCGCATACCATGCCCAACACACCACCGAGACAAGCGCCAGCGCGATGCCGGAACCATAACGCCAGCCACTAAAGTCTGGTAACCCCTGATTCAGCTCCGAGATATTCACGCACAGCAGTCCTATACCAATCAATACCAGCGCAGGCGACAGACGCCACCATGATAATTTGCCGTCACGCTGGCTGTAGAGCAGGTTAGCGAAGACCGGGATCACCACCGGTAATGTACCAATAATCATCGTGGAGACCGGTGCGCCGGTGCGCTGGATGGCGCTTGCCAGGCAAACGTAATAAATCAGATTCCCCATCATTGTTAGCGTCAGCGCAGTTACCCAGTCTTTCCGCACAAGTTGACGCAGGCGCGCACGTCCCAGCCAGGCAATCGGCAATGCGATCAGCCCCAGCGCCAGATAACGCCCCATCGACTGCAATACCGCCGGGTATTCCGGTACGATCAGCGGTCCAACAAAAATTAATCCCCACATCAGCCCGGCCAACAGGGCATACAACACACCGCTAATCATTTTTGACATCCACATCGTTTAACAATGAGTCGAGTGTAGGCAGGAAAAATGCCGCCGTATTGTATGAGATTGCTGATCAACGCCGGACGACTTGTTTCTGATAACGTACCGGCGTAATGCCGTAGCGATGAGTAAACGCGCGGGTGAGATGCGACTGGTCGGTGAGGCCGGTTGCGGCGGCGACCTCTGCGGCGGGCATACCGTAAGTGAGAAAACCTTTGGCTCGCCATAGGCGGATCGCCATCAGCATCTGGTGCGGCGTGACGTGGAAATGAGATTTAAACTGGCGCTGAAAATGCCAGGGACTCAGCGATGCAACCCGCGCCAGCTCGTCGAGCGTAATCGGATGCATATAATTATCGTGCAGATACTCGCGTACCCGTTCAAAGCGATGCGCCCCCTCCGTCAATACCGGCGCATGGCGGGCCAGTGGCTGGAACGTATCGATCAGATCGAGTAGGAGTCCTTTTTGCGCCAGCGGATCTTCCGTGTTCCACAGGCTGTGGATCAGCGAGCAGATCTGGCGCGAGCGCAGCGGATCGTGACGCGTTACGTCATGAAACCACCAGTGGCGGATCCCGGTGACCTCTTCCAGAAGGTAGGGTTCAAGATAAATCATCCGATAGCGCCAGCCGTCGGCGGTTTCGGCTTCGCCGGTATGCAGCTCATCGGGATTCATGGTGACGACGGAATGGGCGGGGGCAACATACTGCGTACCGCGATAGCGAAAACGTTCGGCTCCGGCTTCTATCGCGCCAATGCCAAACGCTTCATGGGTGTGCGGCTCAAAGGCGTAACGCGAGATGTGCGCATGATACAGCTCAACGCCCGGCACTTGCGCCAGATGGCGAAAGCGGGCGCTGTCTTTCTCATCAATAAACTGCTCAGGTACACCTTGCACGTTTTCTCTCCCCACGCATCATCCTGTCATTATCAGAGAGGATGCGCGGGGATGCCACCACAATTAACTAATTTTTAACACTTACACGATGCCTTTGACGCTGTCAGCCAACGAGGTGGTCGGGCGACCAATCAGTTTGCTTAGCGTATGGCTATCGTCGAACAGACCGCCTTTGGAGGCGCCTGTGTCTGAGTCAGCCAGCATGTCCGCCAGTCCGGCAGGCAGGCCCACACCTTTTAGCGCGGCGGCAAAATCAGCTTCGCTCAGGTTCTGATACACCACTTTTTTACCACTCTGTTTTGCCAGCTCGGCAGCCAACTGGCTCAGGGTCCAGCCTGCGTCGCCCGCCAGCTCATAGGTTTTACCGGCGTGACCGTCTTCACTGATGACGCGCGCCGCAGCGGCGGCATAGTCGGCGCGAGTCGCTGAGGCGATTTTGCCTTCACCTGCTGCCCCGATAAACACGCCATGTTCCAGAGCAGCCGGTGCGCTGGCGAGATAGTTTTCGGTGTACCAGCCGTTACGCAGCAGTGCGTACGCGATACCGGATTCTGCCAGCATCTTCTCGGTTGCCACATGCTCATCAGCCAGCTCCAGCGGGGAGGTGTCGGCGTGCAGCAGGCTGGTGTAGGCGATGAATTTCACGTGCGCGGCTTTCGCTGCGTTAATCACGTTGCGATGCTGCGAGGCGCGTTGTCCCACTTCGCTGGAGGAGATTAGCAGTAGCTTGTCGATACCCTGTAAGGCAGCCGTCAAGGCGGCTTCATCGCTGTAATCCGCCTGACGAACGGTAATGCCCTGCTGGCTAAGCGCCGTCGCTTTAGCGGGATTACGCACAATTGCCACAATCTGGCTGGCAGGAACGGTTTTCAGCAGAGATTCAATAACATGTTGGCCCAGTTGGCCGGTGGCGCCGGTAATTGCGATCATGGAGTGACTCCTTGGTATTGGTCTTGTGTTTAATCACGCTAACACCTAAACTTACTTTTAGTAAGTACGCACAAAAAGGTTAGTATGAAAATGACAGCTTCGACGCTCTCCCAGCAGTTACGTGATGGCAACTTGTTTGCCGAACAGTGTCCCTCCCGCGAGGTGTTAAAACATGTCACCAGCCGCTGGGGCGTGTTGATTCTGGTGGCGCTGCGCGACGGTACGCACCGTTTCAGCGATTTGCGCCGTAAGATGGGCGGGGTCAGTGAAAAGATGCTGGCGCAATCCCTGCAAGCGTTAGAGCATGACGGGTTTATCAATCGGGTGTCGTATCCGGTGGTACCGCCGCACGTGGAGTATAGCCTGACGCCGTTGGGTGAGCAGGTGAGCGATAAAGTTGCCGCGCTGGCGGACTGGATAGAACTGAATTTGCCGCAGGTTTTAGCGCAGCGGGACGAACGGGCTGCGTAGTTTTGTAGGCCGGATAAGACGCTATTGCGCCGCATCCGGCACGAAAATTACTTACTTAAATCCAGCTGATAAATAGCGAAACCGATGTCATCGGTCGCGACTTTCTTCAGCGGATACTGGCCTTTCTCTTTAATAAATGCCGCGGCTTTATCAGACGGTGATGTTTCAAAGCGAATATCCAGTGGTGTGTCGCTATGAATTGGCGCCAGACGCCAGTTGTTATCTGCCGCCGGGTGAATTTCACCGGTACGCTTCGTCTCTGCACCAATCCACGCCGCCAGCACCGAGCGGTTTTCATCCGGAGAGGCAAACGCGATGTGGCTGTCGCCGGTTCCGGCAAACTTACCGCCGTAGGCGCGGTAGTTGTTGGTCGCGACGAGGAAGGTGGCATTCGGATCGATTGGTTTGCCGTTAAAGGTCAGATTTTTAATACGTTCCGCTTTCGGGTTAATGGTCTGACATTCACCGTCGTAGCGGGCGGGTTGTGAAACATCAATCTGATAATTCACGCCGTCAATCACGTCGAAGTTATAGGTACGGAAGCCATCCCAGTTAATCAACGACTGTGGTTTGCTGCTGTGGATATCAATCTGATTGAACTGCCCGGCGGAACATTCCAGCCATTCTTTCACCTCTTTACCGCTGGCTTTCACCACCACCAGAGTGTTGGGATAGAGATACAAATCAGCGGCGTTACGGAAGGTTAACTGACCTTTTTCGACTTCTACGAAGCTTGCCGGATCGTTCTTGCGTCCACCGACCTTAAACGGCGCGGCGGCGGAAAGTACCGGCAGTTTTGCCAGATCCGGATCGCCCTGAATAAAGTGTTCCACATAGGCTTTCTGCGCGTTGTTCACCACCTGTACGGTCGGGTCATCCTGTACCAGCGCCAGATAGCTGTACATGTTGTCGGCGGATTTACCGATCGGTTTGCTGACAAACTCACGCGTGGCGTCGTGATCGGCTTTCAGGATCTCAACGATTTTTTTGTCTTCTGCTGCCAGTGATTTTTTTGCTGCGGCGTCATAGATCGGGCGCGCCTCGGCTTTCGCCTGAGTGACCTGCCATTTACCGCTGTCGTTATTCAGCACTAAATCCACCACGCCCAGGTGATCGCCCCACATACCCGGCATCACAGCAGGAACCCCATTCAGCGTACCTTTTGTGATATCTGTGCCTTTAATATTGGCAAAGTCTTTACCCGGGAAGACGGCGTGAGCGTGACCAAACATAATGGCATCCACGCCCGGTACTTCGCTGAGGTAATAAACGGAGTTTTCCGCCATCGTTTGATATGGGTCGGCAGAAAGCCCGGAGTGAGCAACCACCACCACGACATCGGCGCCTTTTTCTCTCATTTCCGGAACGTATTTGCGTGCAGTTTCCGTAATGTCGTTCACCGTGACTTTGCCGCTGAGGTTGGCTTTATCCCAGGTCATAATCTGCGGTGGCACAAAGCCGATATAGCCAATCTTCAGCGTTTGCTTGTTCCCTTCCTTGTCGACCACCTCAGTGTCTTTGATCAAGTAAGGCGTAAATAGCGGCTTCTTGGTCTTAACGTCGATGATATTGGCGTTAACGTAAGGGAATTTCGCCCCGGCCAGCGCGTTGTGCAGATACTCCAGACCGTAGTTGAATTCATGGTTGCCGAGGTTACCCACCGCGTAATCCAGGGTATTCAGCGCCTTATATACCGGGTGTGTTTCGCCCGCTTTCAGCCCCTTGGCCGCCATGTAATCCCCGAGCGGGCTGCCCTGAATCAGATCGCCATTATCAACCAGCACGCTGTTTTTGACTTCACCACGCGCAGCGTTGATCAGACTTGCCGTACGTACCAGACCGAATTTTTCAGTCGGTGTATCTTTGTAATAATCGAAATCCATCATATTGCTATGCAAATCAGTGGTTTCCATTATACGCAGATCGACGGTCGCGGCATTGACGCTGGCTGCAATCAGCGTTGCCAGAAGCGTTGCACTAAACTTAATCATCAGGGGCATCCTTTTAAGATCTAAACCACAAAAGAAAATGTATATAAATCTTCTTGCTTACAGAACTGTGAATCATGACATGAATATAGCGTTTAAAACCGCAGACGCTATCACAGTTGGCGGATCCCCTGACGATCGGGTATAAGTAAAACAACGAGTTAACACCACTGACAGAAACGAGGTGGAGAATGCTAGAACATGTATGCCAGCTTGCACGGAACGCGGGCGATGCCATTATGCAGGTCTACGATGGAATCAAACCGATGGAGATTACCAGCAAGCAGGATGATTCTCCGGTCACGGCGGCAGATATCGCCGCGCATACGGTGATCCTCGAAGGATTACTGGCGCTGACGCCGGATATTCCGGTTCTGTCTGAAGAGGCGCCTCCTGGCTGGGATGTTCGCCAGCATTGGCAGCGCTACTGGCTGGTGGACCCGCTGGACGGGACCAAAGAGTTCATTAAGCGTAACGGTGAATTTACCGTCAATATTGCGCTAATCGAGAAAGGAAAGCCGGTTCTGGGCGTGGTTTACGCGCCGGTAATGAAAGTGATGTACTGCGCAGCAGAAGGTAAAGCGTGGAAAGAAGAGTGCGGCGTACGCAAACAAATTCAGGTTCGTGACGCGCGTCCGCCGCTGGTGGTCATTAGCCGCTCGCATGCCGACAATGAGTTAAAAGAGTATCTGCAACAGTTGGGTGAGCACCAGACCACCTCGATTGGCTCATCGCTGAAGTTCTGCCTGGTGGCGGAAGGGCACGCACAGCTGTATCCGCGTTTTGGGCCAACCAACGTGTGGGACACCGCCGCTGGCCATGCCGTTGCCGCCGCAGCCGGAGCGCACGTTCACGACTGGCAGGGGAAACCTCTGGATTACACCCCACGTGAATCGTTCCTCAACCCCGGCTTCCGCGTCTCTATTTACTGAGTAATTTGTGCAGCAGGGCAATTACCTGCTGCACCTCTTCCTGCGTTAATGCGCCATCTTTTGCCCACTGCACGCGTCCGTCCTTGTCGAGTACGACGATAGCGGAGCTCTCTTCATCCAGTTGCCAGGCTTTACGCGCAATGCCATTACTGTCGACAATGAATTGCGACCACGGGTAGAGCTTCTTATTGCTCTCCAGACTGCTGCGCACAAACATACCGGAGCCGGGAATGGCGTCATCCGTGTTGACGATAGTGGTGGTCTGGTATTTGTCGTGAGGCAGGTTGGCGGCTTTGATTGCCTCGATCAGCGTCGCATTTTTCTCTTTGGCGGAGGTGCGTCCGGCAATGTGTTGCACAATTCGCACTTTGCCTGGCAACTGCGCGCTATTCCAGCTTTTGTAGCTAAACTTATCGTTATCGAGAATCAGTTCGCCGCGATCGGCGATCCCCACCGGCGGTACGCGCTGGTCAGTCTCAAACTTATGTGCGGAGGCAATCATCGGCAGTAGCAGGCACGACAGCGCCAGCAGTTTTCGTAAGGTCATAGTTTTTCCTTCTTTCTTTTATTTTGCAGGTGATCCGACCACTTGGGTCTGGAATTTAATCATATGTGCGAATGATGCTTTTTCCCGCAAGCGCGATGCCAGTTTGCGGACGGGCGCACAAATCCTGCGAAAAATGAAGGCTTATACTGAAGACAGCGAAGCGTTGAAAAGATAATTCTGAATAATTGTAACTTGAAGGTAAATAAACTTATACACGCTGGAAACATCAACGAGATAGTCTATAGTCATAGGGCATTAAAATTTGCGCCTGAGGATTGTCGGACCGATTGTGGTACCGCAAAGGCGTAATGCTCAGCAGGAGACAACAATGAAAATTTTCCAACGATACAACCCGCTGCAGGTGGCGAAGTACGTGAAGATCCTGTTTCGTGGACGGTTATATATCAAGGATGTAGGCGCTTTTGAATTTGATAAGGGTAAGATTCTTATCCCAAAAGTGAAGGACAAACTGCATTTTTCCGTGATGTCCGAAGTTAACCGTCAGGTCTTGCGTCTGCAAACTGAGATGGCTTGATCAAAGTGCTATGCAGTAGTTAAAAAAACGGCTCCTGATGGGAGCCGTTGATGTTTCTGTAGGGCGTTAAGACGCCTTTGCCTCTTCTTTTGCATCTGGCAGTTTTGGTACCAAAACAGTAGGTTTGCTGTCCAGACGCGTCACCAGCAGCTGATCGATCTTGTAGTTATCGATATCCACCACTTCAAATTTGTAGCCTGAATACTTCACCGAGTCGGTGCGTTTCGTGATTTTACGCAGCATG
>ENA-OWOG01000428-OWOG01000428.1-gut-metagenome-genome-assembly--contig:-NODE-428-length-11304-cov-35.335352_pt1 | contig 11304 bp, 9 predicted proteins | sample MGYA00248249_ERZ651793 | MGnify/ENA primary metagenome ERZ651793 (study PRJEB26908, sample SAMEA4031700) | gut metagenome | biome: gut; feature: normal infant; material: stool | place: China | collected 2015... | reverse complement strand
CGAACAAAACCATAAAGGTTCACATCAGCGCCAGCTTTAGATTTAAATCCTGCTAATGGAGACACTGGTGCTGCCACAGGTTGAGGTTGTGCTTTTACTTCAGCTAACTGTACTTGCTGTTGCTGCTGTACTTGTTGCTGTTGTTGCTGTACTTGACGTTGTTCTTGAACTAATGCTTTTAATGCTTCAACTTCTTGACGAAGTTTTCGAATTTCCTCTTTATCAGAAGTTGCCGCATTTGCCCCACTCATCATTAAAGCTGTTACTGTAATAGCTAAACTTTTAACAACAAACGATTTACGATTAAGGAATAGATCCATCAAAGACTCCTAAAAATATATTTTATGCTGCCTGTCCATGCCAAGTTGATTCGTGTGACCATTAAGCACTAAAGAATCAACCATCCTCCAAATTTGATTGCATTAATTTTATTACCGCAATCAAAACCAATTTTAACGCTGGGTAAGATTAAAAATTCCGGTCCAAAAGAATCAGCATTTACTTTTTGGTTTACAGAACCTTTACCTTAACTTCATGTTGTAACGAATCCTACACAACTCTCTTATCTTATAGAATGATTAAATCATTATTTCATTATTCTTTTTTAGACTTTAGGCTAATATCCAATCTAAATGAATATTTTTTTGCCAGTCTTATTTGATTCACATGATTTTTCTTGTTATTCGCATCCACTTTTCTCCTTGCAGCTTCCTTTTGCTTTCCAAACAAGATGGCACAATTAATAAGCCATTTAAATAGCCAAAAATATACATTTTTAAAAGATTGGCTAAAAATATAAGTATGATTTTTTAGTGCAGCTTAGTTATATTTAAGTCTCTTTATTTCATCTACTTAAAGTTATTTTTTATACAGTTTTGGCAACTTTCCATAAGTAAATAGGAATTAAAAAGAGTACCGCAATACTGACAATAGCTATCAAATAATGGAAATAACCAAGCGCATCTGCAATGACTCCACTAAAGCTGTAAAGACCACCACTGACTGTCGCCATGACTGAAACCTGAAAAGTAAAATCGGTACCCGCATAGTTTTTTCGACTGTAATGCATAACCAAAGTTAACATCACAACTAGTAGCATGGCAGCAAAGGCATCTTCCAGGGCATTTACAGCATAGATAAGCCATACATTTATCTTTACCTTTTGTTCATAAGCATAAGCTAAATACGCATAGCCCCCTAAACTCATAATTTTTAATATCGAAAAAGTCATTAATGCTGTGGACCTAGAAATATGTTTTAACATCCCCCCAGCAATAAGTGCCCCCAATAAAGCAGCAACAGCCCCAAGCATGGTGATGTAAATACCAATCTGAGTAAAACTTAAACCCATATCCACCATTAAAGGTTTAAGTAATGGCCCGGCTAAACCATCTGCAACCTTAAAAGTTATAAGGACGATTAACCAAGAACGAAGTTCCTTATTTTGAGAGAAGTACCCCAAGTAAGCTTTAATCTTTGTAACTAGACTTGGTTGGCTATATTGATGAGGTGAATGAGAAGTATGAGATGGCTCTTTAAATAGTAAAATAGGTAAGGTATTAATAAAGACTAAAGCGGCTAATAATAGAAAAGTCGGCTGCCATGATAACCAGTCTAGGCACCATAACACGGCTCCCCCGCCTACAATAAAACCAAGTCGTGAACCTACAACTTGAAAAGTATTTCCCCAATGTTGCTGATCGTGTTGCAATAAATTGACCGCTAAAGCATCGGTCGCGATATCTTGAGTTGCGCCTGTTAAGTTCATAAATAACAGCGTAATAAAAAAAATAAAGAGATAAAAAGGCTGATCTAAAACTTGTATAGGGAAAAAAGATAAAATACAAAGTACACCCACCGTCAAAAACTGAGCAGGTAAAATCCAGCTACGATAGTGACCTAAATGCGAGATGGCATGTCGATCTACCCACGGCGCCCAAAATATTTTGATTGACCAAGGCAACATGAGCAGCCCAAAACCACCAATATGGGCAAGAGACACACCTTGAGCTCTTAATATGACAGGTAATGCATGCGTCATAAAACCTACAGGCAAACCTTGTGCCCAATATAAGGAAAAGAGCAAAAGATAAAGATTTTGCTGTCGGAACATATATACCTACTTTTATTTATTTGTGCGGTAATAACATGAAATACCATGCGTGGTCTTACATTTTGCCAATGAAGCGCAGATTTCAAAAGATTAAGATAAAACAAAGGATGATTTAAAACTTAAAAATATGGAACAACATTTCCCTAATCTACCGTCTCAGGTTCCCCAACGTGGTAATGCTTTAAGTCGAGCATTATTTAAAAAACTCTTTTTGGCACAAGGTTGGACCATAGAAGGTGAAGTTCCCAACTTTCCTAAAGCTGTAGCCATTATTTCTCCACATACCTCCAATATTGATGGTTGGTATGGTTTTCTTGCCATTTTTGGACTCGGTATTCAAATTACGGTGCTAGGTAAAGACAGTTTATTTAAGCCACCTTTTAAACGGGTTTTAGATTGGGCGGGCGTTATTCCTGTAAAACGTGACTCGGCCAATGGTCTGACTGAACAAGTCGTTGCGACTATTCAACAGTATGACAAGATTTGGATTGGAATGGCGCCAGAAGGCACACGTAAGAAAGCAAAAAAAATGAAGAGTGGTTTTTACCATATTGCTGCAAAAGCCAATATTCCTATTGTGATGTTTTCTTTTGATTATGACCGTAAGACTATTCACTGCTTAGGCTATTTAACTCCAAGCGGAAATTATGATGAAGATCTCGCCAAGATTTTTGAACGTTATGAAGGAAAAATATCACCGAAAAATCGTAATTGGCTTGCAGAGCCTTTACAAAATCTTGTGAAAAAAACCTAGCAAAAATTGAACGAATCTGGTCTGATGGGCCATCTTAATTTATCTTGCCATAGATTGTTTTTCAAAGATGAAAATTGCTCAATTTGCCAGTATCGGATTTATCTCTTTAGCCCTATTCGGCTGTGATAGGTTCAGCAAAACACCAACACCGACCACTTCAGTTAAAGCGCGCGAACCAGTGATCGCACTTGCATTGGGTGGCGGTGGAGCAAAAGGATTTTCACATATTGGTGTTATCAAGGTTTTAGAATCACATGGTATTAAACCGAAAATTGTTACGGGTACAAGTGCCGGTAGCTTCGTAGGCAGTATCTATGCCAGTGGACAAACACCTTATCAACTCCAAAATCTTGCGCTCAAATTGCAAGAGTCTGATATCCGCGATTTAACCCTGAATCGCCAAGGTATTATTCTTGGGCAAAAGCTACAGGACTATGTTAACCGTAACGTGGGTAACAAGCCTATTGAGAAATTCCCAATTCGTTTTGCAGCGGTAGCAACTCGTCTTGATAATGGCCAAAAAGCAGACTTTATTAAAGGTAATGCAGGACAAGCTGTTCGCGCCTCATGCAGTATTCCAAATGTGTTTGTACCTGCAACCATTGGTAAGCAGAAATATGTAGATGGCGGATTGGTTAGCCCAATTCCGGTCAAAACAGCACGTGATATGGGTGCTGATATTGTGATTGCAGTTGATATTTCTGCACGTCCGGCAGGAAACCGACCTGCGAATATGTGGGGATTGCTTGATCAAACCATTAATATTATGGGTCAACAAAGTATTAATGAAGAGTTAAAGCAAGCTAACGTGGTGATTCAGCCTAAAGTTGGGCACTTAGGTACACTCGATTTAAAATCAAGTAATGAAGCAATTTTAGAAGGCGAAAAAGCTGCTCAAGGTCAAATTCGCCAAATTGAAACTGCAATTGCAAACTTCAAAAAATCTCCAGCCGCATTTAAGCCTGCGCCACGTCCTAAATTTTAATTGAGGTGGTTTTTTTCTATTCACACTCTCCATCATCTGCTACAGTGGTAAAAGTGATATGAAATCACTTTTACCCATCATAAAGACATATAAAAGAGCAGATCTATGGAGTTTGTTGTAGAACCTTGGCACTGGTTTGTATTGGGTATCTTACTTATTCTTTCTGAGCTGATTCTCCCTGCCTTTGCCGCTCTCTGGTTTGGTATTGCAGCCATAATGGTTTGCTTTCTCTATTGGTTATTTCCAGATATCAGCCTTACTACTCAAATAGTGCTGTGGATTGTGTTATCGGTGCTATGTACCCTTCTCTGGTTCAAATTTATTAAGCCCTTATCTATTGATAAAACTAAAGCAGGTTTACCTCGAGAAGCGACGATTGGGCAAATTGGTATGGTGATTCAGACCGAACTTGCTCATGACCAAATTATTGTTCGTTTCCCTATGCCTATTTTAGGGGCCGATGAATGGAACTGCCGAAGCACCACCCCTGTTAAGGTCGGTGATCGGGTTCGAGTCATTGATATTTCGGGTAATGACTTAATTGTTCAGCCCCACAGCACTTCATAAACATTAAAGATAAAGAGAGGTTATTTTCATGCCAGTTGGTACTATTATTGTTTTAGCCTTTTTGGCTTTTGTTGCTGTTACCATTTTTAAAGGGGTACGCATTGTTCCTCAAGGTTATAAATGGATTGTTCAGCGTTTAGGAAAATATCATTCTACGCTTAATCCAGGGCTTAACTTCGTTATTCCTTATATTGATGACGTGGCCTATAAAGTCACCACTAAAGATATTGTGCTTGATATTCCATCACAAGAAGTCATTACCCGTGACAATGCTGTATTACTCATGAATGCCGTGGCGTATATCAATCTGACTACACCTGAAAAAGCAGTGTACGGTATTGAAAACTATACATGGGCCATTCAAAACCTTGTACAGACTTCACTACGTTCAATTGTCGGTGAAATGGATCTAGATGATGCTCTATCTTCACGAGATCACATTAAAGCTAAACTAAAAGCTGCGATTTCTGATGATATTTCAGATTGGGGTATCACTTTAAAAACAGTAGAAATTCAAGATATTCAGCCATCTTCAACCATGCAAGCTGCCATGGAAGCTCAAGCCGCTGCTGAACGTCAACGTCGTGCTACAGTTACCAAAGCTGATGGTGAGAAACAAGCTGCAATTTTAGAAGCAGATGGTCGTTTAGAAGCATCTCGCCGTGATGCCGAAGCGCAGGTTGTTTTAGCAGAAGCTTCTCAAAAAGCGATTGAAATGGTAACAAGTGCCGTAGGTGATAAAGAAATTCCTGTTGCTTACCTGTTAGGTGAACAGTACGTCAAAGCAATGCAAGATATGGCGAAATCAAGCAATGCTAAAACTGTTGTGTTACCTGCCGATGTTTTAAATACCATACGTGGCATTATGGGGAAGCATAATTAATTTAATTGCTTCAAATAAGCCATTGAAATCAAAACGGCGACAATCATGTCGCCGTTTTTTCTTTTATATTATTGGTTTTTTAATCTTTTCTGATCTTTCAAAGGAAGCTTTTTTACGACCAAGTCATAAGAGTCGCGAATTAAATCTCGGAGAAAATCGCTTGTTAAATTTTTATGCGGTTTAATCGAAATCCAGTGTTTTTTATTCATGTGATAGCCGGGAATAATAAATGGATAGAGTTCCTGATATTCCTGACTTTTATAAGGGTCACATTTGACATTAATCATTTTTACGCCAGACACTTCCACTGTCAGCATAAACATTTTTTCTAAAATTTTAAAAACTTCATACTCTGGACCAAATGGATGAGTTTGCTCACTAAAAGGGAGATTACGCGCCGCCTCTATTGCGAGTTGATGAAGCTGTTCACCATTCATTCTTTTCTCCTGTATTCATTAAGTCTGAATAGAAGTAGGAAGATTGATTTATGTTTTTATTAATTAGTACGAGCTAACAGGAATTGTGAAATCTCAACTAATTCTTTTGCATTTTCACCGAAATGCGCTAAAGCTTCGAAAGCTTGATCATGCAATTCTTTGGCATAAATCTGTGCTTGCTCTAGTCCCATTAGAGCAGGATAAGTCGATTTTTGTACTTGTTCGTCTTTACCAGCGGTTTTGCCTAAAGTTTCAGTGCTCGACGTAATATCCAAAATATCATCTTGGACCTGAAAAGCCAGTCCAATCGCTTGTCCGTATTGACGTAGTTTTGGAATTGCCTGATCTGTACCCGAGAAAATTGTCACTGCACCCATCATAATGGCAGCCTGAATAAGCGCACCCGTTTTATTACGGTGAATATTCTCTAGTTCGTCTTGAGAAATTTGCTTAGCTTCGGCTTGTAAGTCTAAAACCTGTCCACAAACCATTTTAGAACTAGCGGTAGCTAAAATTTGAATTTGCTTTAAGACAATTGCAGCATCCGTTCCCTGCCCTTGTTCATCAAACAAACGGCTACCTAAAACTTCAAAAGCCATTGATTGTAAAATGTCACCCGCAAGTAACGCGGTATCTTCACCAAATGCAACATGACACGTTGGCTGACCACGGCGAAGCAAATCATTGTCCATACAAGGCAGGTCATCATGTGCTAAGGAATAACAATGGATGAGTTCAACAGCAACCGCAGCACGGCGAGCAGCCGCAAAATTTGGATTATCTTGTAAAGAAGCTGTAGCGTAACATAAAGCCGGACGCACACGTTTTCCACCGAGCATAACTGCATGGTGTACAGCACTTTTTAAAGGTTCGGGAATTGAGAATGCAGCCAGTGTCGTCAATAAATCTTGTTGAATACGTTGTTGAGCTTGTTTTAAAACATCCGCATTAACTTGAGAGAGTGATGACACAGTCGCCTCGATAAAATCAGTAGAGAAATTTTATTGAATGTGATGAAACATTCATGTGCTACATCATACACGATTCACTGTAAAAAGTGCGTGATGAGTTATGGATGTCAGAAGTAAAAAAGCCTCTCTAGGGTAGAGAGGCTTTCATTTAAATGGCTTTTAGAAACTGTCACCCGGAACGCGTACCCAACCTTCCATTAACACACGCGCACTACGACTCATAATGGCTTTTTTCACTACCCATTGGCCATTTGTAAGTTCAGCTTGGGCACCAACACGTAATGTTCCAGATGGATGTCCAAAACGCACTGCTTCACGTTCTCCACCACCAGCCGCTAAATTTACTAAAGTGCCTGGAATCGCAGCCGCTGTACCAATTGCTACCGCTGCTGTTCCCATCATGGCATGGTGAAGTTTGCCCATCGACAAAGCTCGAACGAGTAAGTCGACATCTTTCTCTGAAACGTTTTTACCGCTTGAAGCTGTGTAATTTTTTGGTTTAGAGACAAAAGCAATTTTTGGTGTGTGCTGACGTGCGGCTGCTTCTGAAATATCTTTAATTAAGCCCATCTGAACTGCACCATACGCACGAATTTTTTCAAAACGTGCTAATGCTGCTGTATCACCATTAATATGATCTTGTAATTCAGTACCTTCGTAGCCTAAATCTTCTGCATTTAAGAAAATGGTTGGAATACCGGCATTAATAAATGTGGCTTGAAAACTACCAATCTCTGGAACATCTAATTGGTCAACAACATTCCCTGTCGGGAACATATCACCGCCCTCTTCACCATCATCGGCAGGGTCTAAAAACTCAATTTGAACTTCAGCAGCAGGGAAAGTTACCCCATCTAGTTCAAAGTCTCCGGTTTCTTGAACTTGGCCATTGGTGATAGGTACATGCGCAATAATAGTTTTTTGAATATTTTTTTGCCAAATTCGAACAGTACAGAGGCCATTTTCAGGAATACGATCGGCATCAACCAAACCATTTGAAATCGCAAATGAACCAACCGCAGCTGTCAAATTACCGCAGTTACCACTCCAATCTACAAAAGCTTGATCAATTGAAACCTGCCCAAACAAATAGTCGACATCATGATCTGGCTGTGTACTTTTAGCGAGAATAACGGTTTTACTGGTACTCGAGGTCGCTCCACCCATTCCATCAATTTGTTTTCCATAAGGGTCTGGGCTACCAATGACACGTAGCAAGAGTTGATCTCTTGCTTGACCTGCAACTTGAGCTTTTTCCGGCAAATCATCAAGTTTAAAGAATACACCTTTACTGGTTCCACCACGCATGTAAGTTGCTGGAATTTTAATTTGCGGTACGAAGCTCATATCAACTGTTATCCTTACTATTGTGTTTTTATATCTCAAAACAAGCAGACTTGTTTAGTCATTCGCTTCATCTTAAATCGTTTTATGATCAAGAGATAGCACTCTACTTTCATACATCAATCGTATTGACGCGGGTTTATTTTGGAAATTTCAATTCATACCTGCAATGACCGAATAAAGCAAAATCATAAGAAAAAAAGTCTATCAAAAAATATATTTTTGGAAGATTTTTCAACCAATTTAACACGATTAAAAGCAAGTTTATGATTTTAAATATTTTTTATAGTTACTTTACAGTCATCCCTTGTTCAATTGTAGTCTAGGCTAAAATAAATCCATCTATTAGAATAATTTACTTATTCATTGTGAGTGAAGACCTTTGACCAACGAATCTTCTACACTTCAACGAGGACTAAAAAATCGACATATCCAATTAATTGCTATGGGTGGAGCAATTGGTACCGGATTATTTTTAGGCTCGGCGCAAGTGATTCAATCTGCGGGACCATCCATTATTTTAGGATATGCCATTGGTGGCTTAATTGCTTTTTTAATTATGCGCCACCTGGGAGAAATGATTGTTGAAGAACCTGTTGCAGGATCGTTCAGCCATTTTGCGTATAAATACTGGGGGAAATTTCCCGGATTTTTAGCTGGATGGAATTATTGGATGCTCTATGTTCTGGTTGCGATGAGTGAACTCACCGCGGTAGCCAAATATATTAATTACTGGTGGCCTCATATTCCAGCATGGACTTCTGTCTTATTTTTCTTTGTCGTGATTACGGCAATTAACCTAACAAACGTCAAATTTTATGGTGAGTCCGAATTCTGGCTCGCTATTATTAAAGTTGCTGCGGTTATCTCTATGATTGTTTTTGGTCTTTATTTGCTATTTACAGCAGATGTAGGTTCAAGCATTTCGTTTAGTAACCTTTGGTCTCATGGTGGATTTTTTCCAAATGGCTTTAGTGGCCTCTTCTATATGTTGGCTTTCTTGATGTTCGCCTTTGGTGGTATTGAACTGATTGGTATGGCCGCGGCAGAAGCAAAAGATCCGAAAAAAACCATTCCAAAAGCAATTAACCAAGTTGTTTTCCGTATCTTGATTTTCTATATCGGTTCACTAACGATCTTACTTTCATTAGTGCCGTGGAACCAGTTAGATCTTGGCGGGCTCGATAAAAGTCCATTTGTTATGATTTTTAGTCAAATGGGTATTGGTTGGGCTGCACATTTACTGAACTTTATTATTTTAACCGCTGCTCTCTCTGTTTATAACAGTGGGATGTTTGCAAATAGCCGTATGCTTTACGGTTTAGCTCAACAAGGCAATGCACCAAAAATTTTCAAGAAAGTAAATAAACAAGGTGTACCTGTACCAGCAGTTTTGCTATCGGCATTACTCATTTTTGGCTGTGTTCTTTTAAATTACTTTGTACCAGAAGATGCTTTAAGCCACTTAATGTACATTGTTGTTGGAGCACTGGTATTGAACTGGGCGATGATCAGTATGACTCACCTCAAGTTTAAATCAGCAATGAAAAAACTCGGTCAAAAAACTCACTTTCCTGCACTTTGGGCACCGTTTAGTAACTATTTGGTTTTAGGTTTTATTGCTGTAGTACTCTACATTATGTGGAGTCAGGGCTTTAAAGAATCAGTGATGATGATTCCTATTTGGATCGTTCTCATGTTTATTTTGTTTAAAGTACTCAATGCCAAAGAACAGTAATCTAACAGCTTGTACTTAAAACTATAAAAAGTCATTGCCTCGGCAATGGCTTTTTTGTTTATAATCAGAAAATTATGCGCCCTTAGCTTAACTGGATAGAGCAGTTGCCTCCTAAGCGACCGACGTGGGTTCGAGTCCCGCAGGGCGCACAAACCTAATAGCAAAATATAAAACAATTTAGTTAAAAGCAATTATTATTCAAATATTTATATACAAATCATAGAAGAATATAGATAAATACATAAGGATATAGTTGCAATATTTAAGGATATGATTGAGGATATATAAAGTTCTACTCAATACGTATCCTTATTCTGCCATGGCTAAGAAAACTATTCCGCTATCCGACTCCAAATGCACCGGTGCAAAGCCGCAGGAAAAAGATTATTCCTTATACGATGGTCATGGGCTGATTCTATTCATTCGTAAAAGTGGCTCAAAAGTATGGCGATTTAAATATAAAAGAGCTAATGGTAAAGATGGCTTAATGACATTGGGTAACTTCCCTGCTTTAAGTTTAAAAGCAGCCAGAGATAAGCGCCGTGAATTGGAGACACTATTAGCCAATGGAATAGATCCAATTGAATACAGCGAAATACAAAAGGCTAAACTAGACAATAAATATAATTTTGAATCTATAGCTCGAGAATGGCATACAGCATATAAAAATACTGGACGCTGGGGAACTGAAACAGCAGAAAGAGCTCTTAAGAATATGGAAGAGTATGTTTTCCCAAAACTTGGGAAAAAACCTATTGATGCAATCAAGCCAAAAGAACTGATTCAAGTAATTAAAAGTATTGAAGACTTAGGTTATACCGAAGTTGTAAAAAAAACCCGGCAACGGCTAACAAGTATTTTTGCATTTGCAATGTCGAAAGGATTTATTGAAAGTAATCCAGCCTATGGTCTTCAAGATATTTTCATCCTTTCAAAGAAAACCAAACATCACCCTCAATTACCATTAGAAAGATTACCCGAGTTACAAGCTAAATTAGCTTCCGATACAGGTCATCCACTTACTCGACTATGTGTTGAATTTGCATTACATACTTTTGCTCGTTCAAGTGAGATTAGATTTGCAAGGTGGAAGGAATTTGATTTTGAGAATGCTATTTGGACCATTCCCCCAACTAGAGATTTTGTAGAAGGTTACAAATATTCTCATCGCGGTGCGAAAATGAAGGCACCTCATTTAATTCCTCTCTCGAACCAGGCACTAGCTATAATAAAAGAGATCTTTAAATACAGCGGACATACTCAGAATGTTTTTCCTAAAAACGGTGATCCGCATGGCTTTATGAGTGAATCAACTATCAATAAAACTCTACGCCGTCTTGGATATGATACAAACATTGAAGTTTGTGGCCATGGATTTAGGGGTATGGCCTGTGCTGCCCTAATTCAAAGTAAACTTTTCCAGAAAGATGCTGTTGAAAAGCAAATGAGTCACCAAGAGCGCAATAATGTACGACTTGCATATACCCATAAAGCAGAGTTCTTAGAAGAAAG
>ENA-OWOG01000427-OWOG01000427.1-gut-metagenome-genome-assembly--contig:-NODE-427-length-11369-cov-36.979277_pt1 | contig 11369 bp, 9 predicted proteins | sample MGYA00248249_ERZ651793 | MGnify/ENA primary metagenome ERZ651793 (study PRJEB26908, sample SAMEA4031700) | gut metagenome | biome: gut; feature: normal infant; material: stool | place: China | collected 2015... | reverse complement strand
TCATCTGACATATATCAATCTCAATTTCTATTTCATCAATAACAAAAGCCGTTAAGGGCGGCTAATTCCTCTGCGTTGTAGGTATTTACTACGTGCAATATTAAATCCGCCCCATAAGAGTAAGGCGACGGCAAAAATACCGTTTAATGCAATCACATCATTGTAGGCACGGACCTGAGCTTCACGAGTAACCACTTGATTAAGTGAGCGCATAGACTGAGCTGTTTGTAATGCGGGGTCATTTGTTGTGATGGCTGCACTACGTTGATAGGTAGAAAGCCTTTGAGCAACTAATGGGTCGGCTTGTTCCAAATCTTTAATAATCTCGACTTGATAGTTTTGTGTACGATGTTGTTGATAGGTCGAGAAGAAAGATGAGCCAACAAGGCCACCAAATGTTTGGGTTGCAGAGAATAAGACAATAAAAGTCACTACATACGAAGGACCTTTAGCCAAAGTTTGTGCAAATCCAATTAGAAGTAAAGGACCGATAAACAGGCCGCCGGCAAAGCCTACTAAAAACTGGCTTGCAAAGAAGTTTGAAGGCCGTACATCGCTCGTAAGGTGATAATCTAATCCACAGGCAATGAGAATCAAAAACTCTGCAAAAAGTAAGTGAAAAATAATTCGTTCACGCGAGAAAGTAAGCGCACTAAATAGAGTTCCGCTTAAAATCCCCACCAATATGACCACATAGAGTGGAACAAATTGGTCTGGACCCATTCCCATAGTTTTTAGGAAGTTAACGGCTGCATAGCTTTGTTCTGACATTAAAAGACGAATGGCAAAAGCACCAAAGATAAAGCGTAGGGTTGAGGAGGCGCCTAACCAACGTGTCATAATTAATGGATTGGCACGATAATGTTCATAGAGCAAACCTAAAACAACTAAGCTAAAACCTGCAATTAATACATAAGCAAGCCATTCACTGTTAAACCACCACAAGATTGGGCCTTGTGTCAGCACAATACATAGACATGCAAAACCTGGCGCCAGTAAAGCAAAGGTGAAGAAATCCTGTTTTTCGAAAACATAGATTCGTAAGCTACGTGGTAATTTCAAAGAAACCACCATTGCTAAACAACAAAGCGCTAAGCCGAGTTCAAAGGTGTAAAGAACAGACCAACTATCTGTGCTCACTAGAAAAGGGGAAATAATCCAGGCGAGCGGTACACCTAACTGCTGAAAACCAAAGGCAATATATATACCTTTTGCCATGTCGGCTTTTTTAAAAGCTTGCATGGTGTAATACATACCTAAAGAGCTGAGTGGTGCACCAGCTAAACCTGCCACAACCCGAGCGAACAAGGCCATTTCATAGGTATGCACAAAAATGTGCAAAACCAGCACGGCAATAAAAATAACAAGTCCTATTTCTGAAAAGACTCTCAGACCATATTGTTGCCTAGCTTTAAACAAAATCAGATTCGAACTGACATTGGCCATTACATAAGCAGCAGGAAGCCAAGCGGCTTCAGAAGGCGTCAGGCCATACTCACCTTGAATTAAGGGTAAATTTGCCGTAATGAAACCATTACTTAAGCTTGCTGAAATAGCGACAAACAGACCAATAAAAAAATAAAGAAATCGCTTAGGTACAGAATGCGCAATCGCTGCTGGCGAACCAGGTAAAGTCGGTTGTTCTTCTGGTGTCCAATCAGGTGGCGTTTCTAAATAACGAGGCGTTTTACTCATTCTATCCCTCGAATTTTTTGTACTTGAATACCATGAAATAGTAATTCAATTGCTCGTTTCGCTAAGCGGGTCTGTTCTTCAGGTTCATGTCCTTGAAATGAAGAACCCAACATTGCTGTGACCATTGCATAGTCATCAGCAGTTAGATCAGCTCGGCACAGTTTTTGTTCTATTGCATTTTCAATCAGTGGCTTAAGTGCATTATTCCGCCGTTCATAAATTTTTAGCATAATTGGATCTTGTCGATCAATCACTCTCCAAAAATCTTGCAAAATTGCGAGCTTGGGAAGTTGTGCAATATGTCCTTCAATTAAACGAAATAAACCATCTTCGAATTGTTGAAAATGAGCAGCTTTTTGCTCTAGCTGTGTAATCGCTCGCTCTAAAAGGGCGCTAATTAAAGCCTTGCGGTCACAAAAGTTGCGGTAGAACGTCGCTCTACCTACACCTGCATGATCAATCACGACTTGTAGAGGGATATTAATACCATGAATACGAAAGCATTCCTCGGCTGCATTGAGTAATTCATCCCGATTATGGGCTGCAATTTTTTGACGTTTACTCATGTCACTGATTTGGGAGGTTTAAAGATGATATATTTAACGGACATTTTTGTCCGTTGTGAATAGCTAAATTGTAAAAACATGAAAATTCAATTTTTATAATTTATCTCTTTTCCATTTTTATATGTGTCATAAAAAGCTGCTAGAATATCGCGCAATTGCATGATGCTAGGTCAATACAATGTTTGAGTCCCTTATTCCTCTTTTTTCAATTGCGATGGCATTGATGCTTGGAGCAATAAGTCCTGGGCCAAGCTTTATTTATGTGGCGCAAAATTCAATATCTAAATCACGTAAACATGGCTTGTTTACGGCATTAGGGACGGGCACGGGTGCAGCTCTTTTTGGCTTTTTAGCAGTTATGGGGTTACAGGCAGTTTTATTGGCAGTGCCTTCAGCTTATCTAATTTTAAAAATTGGTGGAGGGCTGTATTTGCTTTGGCTTGCTTTTAAAATTATTAAACATGCCAAAGAACCAATTGCCATGGAAAATGATGCCAAATCGAAAATGACTTATAAACAAGCCTACCGATATGGTTTGATTACTCAGTTAAGTAATCCGAAAATTGCTGTTGTACTAGCGAGTGTTTTTACTGCTTTACTGCCAAAAGAAATTCCAAATTATTACTACGTCGCATTACCGCTCATTTGTTTTATGATTGATGCAGGTTGGTACTCGTGTGTAGCAATGCTTTTATCTTCAGAGAAGCCTCGAAAAATGTATTTAAAAGCAAAAACGGGTGTTGACCGAGTGGCTGGAAGCATTGTTAGTGTATTGGGCTTAAAGTTAATCTTCTTCAAATGATAAATCTTTAATTAAAATCTAAAAAATATAAAGCCAACTCTTTGTAGTCTGGCTTTATTTTTGCGCAAAATATATACAAATTGAAATATCTTTTTTAGCACTTAAATATTTAAAAAGTGGTAACTTAATTAATAAAACAAAAAGAAATGAGGATCACGTTATGAAAAAACTAATGGTGAGCATTTCGGTTGTTTTTTTCATCTTAACTACAGGATGTGAGATGAGAACAACAAGTAAACAGCAACCTTCAAATGAACGGGCGATGAGTATTGCTGGTTCTCCGGTTTATGAAAAAGACTACAAAATTCCCGATTTACAAGCCAATAATCATGAGCAATCTAATTATTAATTGATGGATAGAATGTCTCACATATAGCACTTTAAATGTACTCAGTGCAGATAAGCCTGCTTATTTTAAAAAGTAGGTTAGAAATAAAAAAGCTCCCAATGTAGGGAGCTTTTTTATGAATCTAGATTAAGAAACTTTATCTCCAGGTTTTGCACCGCTATCTGGTGAAATAATGAAAATGCCTTCACCATTTCCGGCAGCAAGGACCATACCGTTTGAAATACCAAAACGCATTTTACGTGGTGCAAGGTTAGCCACCATCACGACCAATTTTCCTTTTAGGTCTTCTGGCGCATATTGACTACGAATACCACTAAATACATTACGTGGTTCAGCTTCACCTACATCTAACGTCAATTGAAGCAATTTATCTGAACCCTCAACTGTACCTGCCTCAACGACCTGAGCAACACGTAAGTCAACTTTTAAGAAATCTTCAATACCGATAATTTCAGCTTCACCAACTGCTGGAGTAGGGGCTGCTTTTTTCTCGGCAGATTTCTCTTTTTTCGCTGCTTTAGTCGCTTGTGGAGCAGGAGCACCTAAAGACTCTTTAGAAGCATCAACCATGGCTGCAACAGCTTTTGGATCAACACGCTGCATAAGAGGTTGGAACTGTGCAATCTCATGGCTTACAAGAATTTGTTTACGTGACTCGAAATCGAAGCTTTCAAGTTTTAAGAAATCTTGAACTTGCTGAGCTAAAGTTGGCAGAACTGGAGCTAAGTACACTGCTAATTGACGGAATAAGTTGATACCGACAGAGCATACATCAAGAACTAGTTGTTCTTGACCTTCTTGTTTAGCAAGAGCCCAAGGTTTTTTCTCATCAATATATTGGTTTGCACGGTCAGCAAGCGCCATAATTTCACGGATCGCCGTAGAGAATTCACGCGCTTCATATGCAGCAGCAATTGAATCACCAGCATCAATAAAGCTTTGTACTAAGTCAGATTCAGCACATGTACTTGATAACGTATTGTTAAAGCTGCTGTTAATGAACTTAGCACAGCGACTAGCAATATTAACTACTTTACCGACTAAATCTGAATTTACTTTCTGAACAAAGTCATCAAGGTTCAAGTCGGAGTCTTCAACTTTATCTGAAAGTTTAGAAGCAAAGTAATAGCGTAAATACTCTGGGTTTAGATGTTGTAAGTACGTCTCGGCTTTAATGAAAGTACCGCGAGACTTAGACATTTTTTGTCCATTTACAGTCAAGAAACCATTTACGAATAAGCCTGTTGGAGTGCGATAGTTCGCCCCTTCAAGCATCGCAGGCCAGAATAAAGCATGGAAGTAAACAATGTCTTTACCAATAAAGTGGTAAACCTCATTTTGACTATCTTTCTTCCAGAAATCATCAAAGTTTAAATCTGGGCGCTTAGTTTTGATATAGTTTTCAAAACTAGACATATAACCGATTGGGGCATCTACCCACACATAGAAATATTTATTCGGTGCATCCGGAATTTCAAAACCAAAATAAGGAGCATCACGAGAAATATCCCAGTCTGCTAAACCTGCTTCAAACCATTCATCCAATTTGTTAGCAATTGAAAGAGGTAAGCGACCTTCATCGCGGGTCCATTTTTGCAAATATTCAGCAAAGTTTGGGAGCTTGAAGAAATAGTGATCTGATGATTTTTCAACTGGTGTTGCACCACTTAAAGTCGAACGCGGATTGAGTAACTCAGTCGCATTATAAGTTGTACCACACACTTCACATGAGTCGCCGTATTGATCTTCTGACTTACATTTTGGGCAAGTACCCTTAATGAAACGGTCAGACAAGAACATACCTTTTTCCGGATCAAATAATTGAGTTACAGGTCGAACTGCAATATTTCTGGCTTCACGGTTTTTAATATAGATATCTGTTGAACGAGCTTTGTTTGCATCACTATGAGTTGAATCATAATGATCGAAATGTACGCCAAAACCGTCAAAATCACGGATGTGTTCTTTTTGAACATTCGCGATTTGCTCTTCTGGGCTAATACCATTTGCTTCGGCACGTAGCATAATTGCTGTACCGTGAGCATCATCCGCACATACATAAGTCACGTCATGACCCATTGCCCGCATGGCACGAACCCAGATGTCTGCCTGGATATAACCGAGTAAATGACCCATATGAATTGGACCATTGGCATAAGGGAGGGCATTGGTGACTAAAATTTTACGCACGGATCTCATTCTCTCATTCGTATTTATAAGGTGGAAGATTTTAACTGATGCAGGAAGATAAGCAAAGATTAATAATCTTTGACTAAATATAAGAGGTATCTACAAAAATGGACTTAAAGCCAGAAGTTATTTCTCTTTAGAACAGATAAACAAATCAAAAAATATTTGAATCTTCCTGTATTGTCTTTGTTTCAAATTGCAGTTACGGTCAGAAAATAAGCCATAACGATGTATAAGTAATAACTTATTCAGGTAATTTTTTTAATTAACGATGAGGATAACAACGATGACTACTGAAAATAAATTAGATGAATTAAAGGCAAAAGCGGCTGATGCAAAAGTACAAGGTGAAAAAGCTTTGGACGATTTAAAAGAAAATGTAAAAGAGAAACAAACTGCGGGTAAAGAAGCAGTTGCAGATAAAGTAGATGAGCTAAAGACCAAAGCGGCCGATGCAAAAGTACAAGGTGAAAAAGCCTTGGAAGATTTAAAGGAAAATGTAAAAGAAAAACAAGCTGCTGCAAAAGAGGCAGTTGAAGATAAAGCTAGTGATTTGAAAGGCAAACTTGATGATGCTCAGCATAGCCTGCAAGACAAGTTTGATCATTTACGTACTGAAGCAGCGCATAAACTTGATGATGCTAAAGCCAAAGCTGCAGAATTAAAGGAAGAGGCGGCTACAAAATTTGATGAGTTAAAAACTCAAGCAACTGCGAAATTTGATGAGTTGAAGAAAACAGCTACCGAAAAACTTAATAAATTGAAAAATCATGATTCTGCTGAATAAGCTGATTTAAACTAAAATCCGTACTCCTTACCTAAAAGATGAGTTCTGAAGATAGTAATTATTCATCCCAAGGTGAGCGAGTGCGGGGCAATACTGTTACACTATCTCCATTAAGCTGTAATGATCTGTTTTTGGAGTAAACAATATGTCTTGGCTTTCTTCATTAAAATCCGTTTTTTCACCCGCACAAGAAGTGAAAGAAGAGGAAATCCAAACCGTACTCCAAAATTATTTATTGCCAGATTCAAAAGATGCTTTAAAAGAGCGCATTAGTCAGCTTCAAGTGCAAGGTCGTGTTTTACAACTCACCATTAATACTTTCCCAGACGAAAAAGAATACTTGCAGCAAATTCATGATGATTTAGCTGGCGCTTTGCAAAAGTGCGGTATTGAAGAACTTAATTTACATGTAGTTCAACAAAAGCGCCCTACACAAGAGAGTTCGGGTCAAGGTTGTTCATCTAATGCACCGAAAGAGAATTCGAATTTACCTCCTGTGCTTGATGCTTCACCTAAGTCTGAACCAGATCCAAATAACCCACCAATTCAGAAAGCAGCGCCGCAACAAAGAGATGTGCCACTTCATCCTCGAATCAAGAATGTTATTTTAGTTTCATCAGGTAAAGGTGGTGTTGGTAAATCGACAACTACGGTCAATTTAGCGCTTGCCTTACAAAAAATGGGACTTAAGGTTGGGGTATTAGATGCTGATATCTATGGGCCAAGTATCCCGACCATGCTAGGTAATGCTGGTAAAACTCCTCTGATTGAAAGTGAAAATTTTGTGCCTTTAGATGCTTACGGTATGGCAGTACTTTCTATTGGACATCTAACTGGGGACAATAATACACCTGTTGCATGGCGTGGACCGAAGGCTACAGGCGCTCTAATGCAATTATTTAATCAAACGCTTTGGCCAGATTTAGATGTACTCATGATTGATATGCCGCCGGGTACAGGCGATATTCAGCTGACACTTGCACAGCGTATTCCAGTGACTGGCTCAATCATTGTGACGACCCCACAAAATGTTGCTTTGCTTGATGCGACTAAAGGAATCGAGTTGTTTAATAAAGTTGGTATTCCGGTATTAGGTGTCGTTGAGAACATGTCGACCCACATTTGTTCAAACTGTGGTCATGAAGAGCAAATTTTTGGTATCGGTGGTGGTGATAAGCTTTCCGAGCAGTACCATATTCCATTGCTGGGTCGTTTGCCTTTAAATGCTCAAATACGTGAGCATGCGGATCAGGGCAAACCGAGTGTTGTTGCAATGGATGACGCAGCTGATAGTTATATCGATATTGCGAAAGCAGTGTGGCAACAGATTGAAAAAATCCCTCAGCGCACACGAGATGATAAACGAATTTTTTGATTCATTTGACCCGACTTTAAGTCGGGTTTTTTATTGGCTGATTAAAAGAAAAATTTAAATTACTGAATCTAAATAACAAAGCTAAACTTGAAATTGGCATGCAGATTGCTACTTTACGCTTCTTTTTCAAAGAAACAGGTGGAAAATGCAATTTAAGTATAGTTTGGGCGTAATCAGTTTATGTAGCGCTTTATTTTTAGTTGGATGTAATGATGACAACTCATCAGTTTCACAAACACCAACAGTTCAGGAACAAAAACAGAAGTTACAGCCGATTATTATTCAGGGTGCTTTACCCGTAGAGTCGGAAAGAATGGCTTCAAAGTTAGAAAATAAAACTGTTGAAACAATAGGTGGCTGGACCTTTTGGAAAGGAACCTACAATGGCTATCCAATGATTATTTCTAAAACACGTATGGGGATGAGTAACTCTGCTGCCGCAACCGCTTTGGCAATTGAACGGTATAAACCGATTGCGATTATTAACCAAGGAACAGCAGGGGGGCACGATCCTGATCTCCATGTTTATGATATTGTTTTAGGAAAATATGCAACCAATATTGGTGCGTTTAGAACGCCTAAACAGCCATTAGGTGGCGGTTCAAACTCACTTACATGGGTTGAGGCTTTTGATGTTTTACCAACAGATGAATCTGACCCTGAGCCTATTGCAATTCGTAAATTTGAGGGGGACCAAGAGCTATTAATGGCGGCACATAAAGTACGTTATGACAAAGGTGAGGTGGTTGAAGGAACGATTGGCTCGGCAGATGTTTGGAATAATGAACTTGACCGAATTCAATTTTTCCATGAGCGTTATGGTACCTCAGTTGAAGAAATGGAAGCGGCTTCTGTTGCGCAAATCGCAAGCCAGTTTAATGTTCCGTTTTTAGGAATTCGAATTTTATCTAATAATATTACAAATAACGGGGCTTATGACCCTGGTACAGGAGAAGCTTGCCAAGACTACGTGCTTAACGTAGCTGAAGAATATATGAAATCTAAACTACCAAAATAATAATTTAATTTTTGGCAAGAAGATGAATTCTTATAGAGCGTCTTCTTGTTTTTTATGACCTGTTCTATTTTTCCAGTTTCGAATGACCATCCAACGCCAGAAAACCTCAGTCACTATATATAGTATGGTTGCAAATACAAACGCTTCGACAATGAGACCTGATATTAAAATTTTAGCGAGGCTCAAATCGATATGACCATGACCAAAATGCGTAATCCAACGTGAAATCTGATGAAGCACCCCTAAAAGCATTTTCTTATTTATCATATGCACATGATAAATATGGGCACCAAACCAGAAACCAATATATAAAATAGGTGCTAATGTAAGAGGATTGCTGAGCCAAGCAAGCATTAAGCTAATAGGTAAATTAACTTCAAACAGTAAAACTGCCATAACAATAAATACACTATGAAAGGGTATAGGCAGTAAACCGAAAAAAGTCCCTAAAAAAATGGCGCGAGTAATAGATTTACGGTTGACATACCAAAGCACAGGATTAAGGGTTTTTTGCCCGAAAATCCTTAAAAATTTCATATTTGTAACTTTCTCTGGAGAAGGAAGCCAAGATTGAAAAAATTGCTTTGCCATAATCATAGGATAGTAGAGCTTAGGAGCTCATATAAACACAAAGAAACAATATATTAATTGAAACTTATTAAAAGCTTAAAAATTAAACTTACTGCGGTAATAATTTATTATAGGCCTTTTTAATGTAAAAATAGATTTAAAATAAAAATACTTATATTACTTAAATACAATTTGGTACGTAAAACGCTGTGACTGACTCTATAGTTTTTTAGCTTAGAATTAATAAAATTTTAATAAATTATTGTTTATAAATAATTTTTAAATTTTATTTCTTAAGATGTTAAAAAATTGTCTTACAATTAGATTTTGCCTTCTAGAATAATATCTATTAATCTGAGATGACTACATTGTGAGGTCATTCAATGATTTCATGGCTTTTTATTGGCTTGGTTGCCACTATTTTACTTACCCCTGGCCCAACAAATACTTTACTTGCATCATCAGGAGTACAAGTAGGCCTCAAAAAATCTGCTAAATTAATTCCGGCAGAAGTTCTAGGGTATGTGATTTCGATTTCAGCTTGGGGAATGTTAATCGGGAAAGTTTCTGCAACGCTTCCTTTATTACCTCCTCTACTTAAATTGCTCAGTGCTTGTTATATTATTTTTTTAGCAATTAAATTATGGCACACGGCAAATCAACAGCTTGAATTAGATCAGCCAACTATTCGCCCACGTGAATTATTTTGTGCAACTTTACTAAATCCTAAGGCATTACTTTTTGCTTCAGCGATTTTCCCTGTTGCAGCGTGGACTAATTTTCATATTTATCTCATTCATATGCTGGCTTATTTAGCTTTAATTACCCCGATTGCCTTATTCTGGATTTTTTTAGGGTCAGTCTTGGCTGCAAATAAAGTACGTTGGTTAAATCAATCAAATTTACAAAGAACAGCTTCGTTGGTTTTAGTTAGTTTCTCAATTCCAATTAGCTATTCTGCTTTATTAAATCTTTAAAAATTTATTCCGGGCTATTCTTAGCGATAAGAGTAGCCGCCATTGTTTTCATAATTGCTTTTTTACGTTAAAGTACGTCGCAATCAATGAAATTACCTTTTGGATAGAAAATACATGGCTATTAAGTCTGATCGTTGGATTCGCGAGATGAGCGAAAAACACGGCATGATTGAACCTTATGCAGAGAATCAAGTCCGTTTTGATAAGAATGGCGAAAAATTGATTTCCTACGGGGTCTCTAGCTATGGTTATGACGTACGCTGTGCCCGCGAATTTAAAGTTTTCACTAACGTACATTCTGCAATTGTTGATCCAAAAAATTTCGATGAAAAAAGTTTTATCGATATTGAGTCTGACGTTTGTATTATTCCGCCTAATTCATTTGCTCTAGCGCGTACAATTGAATATTTCCGTATTCCACGTAATGTTTTGACTGTGTGCCTTGGTAAATCAACTTATGCACGTTGCGGTATTATTGTAAATGTCACTCCTTTAGAGCCAGAATGGGAAGGGCACGTTACTTTAGAATTTTCAAATACCACGAACTTACCTGCGCGTATTTATGCGGGTGAAGGTGTAGCACAAATGCTATTCTTCGAAAGTGATGAAGTATGCGAGACCTCTTATAAAGATCGCGGTGGTAAATACCAAGGTCAAACTGGGGTTACACTTCCTAAGACATAAGTTGTTATAAATAGATGAGCTTTAAAAATGGGTCACTTTAAGTGGCCTATTTTTTATATATACCTTAGAAAGTGACGTTTATCGGAATATTAATAAGGTACGTTTTCTTTTGTAGAAAATGATATAAAATGATCAAGAATTGATTTTTTTCTTTGATGTGGATCACACAAATTAAAAAGAAGCGAAATCGTAAATATCGGTATTTTTCTTATGTATTTAGTTTAAGAGTACATTAAAGAAAAAGAAGCCAAATAAAAAGAAATTAGATTATGCCCCCAAGGATACGGAGGTCGGTCATGCGACAGTTTACGTCTCTTCAGGTTGCGATATTAGCACTCGGAAGTTTATGCTTTTCT
>ENA-OWOG01000425-OWOG01000425.1-gut-metagenome-genome-assembly--contig:-NODE-425-length-11517-cov-64.531818_pt1 | contig 11517 bp, 13 predicted proteins | sample MGYA00248249_ERZ651793 | MGnify/ENA primary metagenome ERZ651793 (study PRJEB26908, sample SAMEA4031700) | gut metagenome | biome: gut; feature: normal infant; material: stool | place: China | collected... | reverse complement strand
CACGGGAATATCTGCGGCAGCGGGCTTGTAATGGGTTAAGTGATAACAGATGTCTGGAAATATAGGGGCAAATCCACATCAGATTTTCTGATCTGGTCAACGAACAGATACAGCATACGTTTTTGATCCCGGGAGAGACTATATGCCGCCTCAGTGAGGTCGTTTGACTGGACGATTCGCGGGCTATTTTTACGTTTCTTGTGATTGATAACCGCTGTTTCCGCCATGACAGATCCATGTGAAGTGTGACAAGTTTTTAGATTGTCACACTAAATAAAAAAGAGTCAATAAGCAGGGATAACTTTGTGAAAAAACAGCTTCTTCTGAGGGCAATTTGTCACAACACCTTCTCTAGAACCAGCATGGATAAAGGCCTACAAGGCGCTCTAAAAAAGAAGATCTAAAAACTATAAAAAAAATAATTATAAAAATATCCCCGTGGATAAGTGGATAACCCCAAGGGAAGTTTTTTCAGGCATCGTGTGTAAGCAGAATATATAAGTGCTGTTCCCTGGTGCTTCCTCGCTCACTCGAGGGCTTCGCCCTGTCGCTCGACTGCGGCGAGCACTACTGGCTGTAAAAGGACAGACCAAACATCATGGTTCTGTGTTCATTAGGTTGTTCTGTCCATTGCTGACATAATCCGCTCCACTTCAACGTAACACCGCACGAAGATTTCTATTGTTCCTGAAGGCATATTCAAATCGTTTTCGTTACCGCTTGCAGGCATCATGACAGAACACTACTTCCTATAAACGCTACACAGGCTCCTGAGATTAATAATGCGGATCTCTACGATAATGGGAGATTTTCCCGACTGTCTCGTTCGCTTCTCAGTGGATAACAGCCAGCTTCTCTGTTTAACAGACAAAAACAGCATATCCACTCAGTTCCACATTTCCATATAAAGGCCAAGGCATTTATTCTCAGGATAATTGTTTCAGCAGCGCAAAAACCTTCGTGTAGACTTCCGTTGAACTGATGGACTTATGTCCCATCAGGCTTTGCAGAACTTTCAGCGGTATACCGGCATACAGCATGTGCATCGCATAGGAATGGCGGAACGTATGTGGTGTGACCGGAACAGAGAACGTCACACCGTCAGCAGCAGCGGCGGCAACCGCCTCCCCAATCCAGGTCCTGACCGTTCTGTCCGTCACTTCCCAGATCCGCGCTTTCTCTGTCCTTCCTGTGCGACGGTTACGCCGCTCCATGGGTATTTTCAGTGTTGCCACCATCGTCTGCAGCTGGCTGACGTACCAGGAGTCAGAGAGCGGAACCAGCCGGTGAGTCTGCTGACCGGCGGGCATTCTCCCCGCCGTCCTGGCAGCTTTTTCGGTCCGTTGTTTCAGGGTCGCAAGCTGCACAAACGGATACGGAGGCGTGAGCGAAAAATCCCCCCGCGTCAGCGCTAGTGCTTCATTAATACGCGCGCCGGTGTTCCACAGAGTGGCCAGCAGCATCTTGCGGCGCAGATCCGGGACATAATGAAGCAGGGCACTCACCTCGGGAGCCAGCAGATATTTCGGCAGTTCATCATGAACCATCGACATCTGGCGGAGTGCCAGAGCTGCCGGATAATCAATGGCAACAGGAAGTTGTGCAGACTGTCCGGCAGAATACACTGCCGGTACCATGGCTGCAGACTGGCTGTGTATAACGGAGCCTGACATTTATATTCCCCAGAACATCAGGTTAATGGCATTTTTGATGTCATTTTCTCGGTGGCTGAGATCAGCCACTTCCTCCCCGATAACGGAGACCGGCACACTGGCCATATCGGTGGTCATCATGCGCCAGCTTTCATCCCCGACATGCACCACCGGGTAAAGCTCACGGGAGACCTTATCTGACAACAGACGTGCACTGGCCAGGGGGATCACCATCCGTCGCCCGGGCGTGTCAATAATGTCACTCTGGACATCCACAAACAGACGATAACGGCTCTCTCTTTTATAGGTGTAAACCTTAAACTGCATTTCACCAGTCCCTGTTCTCGTCGGCAAAAGAGCCGTTCATTTCAATAAACCGGGCGACCTCAGCCATCCCTTCCTGATTTTCTGCCTGCCAGCGTTCGGCACGCAGACGACGGGCTTCATTCTGCAGGGTGGTGCTTACCAGCCCGGAGATATTGACATCATATGCCTTGAGCAACTGATAGCTGTCACTGTCGACGGTGACTGTAATGCGCTGCTTCATAATGCACCTCATCTTACATACTCTCTGTACACCATTAAGTATACACCAGTATTACGCTATAACATGCCTCCGGCAACGGAATATTGTTATCCAGCTATTATTAACGCCACCATCAATAACTGACCTGAAAAGTAATCATGACAATAATAACCTGCAATGTAGTAACCATGATAAATTACAGGATGACTGTTTTTCTATGATCCGATTTTTATCGGATTCAGGATTTTCCGGAAGTGAATCAGGATCAGTGAATAAGCGAAGCGATCTTTTCTGCCGCTGATGACTGGCTCGGGAACACGGGAAGAAACACAACATACAGTGTCATGTCAGCGGAGCGGGACACCACATCCTGTGAAAGCGGACCAGCGGGCGGCAGCGAAGGATCCGCGGATCCGGAACTACCTTTTTTCGGATCTGAAAATGATCTAATAAGTAAAAGCTAAAGACACACATAGATTAATAGCTAAAAACTATAAAAGATAAAGTGAGAACAAAACTTGCACAGCTTAACGATTTAACGTAGTCTATAGTGTATAAAATCGAAAAGGAGGTTTTATGAACACACCAACTCAAAAACGAAACGGTAATGATCGTTCCTCCACTATGCGTAATTTTTCGGACACAGGAGTTGCTGCTGCACGTTTTCAGAATTTTACTGAGATTCTGGCGGACGAAATCCGGGCGGGTGTTACCCCGGTTACGCCTGAAAGTATGGCAGAGACCGACGCGGTTTTCGCCATTGATACCATACTGAAATTCATGAAACACCGCGCAGTTAATAGCCTGACGCCGGAAAAAAAACGCCATCAGCGACGGTTATACAGTAAGGCACAGTTCCTGCAGACACTGGAAAAAGACGGTGGCGTGTACAGTTCTGCCGAGGCTGCAGACGTTCTTGGCCGCAGTAAACCAACGGTGAAAACCTGGAAGGATACTGGCCGGTTACTTGCCCTGGATATTGATGGTGAGTTCTACTACCCGGTGTTTCAGTTCACTGATGAGGAAGGGATCTCGGATAAAGGTGTGCTCCGGGGTGTGGCCGAACTGCTGCCTATGCTGAGCAGCTTCAGTGACAGAATGAAATATTCGTTCTTTATGGAAGAGAGAAATACGGTCCTGGATGGACTGACTCCTGCAGGACGTACGTTTACCATTGCGGAAGTTCTGAAAGGCAATCCGGATGCAAAAGTGATGGATGAATTACGCCGACTGGCTCGCAACTACGGCACTCAGAACGCCGTTTAATGAAAGGGGGGGCTTGCCCCCCTTTATTACCTATTCCTCAACAGGAATGCCCAGTTCATAAACAAGAATATCCGCCGCTTCCTTACCCTGATATTCAAACTGACTGAGACTTGTCTGGCTACGGGTTGTGGCCAGCCCTGTTCCGGCCGGATCGTCATGCCATAGAACAAGGCATGGGTCACCGGTGACATTTGACGGAAACTCCATTCCGCCAAACCCTGCAGAATGAACCTTTTCAGCCAGAAGCTGAGTAACTGCTCGTGTTGCTGTCGTCAGTTCATGCAACGTCAAGTCGCTACTTTTAATCAGCTTACTGACCTGAAGGACACGGATATCTTTCTCAATAATTACTTTTCCCATTATGTAATTATCGAGGTCCGATTCCCTGAGTCCTTTTTTGTGCTGAAACACTTCCTTCATTGCCGTATCAGGAGTTCGGGCCAAGTACATTGAGCCGTTCACACCATCATTAAGACTGTAACGGCAGTCCGTACCATTACGATTGAAAAAGACACTGCTTCCGCCGTGGCTACCCACTTGAAGCCGAAACAACTCAGTTCCTGCGGTCTCTGTCATTTCGCAATGTTGAAACTGCGCGCCCTGTAACTTCCCGATTTTATCGAGAGCAATCTTGTCCTGTTCGTTCATGCCTGCATTTTCAGAAGCTTCAACAGTCTGGTTAGTATCGTCGTTTAGGTTTTCCCCTGATTTTAAACACATGTTTATCACCGCCTTTCTGATAAGGATTAACATAAGCCATTGGCTTAATCTCCGTAGTTTTGATGTTTTGTCCGCTGGACAGAATGCCCGAGGGACGGTATATCTGCCGCTGTTCTGGCAGAATCAGAAAGCATAAACGATATAAAATGTTAAACAACTACATGAAATGCTGCGAATTATGGAATATAGAGAGCAACAGCCTTCAACGACGGAAAAACCGATGATCCGCTTCAACCTTTTTTCGGATCTCCGATAAAAAAGAAAGAAATAGAGATATGCTAAACATATGCATGGCATCTACATATGCTACCGCTATACATATGCCAAACATCTGCCTATACTAAACATATGCACACACCCGGTGCTTTGAATATTCCGGATATGTTTCACATATCCATATGCTCGGGAGAGAAAGAACATGAGAACCGTATCGATATTTAAAAATGGCAACAACCGCGCCATCCGTCTGCCTCGTGATCTGGATTTTGAGGGGGTGAGCGAGCTCGAGATCGTCCGGGAAGGGGACAGCATCATCCTGCGCCCCGTCCGGCCAACCTGGGGCTCATTCCTGGAGTACGAAAAAGCCGATCCAGATTTTATGGCGGAGCGCGAGGATGTTGTCAGCGACGAAGGGCGATTTAACCTGTGAACAAGACTTATATGCTTGATACCTGTATCTGCTCGTTCATCATGCGTGAACAGCCAGAAGCCGTCCTGAAGCGTCTGGAGCAGGCGGTGCTACGCGGCCACCGTATAGTGGTCTCGGCCATCACCTACTCTGAAATGCGCTTCGGGGCTACCGGCCCAAAGGCCTCACCACGTCACGTCCAACTGGTCGATGAATTCTGCGCCCGCCTCGATGCCATCCTGCCCTGGGATCGCGCCGCAGTAGATGCCACCACGAAGATTAAAGTGGCACTGCGGCTGGCCGGGACGCCGATCGGCCCGAACGACACGGCGATTGCCGGGCACGCCATCGCCGCCGGGGCGATACTGGTGACGAATAATACAAGAGAATTTGAGCGGGTGCCTGACCTGGTGCTGGAAGACTGGGTGAAGTAAGACACTCTTTTCGAAGTCAGGAGATAGGGGCACCAGGAAACAGCCCGTATACGGGCTGTTTTAACAGATATCTACAGTAAGCGGTCCTAAACTGTAGGGTATCTTCGAAGATCAGACTATCAGGGAGCTAAAGCCTATCTTCCGACGGCAAAAACAGTGGCTCAAGCGATACGGGCAACCGAGCTCTGGTTTGCTGCCGGTGGCAGGGCGATGAGCTTGTCACATTCCATAATCACGTACTCCGGGATAAGATCGAATCTGGATGGATCTAGTTGACAGATGAACTCATTTTCAATGTGGTACGTTTCGTTAACGAATTTTCGTATTACCGGATGGTCCTGATCCAGTTCCAGTAAACGGAATACCTGCAGTTTTTCATAACCGTTACGACAGCGACGGTACAGGTTTTTTATTTCATCTGGGCTGCTGACGAGAGCCTGAAGTCGCGGGTAATCAAAACTGTCCACATACTCCTGGATATCCCGCAAGGCCTGCTGAATTTTCTCAGGAGCCATTTTGGGGTAGCCCGAGCCCGCAGCGGCAGGCTCGCGATAATCCAGCGGGGCGACGCGTCGATGGAATAGATTGGATAGAAGCTGATAAGCATCACCACGTTCGTCAACGATTTCAAAGTAGCGACGAAGATAGATGAGCTTAATGATCTCCTCACAGTCTGCTGACGCGGTGATGGATTTGCAGATCTGCATGAATGTCATGATATCGCCGTCGTTAACAGGTAATTCTTCTATGACTCCAGCAGACAGGCGCAGGCAGGAGGCGGTCACCTGATTACTGAACAACCTTCTGACTGACTTCAGCGTGTCAATCACAGGCTCCACGTCATGCGTCAGCATAAGTACAGTCCGGTTCTTCAGGCATTCACCACTTGCACGTCTGAACAGCATTTCAAGAATGGCAAACTTCTTGTTTTTATCAAAAGAGGATATGGGATCATCAAGGATAATCAGTCCCGGGTTTTTTGACAGGCATTCATACATGAATAACACAATCGCAAAGGCGTTCCGTTCTCCATAGCTGAGATGCTGGCTACCGCCGCTGACGTACCCGTCAAAATCTATGTGTCGTAACCTGAGTTTTCTCTGCTCTCCCTCGCCGGCTATATCCACCCTGTATTTATAGCCTGCATAAGTGAGGAAATTATTGATGTTTGTTTTGTGCTGTGCGATCAGCCGGATCATGCTGTCCCGGTGCCGGTTAATTTTTCCCTGCAGCGGTCCGGCAAGGTTTATCAGGTCCATAAGGGCCGCGTTCAGTCTGTCGGTGATCCCCTGCATGAGTTCGGATTGCAGATCAGGGAAGAACTGCAGGTCAATCAACCTGGCAGTGAGCACCTCCCGAACGTTCTGCTGTTCCTGCAGGCTGAAAACATTCAGGCCTCTCAGCGCAGTGAGTTTCTCTGTCAGCGTATCGGTCTGGCGTTTCAACGCCACCAGGTACTCGATATGTTCGGCTTCCGGACCGTTCTGAAGCATAGTGATGGCCAGAAGGCGTTCTCTGGCGCTCTCCGTCAGGTAATTACCTAGGTTTTCCACCAGTCTGATGATAGCGGTCAGGTTTTTAATGGTGGATTTATCGTATTCCTCTCTGACTTGGCGAATTTGTGCTTCCTTTCCCGTGATATCACCGGTACAGAACGGACAGCAGCCATCCGAAAGGGGCGAAAACTCGAGTCCCTTTGTCTGCCAGTCAATCCATTCCACGCGGCGTTCACTGCGGATGTAGGGTTGATAGTTCTCAAGACCAGCCGGAATGTGGTGTATTTTATTTCCGCCTGACAGACCTCTCATGCCGGTTGAAGAACGTGAAATCCCGGAACTGGTTGATTTGAAAGCATTACTGAGTTCCTGTAGATGGTCTATCAGAGAGTTCAGCTCAGTGTGATCCGTGAAAACAGCCCGGATCTTTTGCGTCATTTCTTCTATTTCACGCTCTCTTTCCGCATGGGCTTGATTGCGGATAAGAATATTAAAGCTGTCACTGATGAGCTCGTCCGGTTGGAACGTAAACTGACTGACGTACTCCTCGTTGAAGCACATCACGTCCCCAATCCCGTCAGCACCGATGACAATGGGCCCGGTGCTATCGGGGTTTTCTCCGCGCAGCCGGAAGGGCATCAGTGCCTGTAGTCCCTGAATGTCGTCCCGCGCCGCACAGCTTATGGCCCGTGACAGCGTACTTTTTCCAGTACCATTTGGCGCAAACTTAATGTTCAGTTTATCGGCAGTGAGGGTGATATGTGCTCGTACGATGTTATTGCAGTGGCGTATTTCAATGTCCATTTATCTGTCCTTTGCCAGTTATTCCGGGGGGATTCATATCCTGCCGCAAAATGTGCCCGCATGCTGTGATGCAGATACATAATACATTTCGTTTATACCATTGCTTACACCTCTCCGAGGTGTTCATATCAGAAACAAAGATTAGGTCGATCCGACTTCACCAGAAACCGGATCTGCACGGGGAAAGAGAGAAAATAACATAGGCTGAACATATCCATATGCCTGACATCTGCATATTCATGGTATACGCATATCCTCACCATCTGCATATGCTGAATCTATACATATGCCTAACATCTGCCTATACTAAACATATGCACACACCCGGTGCAATGAACATCATTCCGGATATGCATCACATATCCACACTTACCCGGGAGAGAATCATGAGAACCGTATCCATTTTTAAAAATGGCAACAACCGTGCTATCCGCCTTCCACGCGATCTGGATTTTGAGGGGGTGAGCGAGCTGGAGATCGTCCGGGAAGGGGACAGCATCATTCTGCGCCCCGTCCGGCCGACCTGGGGCTCATTCCTGGAGCTAGAAAAGGCCGAGCCGGACTTTATGACGGAGCGCAAGGACGTTGTCAGCGACGAAGGACGAGTTAACCTGTGAACAAGATCTATATGCTCGACACGAACATCTGCTCGTTCATCATGCGCGAGCAACCTGAAGCATTGCTTAAGCACCTGGAGCAGTCGGTGCTGCGCGGTCACCGTATCGTGGTCTCGGCCATCACCTACTCCGAGATGCGCTTCGGTGCCACCGGTCCGAAGGCCTCGCCACGCCACGTGCAACTGGTTGACGCGTTCTGTGAGAGGCTCGATGCCGTCCTGCCGTGGGACCGCGCCGCGGTGGATGCGACCACGGAGATTAAGGTGGCACTGCGTCTCGCCGGCACGCCGATCGGTCCGAACGACACGGCGATAGCCGGACACGCCATCGCTGCCTGTGCCATTCTGGTGACGAATAATGTGAGAGAGTTTGAGCGGGTACCGGGTCTTGTGCTGGAAGACTGGGTAAGATAACGCTGTAAAACAAAACAGGCGGTCAGGCGCGGCCGGCCGCTCTTTCAGGCAGCGGTATATAAAGGAATAAAAAAATGCCACTGATCACGCGGCTTATGCTGCAAAACTTCAAAAAGTTTCCGGAACTGGACCTGCGCTTCAGCAACGATCGTAACATTCTGGTTGGGGACAATGAGTCCGGGAAAAGCACTATTCTGCTGGCTCTTGACCTTGTGCTGAGTGACAGCAGGCATCGGGTTGAGGCGCTGGGGGTGGAATCGCTCCTGTCACAGTCAGCAGTCAGGCATTTTCAGGAAGGTGAGCGCCGTGCCGATCAGTTACCCGTGCTGACCGCTGACGTTTTCCTGAGTAATGGGGGAGAGCCTGACCTGAACGGCAGGCAAAATCTGGCGGGTATCGATGCGGATGGTCTCAGAATGCGCATTGCTCCCATGATGGAGGAATACGGTCAGGATATACACCATGTTTTGCAGCAGGATCCTGATAATTTTCCCTATGAATACTATTCCGTGCAGTTCAGCACATTCTCCGGTGGTCATTTCGCAGGCTTCAGACGCTATCTGCGCCATCTGTTCTTAGACAGTGCACGCATTGATAACGAGCATGCCGCACAGGAGTATACGCGCACAGTTTACAGCGTCAATGTGCCGGTGGCCGATCGGTACCGGCTTGAAAACAGTTACCGGCAACAGAAAATGCACTTCTGCGCCCGGCATCTGTCCGCCATAAACGACACGCTGAAAACGTATCAGTTTGGCGTGCGTTCCGGCGCTAAATCAGGTCTTGAGGCGAACCTGGACATTACTGAGGACGGTATTTCCATTCGTCACCGCGGAAAAGGAAGACAGTGTTTCATCAAAACGGAGTTTGCGCTGCAGCGGCATCAGCAGCAGGGGGGAGAGATCCACGCGCTGTTGCTTGAGGAGCCGGAGAATCATCTCAGCCATGTCAGTATGAAGAGGCTGGTTAATCAGCTTGCCACGGAACGGCAGACGCAGGTGTTTATTGCCACACACAGTAGCCATATCTCCTCCCGCCTCGACCTACGTAAGGCTATTCTCCTCGGAGCTACCCGGCCGGTACTGATGAATGAACTTTCCGCTGAGACTGCCGCCTTCTTCATGAAAGCACCGGATAATAACGTGCTGGAATTTGCGCTGGCCAGACGCGTGCTGCTCGTGGAGGGGGATGCTGAGTTTATTCTGATCGAGGCCTTTTATCACCGCCTGTATGGCAGGGCACCGGAGGATGACGGGGTTCACATCATCGCTATCGGCGGAACGAGTTTCCGTCGTTATCTTGAACTGGCCCGTCTTCTGGAAAATCGTGTCGCGGCCCTTCGCGACAATGACGGCAACTATCAGCAAAATTGCGATGAACGCTATGCTGACGTGCTTTGTTCCCGCTCCCGGGTATTTGCTGACCACGACAACAGCCGCTCCACATTTGAAATCTGCCTGTATCAGGATAATGCCGACCTGTGTGATGCGCTTTTCCGCGGAACCCGCCGGACACTCACGGTTCAGGATTACATGCTGGCCAATAAGGCAGAAGCAGCATTCCAGCTGTTACAGTTGCACGCCGAAAAGCTGACCGTTCCTGATTATATCCAGGAGGCACTGGCATGGATAAGAGAGTGATATTTGCGGTTGCCGGCTCGGGTAAAACCACGCTGCTGATACGTCGGTTAAGAGAGGACCGGCGGACGCTGATCCTGACCTTCACCGTAAATAATGAAGCACATCTGCGGGCGCAGATTATCAGACGCTTTGGCTACATACCGTACGGGATCCGTGTGATGACCTGGTTTGAGTTTCTGCACGGTTTCTGTTTTCGCCCTTTCCTGCAGGAGCAACTGTCATCGCGTGGTCTGAGCTTCAACCAGCCCCCTTCCAGAATACCGCGCACGAATATCCGGCATTATCAGGATCCCGCCGGACGGCTGTATCACCGGCGGCTCGCACACCTGCTGACAGCCCGGGGGTTGCTGCCAGATATCCGTACCCGACTTGCCCGTTACTACGATGAGTTGTTCGTTGATGAAGTCCAGGACTTTGCCGGCCATGACTTTAATTTTCTGCTGGAGCTATGCCGCGCGGAAATCTCAGTGCTGTGCTGCGGGGATTTTTATCAGCATACCTTTGACACAAGCCGCGACGGTAACGTCAATGCTACGCTGCATGAAGACATAACCCGATACGAGGCTCGCTTCAGGGCTGCGGGTATCATGGTGGATTGTGAGACGCTCAGCCGGACATGGCGCTGTTCAGCTACAGTGTGTGAGTTCATTACCGGACAACTGAACATTCGCATTTCGGCTCATGGAACACATACCACCCAGATTGAAATCGTCACGGATGAAGCGCGTTCAGCGGCCCTGCACGCGGACAACACGATGATCAAGCTCTTCTATCGCGAACATCACCGTTACGGATGCCACTCAATGAACTGGGGGGGCAGTAAAGGACTCGACCACTTTCAGGACGTCTGCATCGTGATGGGGGCCAACCACTGGATGCGCCTCATCCAACAGAAGCTGGCAGCACTTCCACCATCATCCCGTAACAGGCTATACGTGGCCTGCTCACGGGCACGGGGCAACATCTATTTTATTCCGGAAAGCCATCTTCGGAGATTCAGAAACTAAGTCAGCGGCTTCTCAACTGGGCACAAGCCGGTAAAAAGTAGTCAACGACAAAACTTCAGGCCGAAAAATGAGGCTCCGGTTTCGCCGGAAACCGGACCTGCGTGGAGGGAAACCCGCAGATGATATGATATTTATCATTAATCGCATAATAAATCCTGGCCTGATATTTACAGGCAGAGAAATAAATCATTCGATATATGATTTTATCGTCATCAGCCATTAACCCCCCAGGAAGCGCGGTAATGACTCCAACTTATTGATAGTGTTTTATGTTCAGATAATGCCCGATGACTTTGTCATGCAGCTCCACCGAT
>ENA-OWOG01000421-OWOG01000421.1-gut-metagenome-genome-assembly--contig:-NODE-421-length-11641-cov-28.588724_pt1 | contig 11641 bp, 4 predicted proteins | sample MGYA00248249_ERZ651793 | MGnify/ENA primary metagenome ERZ651793 (study PRJEB26908, sample SAMEA4031700) | gut metagenome | biome: gut; feature: normal infant; material: stool | place: China | collected 2015... | reverse complement strand
AAAAGGCTCGATCAGGGGCTGGAAAATCTAAAACGTGTCTATGCGGTAGATATGCAAATTACTCCCGCAACTGCTCAAGATAAAGAATTAACGGGCTATAGTGATTTAATACTCAAACTTCAACCACTACAAAAAGTTAATTTCAATTTAAGCGTAGATGATTCGGGTAATCAGGACACTGGTATCCATATGGGAAATATGGGGTTAGGTGTCAATAACCCATTTCATTTAAATGATATTTTATCGCTAAACGTGGGTCATTCTTTAGATGACTTCCATGAGGACTTAAACCGAAGTTACTTTATTAATTATCAGTTACCTGTTGGCTACTATGATTTAGGTCTTAGCTACAATGATTATCAATATAGTCAAAGAAGGATAGTATCTAAAGATTATCCTATTATTTATCATGGTAATAGCCAACAAGCCAATCTAAACCTATCTCGAGTTATTAGCCGTAGCGGACAACATAAAACCAGCGTATATGGCAAGCTTTATCATAAAGAAAGCCAAAGCTTCATGAATGATATTGAGGTTGAAGTATTACATCGTAAAACTTCAGGCTGGAATCTAGGTTTTCAACACCGCCAATATTTAGGAAATGCAGTACTAGATGGCAGCATCGATTACCGTCGTGGCATGGGGGTGGAAGCCCGAACTGCGGCAGAAGAAAAGATTATCGATGTCAATGGAAACCATCTTCCTGTCGAAGGTTACTCCCGTGCTCCGCTTTTAAGTGCTGATTTACGCTTTAGCACACCATTCCTTTTGCTCGAAAAACCTGCCCAATACCGCCTTAACTGGCGTGGACAATATGCACCGAAAATTTTAGTACCGAATGACCGCTTTTATATTGGTGGTCGCTATAGCGTGCGTGGTTTTGATGGTGAGCTCATGCTTTCCGCAGATAACGGCCAGTATCTACAGCAAGAAATCAGCTTGAATGCACCAATTCCAAATACCCAGTTTTACATGGCAGTCGATCAGGGCTGGGTTAATGGGCGTAATAGCATACCGGGTCAGCGTTATTTACTCGGAAGTGTTTTAGGGCTACGCACTTATCAAAATAGTTTTTATCTGGATGCCTTTACAGGTCGCGGGCTGATTGCACCTGACAGCATAAAGAAAGACTGGGTTACCGGTTTTAGTATCAACCTTTCTTATTAATTTACTTTAGAAAAGACTTTATTCATGAACAAGAATAGTTATCGCATTATTTATAGCAAAGCACGTCAAATGTTTGTGGCTGTGGCTGAAAATGTACGAAGCCAGACCAAGGCATCGGGTCAAAGTGAAGCAAGTACCCAGAACAATATTGATAACACTGAATCTCAGGCATTTCATCAACTCTGGCAAGTGAAAGCATTGGTTGCCAGTATTAGCCTGTGGATGCCTTTAGCACCTGTTTATGCGGGTATTGTAGCGGACAGTGCCGCAAATGCTGCGAATAGAGCAGTTATTGGTGCTGGAAAGAACTCAGCAGGTACAGTCGTTCCTGTCGTTAATATTCAAACTCCAAAAAATGGGATATCCCATAATATTTATAAACAGTTTGATGTGTTGGCTGAAGGTGCAGTACTCAATAACAGCCGTCAAGGTGCTACGACAAAAACAGTAGGAAACGTTGCAGCGAACCCATTTTTAGCTACAGGTGAAGCACGAGTTATTTTAAATGAAGTAAATTCATCAGCCGCTTCACGCTTTGAGGGGAACTTGGAAGTTGCAGGGCAAATGGCTGATGTGATTATTGCCAACCCGTCTGGTATTAGCATTAAAGGTGGTGGCTTTATTAATGCCAACAAGGCAATTTTCACCACAGGTAAACCTCAGTTAAATGCTGATGGCAGTATCAAGCAGTTTACGGTTGACCAAGGAAAAATTACGGTCTCAGCGAACCCCAATTCTAAATTTGGTTTGGGTGGAAATAATAACGATGCAAATTATGTGGATCTCTATGCGCGTGCATTAGAGCTTAGTGCTGAGCTACGTGCTAAAAATGATATTCAGGTGATTGCCGGGGCAAATAATGTCAGTGCAGATTTACAGGATGTTACAGCTAAAACAGGTACTGGAACAGCACCAACATTGGCTGTGGATGTTAAAGCACTGGGTGGGATGTATGCCAACAACATTTATTTGATGGGAACTGAAAAAGGTTTAGGTGTGACTAACGCCGGGACTATTCAAGCAGTAAACAATCTGGTAATTACCAGTGCCGGAAAGATTGAACACAGTGGTACAATCAGTTCGACCAGTAAAACTCAAGGTTTAGTGAGTGTACAAACAACAGGTACGGGTGCAGCTTCCGATATCAACTCATCAGGTAGTATTAATAGTAATAGCATGTTAAATATCGATTCAGGTAATAACCTGAATGTAAATGCTAAAGAAATTATTATTAATAACGGTAGCTTGGCTTCCTCTCCTTTAATTGTTAATGCCAAAGGTAATATCAATTTAGCAGCAAACACCCGCATTATGGATGATTCACAAGGTGGAGATGTCTATATTGATGCAGCAAATATCAATCTTGCCGCTGGATCGGAACTCAAAAGTAACCGTGGTACAGCAACCATACAAGTACAGAAAGACTTAGTTGCAGCCAAAGGCGCAAAACTGATTGCTGCCCAAGACTTAAATGTTTTAAGTAATGGTAAGTTATCACTTACTGAGAACCATATACAGGCATCATTAGGTACAATCAACCTACAAGCAAATTCGGCTAATACCCAAAATCTGATTGACCTTCAAGGTGGAACGATTTATGCGGGTAAAGATTTAAATTTATATAGCACTGATAATATTAATATGAAAAACTTAAGTTTTTCAATAGAAAATAATAAAAATCGAGTAAAAAATATTAATATTTATAGTGGTGGTAGTTTATATTGGGATAATACTGCTTTTTTAATACCTGACCTAACTGGAAAAATTTCACTGAGAGCGGAAAAAGATTTAATAATATTGGGTCAAGGTGGTTTAAGTGCAGATAACGATATTAGTTTATATGGTGGAAATGTAAATGTTTCTTCACTTAATTTAAATTCAAATATTGGTAATACATTGGTTTTTGCAAATAATAATATTGATATTAAGGGGGTAAATATAAAGAGTAATAATGGAAATTTAAATTTTTCAGCAGAAAATGGCTATATTAAGATTGCTGATTCGAATTTGTCAAGCGAAAAAATAAATTATTTTTAATTTCTAAAGATAAGCAAATTTTTAATAATACTAGTTTACTTTCAGGAGGGGATTTAATATTAAATACTATAAGTAATAAAGGTGATGTAGAGATTAATCAAGATGGAGGGTTATTTTCTTCACCAATTAAATCAAATAATGGTAATGTAATTATTGATTCTAAAGGGATGTTAAATATAACAACAAAAGACTTAAATAAATTTGTTGATATCAGTGGTGAGAAAATAGAAATTTCTTCTTCTAATAATATGAAATTAGATGGTATTAATGTATATTCAAATGGTAATTTATCTCTACATGCAGATAAAGATATATACTTGAATACAGTTCTGCCAAACTCATGGACAGGGGGAGGTTTTGGTAGTGAAATCATTAGAAGCCAAAAGCATATATCTATCAGTAGTAAAGAGGGCAGTGTTAAAATAGGATTAGAAAACCAAGCTTTAAATGCTCCTGTCGTTGGCCTAAAAGCTAATGGCGTAATTTCAATAAAAAGTAAGTTAGATCAAAATTATCAAAATACCTCGCTAAATGCGGGTGCTATTACGCTTCACTCAGATGCCGGAAGTATTAATAATAGTAAAAATTTTAGAGCAATTGCTAATACAACATTTTTTCTCGAAAGTGATAGCGAATTAAAAAAAATAAATGGTAACTTAAGTTTATATGCGAAAAAAGATATTCAACTAGACGCGATTAACTCTCAAGGACGAGCTTTTGATCCAAATTACACGCGTATGATTAAACCCGTGCTCTCAAGCCAAGGTTTAATGGATATTCGTGCTGATGGAGTGTTTCAGGTGAATGGTAAAGCACCTCCAGCACAAACCGCGATGTGGGATCAGTTGAAAATGGATAGAGCATATTTTACTTCAAATGATGGTATTAATATTCTAGCAGGAACTGTCAAGATGTATGCTGGTGATCTAAAAAACACATCAAATACTGCACCAATCAATATAATATCAACAGGAGATATCGTTCTTGATGCCATGAACTATGATGTAAATATAGGGCAGTTAGATCTGATGTTACCAGCACAAAAGCTTCGAGATGAATTAGAAGCTAGCGGTAAAAAGGATTCTGTTACATTAAATACAATCAACCAGCTCAATGAAGAAATTGCATTTTATTTATCAAGATCATTAAATGGAACAAGAAGCCAAAGTAGCCATATTGATTCAGCACAAAATATTAATCTCCTATCTAAGAAGGGAATACTCATTAGAGCTTCAGAATTATATGCTAAAAATGAAGTAAATATTGAAGCACAAGGGTTATTAGCACGTGATCTTACAGGGGCTCAGGTAACTGATTATATCGATACTTCAATTTTAGTAGATGGGGTACATGATATTTATAAAAATGGTGAAGCTACTAATTCAAATTATGAAGAACGCTCTGATTTTCATAATTCAATTGTTAGTGGTGATAATGGAATCAATATTAAATCAACAGGTTCAGCCAAATTAAATTGGTATGATAATCCAAACCTATTATCTAATTACGCTACAGTCACTTCAGCAAAACCTATACAGTTAAAAAAGAAAATAAATGATGGAAAAAATAATATTGTTTTTAATGGTGCAGAATTAATTTCATCAGGAGGAGATGTCAATATTCAATCTAATGCAAATATTGTATTAGAATCAAGTCAAGATGAGATTTATAAGCATAGTACCAGTCAAGTTATAAAAAAAACTTGGTATGGAAAAAAGAAATCTACAGAAACCTATACACAGAGCCAATATGGGACAGCTGTTCCAACAACAATTTTAGCAAAAAATATTAGTCTGAAGGCAGCAGGAGATATAGATTTCTATTCAACGTTGATGAAAGCAAATAGTGGTAATGTTAATATTACTGGCGAAAATCTTTACTTTCTAACTTCAAATAACTATGCAAATTCAACTAGTACAACGAAAAAAAACTCATCAATTTTAGGAATTCCACTTAATAAATCTAAAACGACTAGTAGTCGGAGTCAAATTTCGCAACTTCCAGTAAAGCTGGTTGGAGATTATCTGTCAACTGAATCGAAAAATGATACAGTTTTTGTTGGGACAGAGTTTGATTATATGAAAAATGCGTCAGTTAAGGCAGGTGGGCAGATTGCTTTCCTTGGGGCATCAGAAACAATAAGTCAAGCTTTAAAAGTTGAAAAGAGCAATATTGTTTGGCAATCAATGCAAGATAAAGGCTCTATTACTGAAACTACTAAACTCCCAAATTTTAATGGACCTACTCCACCTACTTTTAAAGCATCAGGTGGCTTAATAGTACAGGTGCCTATTATATCTAATAAAAATAATGATATCCGTGCAGAAGTGATTAACCTTGCTAATCAACCAGGTAATGAATATCTCAAAGGTTTTATTGCCAGAAAAGATGTAAATTGGGAGGCGGTTAAACTTGCACAAGAGAATTGGGATTATAAATCACAAGGTTTAACTGCTGCTGGTGCTGCAATTATTGTAATCATAGTTACAATTGCTACGATGGGTTCTGGTACTGCAGCTGCAGCTGGTGCTGCAGGTGGAACTGCTGCTAGTGGGACTACAGTAGGTCTTGGAGCAAGTATGATTGGAACTGCTGGTGTAACTACGACTGCAGCAGGAGCAATTGTTCCATCCACTTTAGGTGTTATGGCTAATGCAGCTGTTACAAGTTTAGCAACTCAAGCAAGTATTAGCTTAATTAATAATGGAGGTGATATTAGTAAGACACTTAAAGATTTAGGAAGTAAAGAAACTGTTAAAAATTTAGCAACTTCGGTCGTTACTGCAGGAGCCTTGAGTACAGTTGGTGGGCTTGATTGGATGGAAAAATTAAAAGATATGGGTACAGATCCGAATCTTTTAGTAAATCTAGCAGGGCGTACTGGTGGAGCTATAGTTGAAGCCGGTCTAAGTGCAGGAATTAGTAGTAGTATCAATGGTGGAAGTTTAACTGATAATTTACAAGGTATGTTACTTTCTAGTTTCGCAACAGCTTTACAGGGTAGTTTAGCGTCAAAAATTGGTAAAGAACTAGGAGGAATGAATAAAACAGATTTCGAAAATATTTTACATAAAATAGCCCATCTTGCTGCTGGGTGCGTAGCTGGTGCTATACAAAAACAATGTGAATCTGGCGCTATAGGTGCAGGAATTGGAGAGTTTGTCGCAGAGTTCATGCCAGCAGCCAGTGGCAATGGAGTGTATAGTGATGACGAAAAAGAAAGAGTTTTAGCAGTTGGTAAAATTTTGGCAGCTGGTGTAGCTGGTATTACTGGGTACGATGTAAACGTTGCATCAAGCTCTGCAAATACAGCACTGTTGAATAATGCATTATCAAAAACGGATGTAGATGTATTAATTCAAAACTTAAAAAGCTGCAAAAATGAATCACAATGTCGAAATGAGATTCAAAAAGCAGTTCTCAAGAGTAATTATAATCAAAGTAATGCAGTGAATTGTCTTTCGTTACTTTGCTCAGATAATCTTGAGCAGGCAATTAGTGGTTATAATCAGCTTAGAGGATTTATAGCAAGTGGTAAATTTTCAGGAGATAATTTAAAGCTATTAAATAATTTACTCACTCAAAGTACTAAAGATATTACTCTTCAAATTAATAGACTACCTCAAGTTCAAGCTTATCTAAATTCCCCTTGGACACCGCCAACAAAGCAACAGATGGCACAGATAGTTATTGATATTTTACCAATGACTAGTGATCCTTCTGCAATTTATTCAATTATTACAGGTAAAGCAGTTGTTACACAAGAAGAGGTAAGTCGTTTTTATGCAGCTGTTGGTTTAATTTTGCCAATTACAATTGGTCGTTCTTTAACAAAAGCCGAAATTGCTGGTTTGAAACAGTCTTCGCAAAATCCACTAAGCGGTACAGTAAGTATAAAAGATCTCCCAGCTCTACCAAAATCTGCACAAAACTTCGTTATTGAACAAACAGCACAATCTAAATATACAAAACTTTTATATGAAGCAAAGAATGATCCTAGTTTAGGAACTTGGAGTACTTCTAAAATAGGTCAAAAGGGTGAGGAAATAGCTGTACAGTTGGTTAAGGGGAGTGGTTTTACAGATGTTATAAGTATACAAAATGCTAGTGGTAATGGTATTGATATTATTGCAAAAAATCCTCAGGGAAATTATGTTTACTTAGAAGTAAAAACATCTGCTGTTGGAAAGATTGGTAGTTTATCTAAAAGGCAAGAAGATATGAACTTCTTTGTAAATGATATATTAACAAATGCTGCTGCTAAAACTGGGCGTTATGTAAACATAAGTGATACTGTAAATGCACAAGCTAAAATTATGTTAACAAAATATAAGCAACAAAAAGCTGTAGGTAATATCTATGGAGCAGCTATAGGGGTAGATTTAAAAAATGCTCAAATCTTAATCTCTTCTTGGACAAATAAATAAGGTATTCGCATGAAAGCGTTAAATGAGTTAAATAAGTTGCTCAAAGCGTATACAAGATATAGCATTGAAAACTTAGAAAATTCTTTAAAATTTGATATAGAGCATATTGTAGATGCTTTGGAAAGGAGTGATATACTTTTTCCTCATTATATTATAGGTATATCCATATCACTAGCACAAATGGCATTTTTAAAAATTGAAAATAAGGATCCAGATATCGATGCTTTAAATAATCTTAATCTTGCCTTAATGTATGCAGAAGTAGGAAGAGAATTTCAATTAAAAGAGTTTAAAAAAAACCCTTTAGATAAAATGAATGTACATGAATTAAAAGGATATTTTTCAGAATTCTCAGCACTTCTTTTTTGGGCTATTTTGTTAAATAATAAAAATTTAGCAAAGAAATTAGCAGGTCAAGTTGAATTTTGTTTGCAACAAGAATTTATCTCTGATTTTCCTTTAAGTTATAATTATTTTTCATTATGGGCTTATTATAAATGGATTAATGAAGTAACCTTATTAGAAACTAAAATAGATGGAAAATTCAAAGATGTGATAGATAATTGGTCATATAACTCAGTATGTCTAGAGCCTTTATTAGTAGAAATAGCAAATTTACACTGTGAGGAATTAATAGATAATGATGTACGTAAGTATCCACCAAAGTTTATCAGACCTCCATTCACGCTATTACCATTAGAAATTCATGTAATTAATAAACTACGTGCAGATGATGGGTTAGATGAAATATATGTCTCTCACCCTTTAATGAAAACTTTTTCAGCACAAGTTAAAGAATTTAAAATTATAGAAAATGATCTGTTAGAGAAAATACAGATAAATTATTTATAATATATTGAATATTTATTTAAAAGACAGATATTGTTAATCTGTCTTTTAAATAACCTAGATTGAAATTATTAATTAATAAAATATAATTACGAGACTATTATTCCTAATATTAAAGCAAATCATCTTGAAGCATATAGAAATGCTTTAGCACATCTGATTCAGAAGCTAAAGGCGATAAAATTGAAATAGAAAATATTTTGACTGAGTTAACCAGTCCAAAAATTGTAAAAGTTCGTAATTTTGAATTTGCATTTACTTTTACGGAGCATTTTATTGCTACTCATGCTGTAATTTATACCAAATTAGCATGGAGAAATAGATATCAGTTAAATATAAATACTCCTTAGATTCATAAAGAATGGGTGCTTGTAGAGCCTTTACTTGAATATCCTGAGCATTGTAAGTTTATGAGAGAATTTGATATTTTTACTCCTTTTGATGGTGAGTGGAAAGATTGGTCTCCAAAAAGAAAAAATACTTAAAAGTTAATATTAAAAAACTTGATAATTCAGGCTTTTTTTAATTATGCCCAATTTTATTGATTACTGTAATAGGAACAGTATAGCTATTACCCATACTAGGTCTTGGTTCTAAAAAAATCTGAATTGGCCTATAAGTAATAGGATTCGCTCGCCATAACTCTACTCCATCAACTAACTCTGTAACTGCTTTTTTTGTTTCTAAATCAATAATCCAAAATGCACAGCCTTTTCTATTGTTTGGGTTTAATTCATAGTCGACCTGATAGGTCTTCTTAGGTTCAATATTCACTTTTATCAAGTTAGTATAGTTAAAAGCTCCACGACCACACCAAATTTGTAAATCATGCTCGCCAGTTTGAAGCATTAAAAGTTCTTTTAATTTATGATAGCCATCCGTTACTTTCTTTTTATCTACAGCAAATACAAAAGCGACTTTGTCTGCTACATATTTGCGATCGTATAAATTGCCAATAATTGTAGCTGTATGCATCGAAGTCTCTGGTGGAACATAGTATTCGATTGGAGTGAGATTTGGTGTTGCACTTATACAACCTGTTAATAGTAATGAAAATATACTAATAGAAATAATTTTATTTGAATTAAACAAGTGTTTTCACCTTTATTTATTAAGTATGACAGGAGTGTAGATTGGCTGAGTTTGATTGGTATAAGTATTAAAAGATTCTTTAGGTGTAACAATTTCACCTGTATTTATATTTTCTATCCAGAAGACGAGATCATCACCTTTTTTCTTCTCTGCTTGATTATTTTTAATCTGATAAACCTGTTGGTTTTTTGCTTCAAAAGTTAGTATTCCATAAGAAAATACTTTTTGGGCGTCTAAAATAATTTTAACTTTATGAAAACCTGAAGTAATGAGATAATTCTTATCCCAATCGTTTGAGTCATTCAAAGTTGCTTTACCATCGATATATGTTATATAGATACAAGCTTTGATTAATTTTAAAACAGGGCTGTTTTTTTGAAAGCCCTTAATAGTAGCAAGATGAGTGATATCTACTTCTTTGGGAGCTTTGTAGAGTACTTATTCCGGTATTTGAGCGTAAGAAAGTCTTTCAAATCCAAAGCAATTAATTAGACTTATAAAAATTACTAAACAAATTTTATAGGAGCTTTTCATTTCTAATTTAAATATAATTTTATCTATAAATATATTCTAATCTAAATATAAAATATTAAAACAAAATTATATAAAATTCCGTTATATATTATTAATTATATGAAATTAGAGAATAGAAAAAGCCTCATTACGAGGCTTTTTTATATTCTTTATTTAATACTTGGATCGCCTTTTTTTAAGAAAAAGCGAATCGCTAATTTTTGTAGGAATGTTCCATAAGGAGGGTGGAAAAGCTGAGTCGGGAAAAACCGATGGCGAATAAAAACAGTTTTTGCATGTGAAAGTTCGCGGAAACCTTCTTCGCCATGATATGACCCCATACCCGAGTTGCCGATACCACCAAAAGGAGCATCATGGTTAACTACATGCCAACCCCAGTCATTGATGGTCACACCACCCGAATGAGTTTCACGTAAAATTCGGTCGCGTTCTACTGAGCTATGCGTAAAGCAATAAAGGGCTAAAGGCCGTTCGTCCGATTTCACATAAGTGATCGCATCATCTAAAGAATCATAAGCCACCACAGGTAAAATAGGGCCAAAAAGTTCCTCTTTCATAATGCGCATATCTGGTGTGCAATTCAGCACAATCTGTACAGGCATTCTACGGCCTTGTTGATCAAAGCTGTAAGTATCGCAAGGAATAATACGGGCACCTTTTTCTTGCGCATCGGTCAAGATATCTTGAATACGTTTTAAATGGCGGTCGTTCACAATGGATGTGTAATTCTCATTATTTTCAATGTTTTGACCAAACATTTTTATAAAGCTTGATTTCGCAGCTTCAACAAATTCATCAATACTTTCTTTGGGAACCAACGCATAGTCAGGCGCTACACAGATTTGACCACTATTAGTTGCTTTACCATGGGTAATACGTTTTGCCGCATCGGCAAGCGGGTAGTTGCGGCTTACAATTGCAGGAGATTTACCACCTAACTCAAGTGTAACAGGTGTTAAGTTTTCAGCTGCTGCTCGCATGACGACTTTGCCAATAGTCGGGGAGCCGGTAAAGACAATATGGTTAAATGGCAAAGTGGTGAATCTAGCTGGATCTGTAATTTCTTCGCCAAATACGGCCACTTCATCTTCATTAAAAACTTCGGCAAGCATGCGTCGCAGCATGGCATTAGTATTCGGTGTAATTTCAGGGAGTTTAATCATGACTCGATTACCCGCAGCTAATGCGGCAATGAGTGGGCCAAGTGCTAAATAAACGGGGAAGTTCCAAGGAACAATCACACCAACCACGCCTTTAGGTTGGTATTGCACACTTAAACGGTTTGATAAAAATAAAAGCTCGGTACGGCGTTTACTTGGGCGCATCCAGCGACGTAAATGATGAATCGCATGATCAGCTTCCAACACAGAACCAAGCAAATCTAGTAGTTTAGATTCATCGAGTGATCTTGAACTAAAGTCAGCATTAATCGCGGCAGCCAAAGCATCTTGATAACGGATAATTTGTTTTTTAAGTTGATGCAGTTTTGTGCGGCGTGCTTCAAGACTTGGGTAAGGATCTGCTTCAAAATTGGC
>ENA-OWOG01000420-OWOG01000420.1-gut-metagenome-genome-assembly--contig:-NODE-420-length-11651-cov-38.757301_pt1 | contig 11651 bp, 12 predicted proteins | sample MGYA00248249_ERZ651793 | MGnify/ENA primary metagenome ERZ651793 (study PRJEB26908, sample SAMEA4031700) | gut metagenome | biome: gut; feature: normal infant; material: stool | place: China | collected... | reverse complement strand
GTTAAACAAACTCTTTAATTTCTTCTAAACTTTTCGATGGCTCAAACCACATAAAATCATAATCAGCTACATCATGAATATAAAACGGATCGTTTTTTATAATTTTTTCAGCTTCTTGAATAGAAGAACTTAAAACTAAAATTACCCCACCTACTCTATTTTCACGGCGACCTGATGCCAGAAATTTCTTTTGCTCATAGTAATGATCTAAAAATGTGATATGTTCTTTTAGCACTGCATCAACTTCGGCTAACGGTTTTTTATAAGTTAAAGTAACAACAATCATCTCATTCTCTTAAAGCAAGTAGCGCATGACATAGCTTATTCGATAGTACGCCGATTCCCCCAATTCATCCATACCAAACTCCCCACAATAATTACTCCTCCCAACAACACCATAATTGATGGTTTTTCATTTAAGAAAACAACGGCCAAACTCATGGCGACAATCGGCGAGCAATACAAAAAATTCGATGCAATCGTTAACGGCATATTTTTAAGTACATAGCCCCACAGTACATACGCCATCGCACTTGGAAAAATACCCAATAAGACAACCGACATATTGGCCTGCCAAGTAGCATGTAAAATTTCACTAGGTAAATGAGCACTATAAAATAGTAAAGGAAGGGTCCCGAACCAAATGATGTAGCACATCATGCTCAAGGCATCATAATTTAAGGCAAATTTTTTATATAAATTAAAATAAAGCCCCCATGCAATTGCAGCTAAAACAATCAACAAACTATAAGGGCTCGGCATACCAAAACCATGATCTCCACTGACCACTAACACGGCGCCACAAAGCCCTAGCAAAATACACAACCACTGTTTGAACCGAATATGCTCTTTAAAAAGCAAAGCTGAAATAATAAATGTAAATAACGGAATAGATTGACTCAAAATACTAGATGCGACCGCAGTTACATATTGCTGCCCTGTATTTATCAGCAAATGATGCAGCGTTACAGAGAAAAATCCTAATACAGCAAGCGCAGGAACATCTTTCCACTTTAAAGGCTGAATTCCTTTTTTCATGACCAAAAGCAGCAAGAAAACCGATGCAATTAAAAAGCGAAGCAAGGCTATATGCTGCGGTGTATATGAATGCAAAGCACTATGTACACCAATAGGCGAATAGCCCCAACAAAAAACGGTTACAGCAATACATAAGTAGAGCTTAAATGCTGGAGGCTGGGTTTCGGCAGCAAGAGAAATTGCCATGTTAAATCTGCACTAATGAAATGGAACTCTTTCATCATATGCGCATAGATAGTTGAATAAAATTAACTTATATTGAGTCAAATATTCATTAAAAGTGAATGATTAAATATGGATATTACCCAGTTAAAAATGTTTCAAACCGTGGTTGAATGCGGAACCATGGCTAAAGCATCACTACAACTACATTGCGTACCCTCCAATATCACTACACGCATTAAGCAACTTGAAGAAGAACTAGGCGCACCGCTGTTTTATCGTGAAGGAAAAAGCTTAAAACTCACCCCATCAGGAGAAATCTTTCTCGATTATTGCCATAAAATTTTAGCGCTATGCGATGAAGCGAAACGAAGTATTCATCCAGATGCACCGCCCTCTGGCCCGCTCAAAATTGGAGCTATTGAATCTTCTGCTACAACTCGCCTGCCCAACTTACTTGCAAAATATCATCAACGTTATCCAGAAGTTTCTATTCAAATTATTACTGGCACATGGAAACAGCTATTAGTCGATATTTCTCAGCACACACTTGATGGTGCAATTGTTGCAGGCAATATTGAGTTTCCTATGTTAAATAAACTGAGTATTTATCAAGAAGACATGGTCTTAATTGCATCTCATTCTTTGGGAGAAATTCGTTGCCAAGAAGATTTGATTGGTAAAGAAATTTTCATGTGGACTGAAGGCTGTCCTTACCGCGCAGCTCTTGAAGAATGGCTTAAACTGAAGAATATATCTCTCCCTATCACCAGTATTACCAGTTACGCCACCATTATTGGGTGTGTCAGTGCGGGTTCTGGCGTGGCGTTAGTGCCTAAGAGTATTTATGAACAATATAAAAATTTAGCGCATATTCAAAGTTATAAATTTGAATACCTTGCCTTTATGCAAAATCATTTTTTCTGGCATAAAAATGTGAGTAACCATAAAGCGAGAGACATGTTTATAGAATTGATAAAGTCTGAGTTTTGTTTATAAAGCATTTGGGTAATCATGCTATTCCCTTCAAATGATGATTTCTCGTAATCAAATCGTATGGGTTTTATCTCATGTCTGCACAAGATTTATTTTTAACAGTAAGATCAGCTATCCATATTTTGATAGTCATTGGGGAGATTAATCCAAAATGAAAGCCATAAAAATTTTATGTATTACAAGCTCTATCTTGGTTTCATCATCTCTCTTTGCTGAAACACCTCAACCTCAACAAGTGAATGAAGCAACTTCTAAGACAATGCCTTATGGTGATAATCCAAGCTTAGGCCGCGTACTGTTATACAAAACAGGAAAAGGCATTCAAAATTTAGGAGATTCTATTCAAGGCGCTTCTGAAAAAACTTCAAATAAAATTAGTGAAAAATGGAAAGATACGAAAGAATTTACCGCCGAAAAAGCAGAAGTTGTTCAACAAAAAGCGGATACAGCCAAAGTATTTACTGAACAGAAAATAGAACAAGCTAAGCAAAATATCACCAGCAGTAGAAACGGTGAAAATATTCCAATCGAACAAGGTGAGCTAAGTAAATCTAGTACGACTGCCAATTAAAATTAAATCAGAGTAGCGCGATCATATCGCGCTTCCAAAGAAACGCACTTTAAAAAAGACATACATCCACTACAAAGAGCTAGGAACCTGCCTTATGAACAGTCAAAAACTTCTCTTTTCTACCCTGTGCTGCTTAGCATTAACTGCATGTGCAACTACCGCACCTCTTTCTTCTTATCCTCAGGCACAAGTTTTAGAACAAGATACCAATATCGAAGCTTATCCAACCACCACAGGCAATGTAGCCAAGCTCATTAAACACGATAAGCAAGCTTGTATGATTGAATTTACGGGTTATTTAGGTGGTGGACAAGTAACTGAACATTGGATTTTTAATAATAAAGGCCTGATTTCAGCTCAATCATTTACAGAGCAATATCCAGACTCTTCTGGCATATTAAGTCAAGCGACCAATTCGACAACCAAAAGCTCTACCACTTTTAATATCCAAAATCCCGAAATTCAAAATAATTTCAAAAAACTTCAAAGTAATTTTAGTAAAGACAACTTAGCAAAGTGTGATTAAGGCTTTTTCATAAAAAAACTCGTTGCAGAAGTTATCTTTTGCAACGAGCCATAGCCATTTAAATTTTTTGGACCTAATAAAAAATTATAAATATGCTATTTAGTTAACGGTTAAACCATTGGTTGCCGCCAGTAAATTAATCCGTGGGAAAACCAAGCCCGTTCTTGAGTCAGTAATAGGTTTACCCGTAGCTTTTAACCGGCTAATAGTTTGATCGATACTTTCAGTTGGACTCACACTATTCGCTCTCAATAGAGCAATCGCGCCTGCCACATGTGGTGTCGCTTGAGAGGTACCGCCCATGGTATAGCCACCTGCGGTAATCATTGCACCCGGCGCCAATAAAGTCACAAGGCTTCCCCCATTACTAAAGCAGGCTACCTTATCTGCTGCTGTAGTAGGGTCAGAACATTTCACGGGGTTACCCCATGACACACCACCAATATTACTATCATAAACAGCGCCTACCCTTACTGCCCCTGCCACACAAGCAGGAGATGAAATTCCGTCAGGGAAGGCATCATTACCAGAGGCTACAACCGGAACCACGCCAGCAGCTCGCGCATTGGCAAATGCTGTTCCATAACTGCTATCGCTACACTCAGAGGTATATTTGACTCCCGGCACACCAAGGCTCAAATTCACCGCTTTAATATTATAGGTTTGTGCATTGTTTACAGCCTAGTTAATCCCCGCGAGAATATCACTATCATAAGCGGTGCTTACCCACTTACCTTGCGATCTGACCTTTCTAAATACATCAATACCAATAATTTTAGTTTTAGTAGCGACTTTCGACACAATAGCGGAAACGTTACTACCATGCCCATCATCATCCAAAGTGCCATCATCTGGTGCACTATCAAAAGAATAAACCACACGGCAAGTACTTGATGGAGTATTCACAGCGGTACATCCGAAATCTGAATGTAGATAATTTACCCCTGTATCCAGCACAGCAACACTAGATCCCTCCCCCGTAAAACCATTGGTATTGGCTTGTGGTTGATTAATCAAAGGCAAACTTTCAGTAGTTGTAGTACGGTTAATACGGTTTGGATAAACTGCTTTAACGTTCGGATCATTTAATAAAGCTATTAAAGCCTCACGGTTACTAATCCGATAAAAAGCCAAAGGCAGGTTATTGTAATCCCGAAGTACTTGTACACCGCCGGCACGATTAAACCTTGTCTGAAGATTCTTTTTATTTGTAGCAATATAACTTCGCCGTTCTAAACCGGAAGGTACGCTCGATAAAGGAATATTGTATTCGACAATTAAATCGTTTGAATCATTACTAACCAAGGCATCTAAATCTATTTTACCTTGGAACACTTTTTGTTTTGCTGCCTGACTTAACCGCTGTTTGGCCCCTTTGGAATCCAAAGGAAGAGCGGACACAGTTGTACTGAAAATTGTACATAGACCTAATAGAAACAACGTTTTACTTTGCATTATTTTTCTCCGTAGTTTTTCAACTAACAATTTGCTTATTTCGCTTTTATTTCATTTGCTGGATCTTTTTCTGGATCAATCGGTTGAATCGAAGGATCACTTTTTGTGTCATAAAAAGGAACGGTATCTGCTGATACCGATTGAGAGTGGTTTGAATTTAAAGATACGTTTTTAGGTTGAGTAGGCTCCTTAAGTTTAGAAAGGGAAGATGAAGTATCTGGTTGTGGAGAATTCGTCTCATGTAAAGCAGAATTGAACACATCAGACGCACCGCTTGTGGGTTTGAAATAAAGAACAACGGCGATCAAGCCGACTATTACAAGTAGGGAAGCTATAATTTTCATCATTTAAGATCTCTGTTTTTTTGTTTATAGACATCTATATTTACTTTTGATTATTCGAAATAAAGAGACATTTCTTGAGTTACATTTCATGTGAAATTTCTATTTCGTAAAATGTATAAACATGAGAAAAGCTAAAATATCTTTTCTCGAATAAGCAAAAATACAGTTCTGCCCTTTACGTTTATATTTCTGGCAGAATAAGGTTCAAAAAAGTGCTAAAAAGCACCCTATTCTCATAATAAGCAATTATTATGCCGTTTCCTCTAATAAATAACGAGAACTACATCACATTTAGAGATATAGGCATGTATCACATGAACAACGATAGAAAAATTTAGGAGATAAAGGTTAAAAAGCTGTAAGATGAAAATAGGACCAGCTTAATAAGAATAACTAAAAAATAAATGTTCTTTTTCACTTTATTATTAATTTTTATTAATCTTCACAATTTATCCCTAGTCTGTTTACTCAATGTAACACTGTTGTAACGTTTTGATGAAGTGAGTTCCCAAGCTCATATTTCCTTAGCTATGATGCGATTGCGTTTATGAAATACCTCACTAAAAGGGTATATTCTTTGAAGGATATCGCAATGAAAATGATGAAAACAGCTATCGTTACTGCAAGTGTACTTGCTTCTGCCTCTATTTTTGCACAAAGTGCGGGCGTTAATGCAGGTGCATCTGCTCAAGTCAACGTACAACCAGGTGGTCTTGTTAGTGGCGTAGCCAATACAGTCAAAAATACTGCACATACTGTAGGGAAGACAGCAAAACATGCTGGTCACGTAGCTGCTGACACAACCGTTAAAGCTACAAAAAAAACAACAGGTAAAGTAACTGAACTTTCTTCTAAAGCTGCTACTGGCACTAAACATGTAGCAAGTGAAGCTGTAACTGGTACTAAACATTTTGCTACCGAAGCAGCTACAGGTACAAAAAATTTAGCGACTAAGGCTGCAACTGGCACTAAAAACCTAGCAGTTGAAGCTAAAGCAGATACAAAAGCGCATCTTGATGCTGTAAAAACTAAGGTAGCAGAAAAACAAGCTGACCAAAAAGAATTTACTGCTGAAAAACAGGCCGATGCTCAAGCACGTGTAGATGCTGTTAAAGCTCGTGTAGCACAAAATCAAGCTGAGCAAAAAGAATTCGTTGCTGACACTAAAGCGGATGCTCAAGCAAAATTAAATGCAGCTCAACCGGCTCATGGAGTTAACGCTCAAACAGGTGTAAACGTTGGTGTTAATGTTGCTGGTATTAATGCAAATGCAAACGTAAATGCAGGCGCTCAAGCGTCTACACAAAAAGGCGAAAAGAAATCTTTTATTAAAGGTCTTTTCGGTACTAACTAATTAAAGGTAGCAATAAAAAAGGGCGATTCATCGCCCTTTTTTATTTCCCTAAAATTAACTATTCAGATTGTTTCAGTTAAAACCAAGCCTGCACGTAAACCGATCTTCACATTCGGGTTTGGGAATAAAATCCAGACCTGATCTTGTTCAACTACATAGTTACCAGAAGGCTGAGTCGCTATGATTTCGCCTTTAGTAAAAGTTGAAAAGTTTGGAGCCTCAGCAGATAAATTCATGTGGAACTCTTCATCTTTTTTTATTAAAGAGTCAGATACCTGAAACACACGAATTTTTGGTTTATTACGCACTGGTAAAGCTTGCTCAGAAACCACGTTACGAATGACTTCATCAATTGAAGCAAATTGACTCAAGTCATTTTGTCCAAATGGCAATGCTTTGCCTAACTCTAAAGTTGCACTCGCCGCCTTAAAATTCTCACTCGTAAAATGGGTAAACGTTTTACCTATCGCATTATGATAAACCAAAGCATCCAAATCAGCTGCTTCAAGACTTGCTGTTAAATCAGCATCATAGCCATGTGTTTGATATGGAAATAAAGCAAATGTTGGTAATAATGAAGCCCGAATTGCTGTGTGCAAATCATAATGATAACGTTTTGCCTGACTCGAACTTTCCTGAAAGAAAGTGGCAACAGTCTGCTCTAAAACCTCAGCACGCTTAGATTCTTCAGTTACAGGCAGATTTTTATACCCACCACAGAACATACGGTTTACATCGTCATGTACATAACGCTTGCCTTGACGCATCGCATAGGGATTACCCAATACAAGCAATAATCTCACCGCAAGCTTTAAACGCCCAGCAAATAAATCGGTGCAAAGATGAGATAGCAATTCAATTGGTGCCGTTTCATTTCCATGTACTCCAGCTGACAGTACGACAGCTTTGTCGTACTGCGCATGTGGTGTACATTCAAGAAGTCCCTCACCTAACCAACGCCAAGAAAAATTTGCTTGTTTTCCCTCGCGCGTTGCAGGTTGCTCACCTTGTAAGGTTAATGCTAGAAAATCTTGCATGTCACCTCCTCATTATTTTTGGAAAGGATAAACCGAACCTAAACCTAAAATTTTAGTCAGTTCATCAAGTGCCATACGGCTTTCCATGAGTAAATGCGGATCTGCCAAATCTTCTTGTGCTAAACGATCGCGATAGTGTTTATCTACCCACTGATTAAGTGTCATAAACAATTGATCATTCATGAGAACTTTTGGATTTACGGCATTTAATTCGGTTTCATTTAATGCTACACGTAAACGTAAACAAGCCGGACCACCACCGTTACGCATACTTTCACGCAAGTCATAAACCTGAATTGCATCAATTGGTGTACCCATTTGAATCATGTCATTTAAATAGCTCCATACCGCAGCATTTTGACGAGACTCTTCTGGCACAACAATGGTCATTCCGCCATCTGGACGAGTCAAAATCTGACTATTAAATAAATATGTTGCAACAGCATCATCCACCGTCACACGGTTTTCAGGCACTTCAATTGAAATAAAGTCTTCACCGATGCTTGCCATTTTCTGACGAATTTCGGCAAATGCCTGATCTTGATTTAAAAATGCATGTTGATGGTGGAATAAAACCTGCTGGTTACTTACCGCAATTACATCATTATGGAAAACGCCCTGATCAATCACATCCGGGTTTTGCTGAACAAAAACGGTATGTGCTTCATCTAAACGGTGCAAACGTGCAATGGCCTCGCTCGCTTCACGTGTCTGACGTGCAGGATAACGTTTTGGTCCCGGTAAACCATTATTTAAATGTTGTTGACCATAAACAAACACCTGAACACCACGTTTCGCATAATCACCACCTAAACGATTGTGATTTGCTGCCCCTTCATCACCGAACAAAGCCACTTGCGGTAAAGCTTCATGGTGTACAAAATGACGTTCATTTTTAAAGATCGCTTGTAAAACTTGGCTTGTAGTTTCAGCTTCAATTGAACGGTGAAATTTATTGTTCAGGTTAGCCGCAGTAAAATGCACGCGCTCATCTTGGCTATCAGCCGAAGGTGAAACTGTCGCAGCATTTGCAGTCCACATTGGAGAAGCTGAGCTTAAAGATGACAGTAGCTCTGGTGAATAACGCATTGCTTGAGCCACAACACTAATGTCATCTCCAGTAAAACCTAAACGGCGTAACATCGGAACATGTGGACGCTCATGCGGAGCAAGTACACCTTGTTTCATGCCCATATCAGCCAAAGCTTTCATTTTTAATAAGCCTTGTTTCGCCGCCAATTTTGGATTAGACAAATTATTGCGGTTTTTGGTCGATGCTTCATTACCAAAAGACAAACCCGCATAGTGATGTGTTGGTCCCACTAAACCATCAAAATTTACTTCATATCCTTTCATTTTTTCTTTCCCTAGTGTTAAGGCAACACAATCCCTGGAGATAATTTTTCTGGCAACGTCAAGCTTTCACTTTCGAGTGAAGCCATTGGCCAAGCACAGTAGTCAGCAGCATAAAATGCACTTGCACGGTGATTACCTGAAGCTCCTACACCACCAAATGGTGCTGCACTCGATGCTCCTGTTAATGGTTTGTTCCAGTTCACAATTCCGGCACGTGCTTCAATGAGTAAGTCATCAAACAATTCACGTTTTGGAGAAACTAATCCAACTGACAAGCCGAAACGAGTTGCATTGGCAATTTTTAATGCTTCATCAAAACTGTCGTAACGCTGAATAGTGGTAAGCGGACCGAAATATTCTTCATCTGGAATACCCGCCACACCTGTTACGTCAATAATGCCTGGAGTAAGTAATGAGCTGTCTTCTTGAGGACGTGTCATTGGCAACAAGCTTTTTGCACCAAGCTCAAGCAACTTTTGCTGGGCATTCATCATGTTTGTTGCAGCAGCCGATGAAATTACGCCGCCCATAAACGGTTGTTGCTCATCATTCCAACGACCAACTTTTAAGTTTTTAGCAACCTCAACAAAACGTTGAATAAATGCATCGCCTTGCGCACCATTTTTTACCAAGATACGGCGCGCACATGTACAACGCTGCCCTGCCGAAACAAATGCAGATTGAATAGTGAGGTTAACAACAGCATCCATATTTTCGATTTCATCGATAATCAATGCATTATTGCCGCCCATTTCAAGCGCAAGAATTTTCTCAGGAGCACCCGCCATTTGTTTGTGTAGGTGATAACCTGTGTTTGCACTTCCAGTAAACAAGAGGCCATCAATTTCATGTGAAGCAGCTAGCGCTTCACCCGTGGTACGACCACCTTGCACCAAATTCATTACACCATTTGGCAAACCGGCTTGTTGCCAAAGTTTTACAGTTTCTTCAGCAGTCCAAGGCGTTAATTCACTTGGTTTGAATACGACTGTGTTACCAGCAAGTAACGCAGGAACAATATGTCCGTTCGGCAAGTGGCCCGGGAAGTTATATGGACCAAAAACTGCAAGTACGCCATGTGGGCGGTGACGTAAAGATGCCACACCATCTGCCATTTCAGTTGAGCTTTCACCGGTACGTTGGTGATAAGCACGAATCGAAATTGCAACCTTGCCAATCATTGACTGAACTTCAGTTAATGTTTCCCAAAAAGGTTTACTGGTTTCTTGGCTAATCACTTCCGCTAAATGCTTTTTATTTTCTTCAAGCAAAGCTGCAAACTTTTCTACAATCGCCACACGCTTAGCAAAAGGTAAACGCGCCCACGCTGGGAATGCTGTACGAGCAGCTTGGCAAGCTTTCTCAACATCACTAGCCGTAGCTTCAGCGCCTGACCATACAGTTTGGTTATCAACCGGGTTTGTTTTTACAAATGTTGTACCGCTGCCTTGTAACCAGACACCGTTTATAAATAAAGAGTTTGACATCAGGATACTTCCATAGGATTTAGTGATAACACACGAACAGCGTGACCTTCTTGTACACCGAGTTTTTCAGCTTGTTCATGCGTTAAATTTAAAGTGTTATCTACGAGATCAAGCTTCAATAACATGGCCCGATAGTCGTGGTAATTATCATTAGCAACAAGGTATTGTGTTTTACCTACTATTGCTTCATTGGTAATTTTGACGTTTAAGAGTTGACTTTCTTTGACTGCACGCAACTCATCAATATTCGCTTCAATAGTTGGGCCCGCATCAAAAATATCGACATATCCTTGATAACGTAAACCTTCTGATTCAAGCACATGATAAGCAGGCAAAGTATGTGGATGCATTTTCCCAATCACTTCTTGCGCATCTTTTGGCAAAAGGTCAACATAGACTGGAAAACGTGGCATCAGCTCGGCAATAAAAACTTTTTGGCCAATACCACTTAAATAGTCTGCAGTTGAGAAATCCATATTGAAAAAATGGTGCCCAATCGCATCCCAAAAAGGTGAACATCCATTTTCATCAGAGTAGCCACGCATTTCCGCAATTAATTTTTTCTCAAAATATTGCTTAAATGCTGCAATAAACATAAAACGGATTTTCGATAAAAATTTACCGTTTTGATTTTCACGGCGTTCCGGATCTAAAAATAATGTACAGAGCTCACTACTTCCTGTTCTGTCATTACTTAAAAATAAAGTCGGTAATGACTTATATACGTTTAATGCTTTTGAAGCGTGTACTTGTGTTCCCACATGAAAGTTGTACCAAGGTTCAATTAAACCTACAGCAACCTCAATTGCACTTACACCAATAACACGTTGAGCTTCGGTATCTTCCAGAACAAACAAATATCCCTGCTCACTCTTATGAACATTGCCATTTAAAGTATTGCGAGTACGTGAAATTCGAGCCGAAAGCGTATCCATATTTTGTGGCAAGGAAGTCAGGCCAACACCTGACTTACCTGCTAATTTATAAATATCTTCAAGGTCTCGAAACTCGGCATGACGGACAATCATCATGGCTAGCTTTCCTTTTTTTTATTTAGCCAACTTTGCCAAAGCTCTTTTTAAACGAGCAATCCCTTCATCAATATCTTGTTCAGGAATAATTAGAGAAGGAGTGAAACGAACCACGTTAGGTCCTGCGATTAAAGCGAGTAATCCTTCTTCGCCCGCCCATGTGGTAATGTCTTTCGCTTTACCTGCATATTCAGCTTTTAGTACACAGCCAATCAATAAACCTTGACCACGAATTTCATCAAATACTTGATATTCAGCATTTAAAGTATTTAAGGCATCAAGGAAATATTGATG
>ENA-OWOG01000419-OWOG01000419.1-gut-metagenome-genome-assembly--contig:-NODE-419-length-11691-cov-4.748838_pt1 | contig 11691 bp, 10 predicted proteins | sample MGYA00248249_ERZ651793 | MGnify/ENA primary metagenome ERZ651793 (study PRJEB26908, sample SAMEA4031700) | gut metagenome | biome: gut; feature: normal infant; material: stool | place: China | collected 2015... | reverse complement strand
TTTATGTTTGAGAAAAATAAACCTGCCAGTTTTAAACAACCGCTTTATAGCTTTATTTCTGATTGGCGAATGCTCTCCGATGTTGCGACTGGTCGGTTAAGTTTAATTGATCGCAAGCACGATAAGATTGATTCTTAAAAGAGAGAATATGATAAAATTTAAAATAATAAAACGACATATACTGTCGCACAGCTGCTTAGGCAGCTTTTTTATTACCTAATGTTTAAGTAATATAAGAAAAAACAAGAGAAATCAAAAGAATGGAACAACTTAACCCATCTGACTTAAAAGCAATATTACATTCTAAACGAGCTAATCTGTACTACCTTGAACATTGTCGAGTAATGCAAAAAGATGGGCGAGTTTTATATCTCACTGAAGCGAAGAACGAAAACCAATATTGGAATATTCCAATTGCTAACACCACTGTAATTTTACTTGGAACAGGTACATCCATTACTCAAGCTGCGATGCGAATGTTATGTAGTGCAGGGGTATTGGTGGGGTTTTGTGGAGGTGGTGGAACACCTTTATTTGCAGGTAGTGAGGTGGAGTGGTTAACACCACAGTGTGAATATCGGCCAACGGAATATATGCAAGGTTGGATGAGTTTTTGGTTTGATGAAGCCAAACGGTTAGACGTGGCAAAACAATTTCAATTTGCCCGGATTGAATTTATCCGCAAAATTTGGGCGAAAGATAAAGATTTAAAAGATGAAGGTTTTTACTTAGATGACCTTGATATTCAGCAAGCCTTAAATGGTTTTGAAAAGAAAATTCCTAACATGACTAAGGTTGGGGATTTATTACTTGCAGAGGCTCAAACAACCAAACAACTTTATAAAATTGCAGCGACTCGTTGCAAACTCAGTTTTGAACGGAACCCTGAGCAGGGTGATTTGGCTAATGACTTTTTGAACCATGGCAATTATTTGGCTTATGGCCTAAGTGCGACGACACTTTGGGTACTAGGAATTAGCCATAGTTTTGCGGTGATGCATGGCAAAACCCGACGAGGTGCTTTGGTGTTTGATGTGGCTGACTTAATTAAGGATGCTGTGGTCTTACCGTGGGCATTTATTTGTGCCAAAGAGGGAATGAAAGAACAGGAGTTCCGTCAACAGCTCTTGCAGAAATTTACAGAGTATAAATGTTTGGATTGGATGTTTGATCAGGTGAAAGAAAAATCAATATATAAATTATAACAGAAATACATTATAGGTTGAATTTATTTTTTATCTGATTTATTGTGTGGATAGAACAAAAGTTCTACAGCAAACAGAGATGATTATTTTCTAAATCTTCGTCTTTGATTTCACCATATGACATTAGGAGAAAAATATGTCAAATAAATCAACTCATGTTGTTCCAAATACTAAAGGTGGTTGGGATGTTAAACAAAGTGGAGGGCAGCGTTCTTCTGGACACTTTGATACTAAGCACGAAGCAGTTCAACGCGCTAGAGTAATCAGTAAAAATCAAGATACGGAATTAGTTGTTCACAACAAAGATGGACGTATTTCAGGTAAAGATAGTCATGGTAATGATCCTTACCCACCAAAAGGGTAATTATATAAGCTATATAGGCTGCTTAGAAATATAAGGTATTACTGTTTAAGTTTAATTTTTTGCCGCACAGGCAACTTAAGATAATTGTGAGTTGAAATATTTGAGGATGTTTCAACTCTTTTTATAAAAATGTAAGGACGAAACATGATTGTCACCTTTATCTCTCAATGTGAAAAGAAAGCGATTCCTCGAACCCGTCGTGTGCTGGATGCCTTCGCAGATCGTATTGGTGATAACACTTGGCAAACAGTGATTACTGAAGATGGTTTATTGGCTGTAAAAAAACTATTAAGAAAAACGGTCACGAAGAATACCGCGGTGAGTTGTCATTGGATACGGGGTCGGCGTAGAAGTGAGCTCATGTGGATAGTGGGAAATCGGAACAAGTTTAATGAGCAGGGGATTGTGCCTGTAAATAGTACGAAAAAAAGTCTAGCTCAAAATAAATGGGAAAATGATTGGCATTATTTACCTCTCATTAAAGCATTGGTTGCAGTGTCTGCTTTACTTCATGATTGGGGTAAAGCAACTGTTTTGTTTCAGCAAAAACTACTGAGTAAGAATGATCAATTCAAAGGTGATCCTTTACGACATGAATGGATTTCCTGCATGTTGTTAAATGCTTTGGTGCAATCATCTGGTAATACTAAGTCTGATGAAGCATGGTTAAAACTATTGATGAATCAAACTTGGGACGAGGAACTACTCAAACAAACGATTATAAAGAACTCAGATCAATCGAAAGTTCTAGACCAACTTCCACCTTTTGCTCAATTAGCTGCTTGGTTAATTGTTTCGCATCATCGCCTGCCGAATTTAAAAACTGAAAAAGAGTATAAAAAATATGGGAGTGAGGATATTTCATGTATCAAGGATTTATTTGAATTTATCGAAGCAGATTGGGGTTATCAAAATAAGTTTGAGGAAAAAGAGTATCAACAGCGCCTCCAATTATGCTTCGAGTTTGAACAAGGTTTATTGACTCAATCGGTCGAATGGACCAAGCAAGTTAAAAAATGGTCAGCGCGTTTATTACAAGAATCTCAAGTATCAGAACAGATTTTTGTTGATGGTTGTTGGCGAGTGATTTTACATCATGCACGCTTATGTCTCATGTTAGGAGATCATTATTATTCATCGTGTGAGGCTGATAAAACTTGGAAAACAAGTTTATCACTCGTTGCAAATACTGATCCAAAAACGAAACAAGCCAAACAGTATTTAGATGAGCATTTGGTACGTGTCAGTGACAATGCAATGCGAGTAGCCCAGTCCCTAAGCCGTTTGGCTGATGAAATGGAATCTGCATATGATATTCAAAAATTAAAAAAGAAAAGTCCACAAGGTTTTGAATGGCAAGATCAAGCTGTTAAAGGAATTCAACAGTTCATTCAAAAAAATGAGGGGAGTGAGAAACAAGGTTGGTTTATTGTCAACATGGCAAGTACTGGAAAAGGTAAAACTATTGCCAATGCCAAAATTATGCAAGCCCTATCTCAAGATGGTCAATCATTACGTTATGTTTTAGCCTTAGGGCTAAGAACACTAACATTACAAACAGGTGATTCATATCGTCATGATATTGGTTTAGGTAATGATGAGCTGGCGATTTTAATTGGTTCAAAAGCTGTACAGGATTTACATCATCAAAATATAAAAAATAATCAAACAGACGAGCTAAGCATCGAGGAAATAGGTTCAGAGTCATTAGAAGAACTATTAGACAACGAACTCGATTATGACGCGATGCCCCAAGCTGAGTTTATGAATGCTTTGTTTCCAAAGAATCAAGAACAGCGGAATAAAGCCTTTTTGTATAAACCAGTTTTAACTTGCACCATTGATCATCTGATGGCAGCCACTGAAACTAAGCGTGGTGGTAAATATATTTTGCCAAGTTTAAGGCTTTCCTCATCTGATTTAGTCATTGATGAAGTTGATGATTTTAATGGCCAAGACTTGATTGCGATTGCCAGACTTATACATTTAGCAGGTATGTTAGGTCGGAAGGTAATGATTTCTTCTGCAACAATACCGCCTGCATTGGCTGAGGGCTTCTTTAATGCATATCAGCAAGGCTGGTCGTTATATTGCGCATTTAAGAAGCTGAAAAATATTGATACGGTTGCAATGTGGGTAGATGAGTTTAAAACCAAAACTCAAACAATTAATTCAGGTAAATCAGAAGATTTAGTACAGCAATATAAAAAAGCACATGATCAATTTATTGAACTTCGAGCAGATGCGCTAAGTAAGCAAATCGTAAAGCATAAGGCTTATATTGTAGATTGTTCTGATTTGGTGACAGAAAAAGAAGTTCGACGTTTAGATCAGAGTTTGCAGTCTCAGTATTTTGAGCGGATTAAGCAAAATGCTGAACAGTTGCATTTCAAACATCATACTATTGATACTCAAACCGGTAAAAAAGTTTCTTTTGGTGTGGTGCGAGTAGCAAATATTCCGCCATGTGTTGCACTTACTCAATACTTACTAAATGCTGAATGGTCTCAAGGGATTTCACCGCGAGTGATGGCATATCATAGTCGGCAAGTGCTTTTACTACGCAGTGAACAAGAGCGACATTTAGATCGAGTCTTAAAACGGAAAGAAAAATTAGGAGAACAAACTGCTGCATTTTTAGATGATGTGATTCGCCAGCATCTAGATTCGACAGATGATGAACATGTTATTTTTATCTTGGTTGCTACACCTGTCGAAGAGGTTGGTCGAGATCATGATTTTGATTGGGCCATTGTAGAGCCATCTTCTTATCGTTCTATTATTCAGTTGGCTGGTCGAGTATTACGTCATCGAAAATTAGATCAGGATATTCAAAATCCAAATATTGCTTTAATGCAATATAATTTAAAAGGGTTAAGAAAGGCTAAAGTAGCATTTGAAAAACCTGGTTTTGAAATTAATAATGATAAATTCAAATTGCAGACCAAAAACCTAAAAGAACTTCTTGATAACTCAGAAGCTAATTTTAATATCAATGCTATTCCTAGAATTAAAGCAAATCAGCCATTGCAAGCAATAAAAAAATTGGCAGACCTTGAACACGCAGTGATGGCAGATGCTTTAACTTCATATAAGCAAGTTGGAGCAAAACCACTCAATTCATGGTTGACACAAAAGTGGTTTTTAACTGCTTTACCTCAGAGGTTTACACCTTTTAGGCAAAGCTCGCCTAATATCCAGCTTTTTGCGGTGCCGAAAAATCATAAGCTTGTATTTTGTGAGAAGAATGATTTTGGTGCGTATATTGATCGTAATGGTTTTTATGATATTCATCACATTAAATTAAGTAAGTTAGAACAAAATCGATTATGGTTAAATCGAAATTATTACGACATTTTGTGTCGTTTAGCGCTTGATAAATTAGATGAAAATGAAGATGTTAATGAAATGATAGAAGAATTAGCAAAACGATATGGGGAAATCATGTTGCCTGAATATGATGAGGATAAACAACTTACCTTTTCCGAGCAATTTGGACTTGTAGTTTTGGATAAATAATAGAATGGAGTAAATATGGCTGAAAGTATCCATACATTTATAAATGAGCGTAAAGAACTTTGGTTAAAAGATCGAATAAAAAAGGCCGAAAATGAAAGTGCCATAGCAGAATTACAGCAGCAAGCAAATGATAAATTTAGTTTGAATGAGTGGCTTCCTGACGCAGCAAAGCGGGTTACTCAACTTTCTATGGTGAGTCATCCGAGTAAATTTAGTCATCCAAGTGCGAAAACTTCAAGTGTTATTGCTAAGGTAGAGTATTGTAATGATGGTTATTTAAGAAGCGGTAATGTGGATTATTCTTTAGATGTATTTGGTAACGCCGCTGCAATGGATGTCTTTAAGTTTCTGTCCTTAGCTCTAACTGAAAACTTGACAGTATTGGATGGTTTCGAAAAGCAAGATCAAGAACTTAAAAAATTAATTACCCATGCTGAATTAGACTTTGATAATTTAAGTTCAGAATTTTTAAAAATAAAAGCAACAGATGATTCTATTAAAACTGATCATCTAGTGAAGCAGGTCTATTTCCCAGTTGGTGAAGCTCAATACCATTTGCTGTCTATTTTGACGCCATCTGGTTTAATTACTCGGCTAAAACAATCGGTAGATGCTATGCGTTTTTCTGAAGAGACTAAACAGGCTAAAGAGTCACGTAAGAAAAATGAGCATCATGAAGTTGGATATTCTGATATTTTTGATTTAACTGTAACAGGTTATGGTGGAACTCAACCACAAAATGTCAGTGTTCTAAATAGCCAAAATGCAGGGCGAGCTTATTTATTACCAAGTTGCCCTCCTGTCTTAGAAAAAAGAACAATTCGGCTTCCAAAAGCTGATTTCTTTGCTCAATCTTTATATCGAAAAAATTATCAGGATAGTTTTATTCAATTGCATAAGTTTATGCAGCTTGATTTAAATAATATTGATATTCGTAATGCAATAAAAAATATTATCCAGTTTGTGATTGATCAAATATTACTACAAGCCTTAAACACTAGAGAATATGCAGTTGAGGGATGGTCAAATCAGGATTATTACGCCAGCCTACCTAAAATACAGCGTATTTGGTTGGATAAAGTTCATCAGAAAGAACGAGAAGAAAATTCTGACTGGAGAGACGAATTAAGTAGAGAGGTAGCACGCTGGATATTACGAAGCTATGAAAAAGTGATTAGCGATGCTTATACGTTAGGAACAGGCGAGTTACTGGATGTCAAACAATGGGTAGAGAACTCATTACAAAAAGCAAAGGAGTTTTTTTAATGCGTCATTTTTTATTGATTCCTCATTTAAAACTCCACAATGCTAATGCAATGAGTAGTCCATATACCATTGGATTTCCTGCAATGACGGCTTGGTTGGGTGCAGTTCATGCTTTGCAACGAAAGTTACAAACGAAAGATTGTGATGTAGCTTTAACTAAAGTGGCTGTGAGCTGTCATGAATTTAATTTGCAAACTTATAAAGGACAGGGGGACTTTGTTCATTCGATTATAGGCACTGCGAATCCGCTAGATAAAGATGGAAGCAGACCGGCTTTTATTGAAGAAGCACGATGTCACTTGGAAGTTTCTCTTTTAATCGAGATTGAAAATCTAGGCTTTAAAAAAAGAGAGCAGCTTTTGAAAATTGTTCCAGATTTAGTTAGTAGTATGAAATTTGCCAGTGGAGATGTTCTATCTGTTCAAAAGTGCCAAATAATAGATTTCGATGAAGATGAGAGTCACGATAAAGAATTGAGACCTATTTTAAATAAATTAATGCTTGGACATGTACTCATTGAACGCCGTGATCTCGTTGTAGAAAGTATGAATCAGGGGCGTGATGCTTTAGATGCAGTTTTAGATTATTTGAAAGTTACTCATAGTTCTGCTGTAGATGAGAATGGAAAAGTAACATGGAACTCAAAACGTCAAACGCACGGCTGGCTTGTACCGATTGCTATTGGTTTTCAAGGAATCTCCGAACTAGGTCAAGCAAAAAATCAACGCGATGCTAATACACCGCATCGGTTTGCTGAAAGTGTTCTCACTTTAGGGGAGTTTGTGATGCCATACCGTATAGAACATATAGATCAACTGTTATGGCAATATCATGTTGATTTAGAAAATAATTTATATCTTTGTAAAAATATTTCAACAATTTGATTTAAAAACTGAAAAGGAAAAAAATCATGGCTAAAAATGAAAAAGCAGTTGCAAGTGTACTTGCATTTGAAAAGAAACTTGTTCCATCTGATGGTTATTTTTATGGTACGTCATGGGGAAATCGGAAAGAACAAACGGCTTTAAAACTGATTCAGAAATCCGTTCGGGGGACTATTTCTAATCGACTAAAACCAGCCGTTGCCAGTGACCCAATGAAATTGAATGCCGAAGTTGAAAAAGCCAATTTACAAACTGTAGATGCTTGTGCTTTAGGTGAGCATCAAGATACTTTAAAAGTTGGATTCACTTTGAAAGTATTAGGTGGCATAGAAAACCCATCTGCTTGTAATAATGAAATATTTCTAAAATCTTATCAGTCAGTTGCTAATAACTATATTCAGCAATATGGTTTTACAGAGTTAGCAAAACGTTATGCTTTAAATATCGCCAATGCTCGTTTCTTATGGCGTAACCGTGTGGGTGCGGAGAAAGTAGAAGTTGTTGTAACGATTAATGATCAACCAGCAGTAACATTTAATGCGTTGGAATATCCATTGCATGACTTTGATCATATTGATGAAAAGGTTCAAAACTTAGCAAACCAAATTGCAAAGGCTTTAAAAGGTGAAACACCATACTTATTAATTAAAGTTGAAGCTTATGCATTGGTAGGAAAAGCACAAGAAGTCTATCCAAGCGAAGAATTAGTATTAGATAAAGGAAAAGGGGATAAGAGTAAAATTCTTTATCAAGTGAAGGATGTTGCTGCAATGCACTCTCAGAAAATTGGAAATGCATTACGTACAATAGATACTTGGTATCCTGAATTTGATGAGAAAAAAGCTGCAATTGCGATTGAGCCATACGGTGCGGTAACGAATCTTGGAAAAGCCTATCGTACTCCTAAGGATAAAAAAGACTTTTTTAGTTTATTTGATAAATATGCATTAGGGGAATCGCTTGAGAATCCTGAACAAGAACATTACGTGATGGCTGTTTTAGTACGTGGTGGAGTGTTTGGTCAAAGTGGTAAGGAGTAATGATGAATTGGTATCAAGAAATTACCTTGATTGATCAAGATGAAATTTCCCTTTATTTTATTTGGTCAAAAGTTTATACCCAGCTTCATATTGCTTTTGCCGAACATAGCAATGAGCAGGGTAGAATATCCTTCGGTGTATCTTTTCCTCAATATCGTATCAATGAGCAAAAGAAAATTGGTTTTTTGGGTACAAAAATTCGTGTGTTTGCCAGCTCGGAAAATGACTTACAACAACTTAACTTAGGCAAATGGCTAGAACGATTCATTGATTATGTACATATCACTCAACCGAGAGAAGTGCCTCGAGCCAAGATTACAGGTTATGCGCATTACTATCGAGTTAATCCTAGAATGAGTGTTGAGGAACGTATAGTTCATCAAGCACAACGTCGTAATATTTCTTTGGATCAGGCTAGACAGCATTTTAAACAATATGTTGAGCAACCAGTGGTTGAACCATACGTAAGTTTAAAAAGTCTCAGTGCAAAACGTGAGGAAAATGTAGATCGCCCCTATCGTTTATATATTGGTAAATCACTTGTTGATGAGGCAAGGGATGGGATGTTTGGAACTTATGGACTAAGCCGAATGACAACAGTCCCAGAGTTTTGACCCAATATTTTTTCTATTCTTTAACAGCTCAATAAAATCAATAAGTTACAATAGGTCTTTTTTGATTGGGTAAAATGCCAAAATCCATGATAAACACTTGTTGTAACTTATATTTTTACTATAATTTTATAGTTCATGGCGGCATACGCCATTTAGAAAGACTGCTCAAATCACTGTTTACGGTCTTCCTCGTTCATGGCGGCATACGCCATTTAGAAAACCATAGCTGTCTGTTTGAACGTCAGTGTTATGTTCATGGCGGCATACGCCATTTAGAAAAATAATGTAGGTATTGTTGTTCAAACGACATTGTTCATGGCGGCATACGCCATTTAGAAATACAGATGCAGCCACAAAAGGCATGAATGGCAGTTCATGGCGGCATACGCCATTTAGAAAAATGGAAGCAAATGTACCCGGAATACCAATCGGTTCATGGCGGCATACGCCATTTAGAAATAGCGAAGAAGTATCAAACATTGTTCAAGTTAGTTCATGGCGGCATACGCCATTTAGAAATAGTTCGTGGTTAAACAAGCAATACTGGAAAAGTTCATGGCGGCATACGCCATTTAGAAAATCTGGCGTGACAGTAAAACCTTCAGCAACTTGTTCATGGCGGCATACGCCATTTAGAAATGTAGCCATTGAACTTAAACAGGCAAAGAAAAGTTCATGGCGGCATACGCCATTTAGAAAATCAAAGTGCAGAGATGAAGAAGTATTTTTACGTTCATGGCGGCATACGCCATTTAGAAAGTAGCTCAGCGTTACGTTTTTCAGGATTTTGCGTTCATGGCGGCATACGCCATTTAGAAATTGTCAGCGGGCTTTTAGCAAAAATTGGTATTGTTCATGGCGGCATACGCCATTTAGAAAAATGAAGCTGATGCGGAAACATTAATTAAAAAGTTCATGGCGGCATACGCCATTTAGAAAGTTGTATCATTCACAGGTAAATTAAAGGTTTTAGTTCATGGCGGCATACGCCATTTAGAAAGTTGTGCTGGTCTATATGACGACTGGATTACTGTTCATGGCGGCATACGCCATTTAGAAATGCTCAGCCTTAGATTTAGCTGATGATTTAGAGTTCATGGCGGCATACGCCATTTAGAAATATCCTCATACAAATGCCGTTGATCGTTGTTGGTTCATGGCGGCATACGCCATTTAGAAAAATAAAAAGTTATTCAAAAATACGGCCTTTCCGTTCATGGCGGCATACGCCATTTAGAAATTGTTGAAAAGGTTAAATGGACTGAAGAACTAGTTCATGGCGGCATACGCCATTTAGAAATTCTGAACTCAAAGCAGATATGGGGGATTGGTGTTCATGGCGGCATACGCCATTTAGAAAATTTCTTAGTGATGCAGCACGTAATGTGTACGGTTCATGGCGGCATACGCCATTTAGAAAAGTGAGGATTCACACCTAGAAACTGGGCAGCTGTTCATGGCGGCATACGCCATTTAGAAATGCTGCTTGAACAACATGAATTGCCCATTCAGGTTCATGGCGGCATACGCCATTTAGAAATCAAACTCACAACCTAGAAAAGATTGCTAAGGGTTCATGGCGGCATACGCCATTTAGAAAATGAAAAAGCCCCATTCGTTGTGAATAGGGCTGTTCATGGCGGCATACGCCATTTAGAAAACCAAAAGCTTTACGGTAAGACACGTTATGCAGGTTCATGGCGGCATACGCCATTTAGAAATACGAAAACAAAAGATACTCATGCACCAGAGAGTTCATGGCGGCATATGCCATTTAGAAAAACAGCATTTACACCAGCAACCTTTAAAGCAGGTTCATGGCGGCATACGCCATTTAGAAATGTTACATGCCCAATTGGTTGGCGCATGTCATGTTCATGGCGGCATACGCCATTTAGAAATTCTAAGCGAAGGCTAACGCTCACATTCAAAAGTTCATGGCGGCATACGCCATTTAGAAATGTAAAACCGAATCCCAAGCTGAATAGGTTTTGTTCATGGCGGCATACGCCATTTAGAAAGGACATGTGAGCTTCACACCATCCTTCAGGCAGTTCATGGCGGCATACGCCATTTAGAAATTGTTGCGGCTCTCGCATGATGTGGTTTGATCGTTCATGGCGGCATACGCCATTTAGAAAAACTGAAAAGATGTTGAGTGCAGGTTGTTCTTGTTCATGGCGGCATACGCCATTTAGAAATTGATGCTGAAAACTTCACAGCAGGCAATCCAGTTCATGGCGGCATACGCCATTTAGAAATGTAAAGGATGTGAGGAACGTCGTGAGTGGATGTTCATGGCGGCATACGCCATTTAGAAAAACTGACTAGTGATTTGAGGAATGTGCTCACCGTTCATGGCGGCATACGCCATTTAGAAACAAACACAGCATTATTGGGCCTTCAATACGATGTTCATGGCGGCATACGCCATTTAGAAAGATGCAGGCGGAGTCTGCTATGCGACTGGTACGTTCATGGCGGCATACGTCATTTAGAAAAAATAACCACGGTTATGGTAAGTCACTTTTACGTTCATGACAGCATATGTCATTTAGAAAGCGTTCAGGTTGAGGAGATGAAGTGATGTGATGTTTATGACGGTATACGTCACTTAAGCGTTAAGATAAAAAAACAAATGATCACTGCTTAGTATTCTTTATCTTTAAATTTTAAAGAAGAAAATATATTCTGAGCTCAAGATATTTAGTGGTGAAATTTTTATGCGCGGTTTATACCTCATTACCAATGATGACCCAATCCAATTATTATTAGAAAAATTAGACGCCGCACTCGCAA
>ENA-OWOG01000413-OWOG01000413.1-gut-metagenome-genome-assembly--contig:-NODE-413-length-11949-cov-25.974646_pt1 | contig 11949 bp, 10 predicted proteins | sample MGYA00248249_ERZ651793 | MGnify/ENA primary metagenome ERZ651793 (study PRJEB26908, sample SAMEA4031700) | gut metagenome | biome: gut; feature: normal infant; material: stool | place: China | collected... | reverse complement strand
GCGACTTTCTCACTTATGCCACCAGACAATGCCACAGGCAACTTTAACAAGGTTGTACAGCGTATTCCTGTACGTATTGCTATAGATTCAAGCCCACATATTGATTTGATAAAACCTGGAATGTCGGTGAGCGCCACCGTTGACCTAAGAACTTAATAATAAAATTTTAGGTAATCATAGATGAATAAGCATGTTGAAGCCGAGTGGAGGTTTCCCGCAAAAACTGCATGGGCAATTTTTGCTGCCATGATTTTTGGCAACTTCATGGCGATTCTTGATATTCAGATTGTGGCAAGTTCTCTAAACGAAGTACAAGCTGGCATGAGTGCAAGTCGTTATGAAGTCACTTGGGTACAAACGGTTTATTTAATTGCCGAAATTATTGCGATTCCAATGTCGAGTATTGTCTCGCGAGTGCTTTCAACACGGGTGTATTACACCATGTGTGCAATCGGCTTTACGGTTAGTTCTTTACTTTGTGCTTTGTCATGGAACTTGGAAAGTTTATTGGTTTTTCGTGGCATTCAAGGCTTTATGGGGGGCGGTATGATTCCGACTTCCATGACGGCCTTATACCTACTTTTTCCAGAAGCAAAACGCTCTTTGCCTTTGGTCATGTTTGGCATGATCAGTACTTTAGGTCCAGCAATTGGCCCAACCATTGGCGGTTGGCTCACCAATAATTTCTCATGGCACTGGATGTTCCTGATTAATATTATTCCGGGCATTATTATTGCTACGGTCATCTATTCGGGTCCAAATATTGACCGTGCCAACTATTCACTCATCAAAAGCATGGACTGGTTTAGCCTCGTTGGTATGGCGATGTTTTTGGGTGGGCTTGAATATTTCCTTGATGAAGGCGCACGGCATGACTGGCTTGCAGACACAGGCGTTCGTATTGCTTTTATGGTCTGTATTGTAGGCGGCATGATTTTCTTCTCTCGAAGTTTTACTCAGCCTAAACCTTTGCTCGATTTATCGGTATTTAAAAATAAAAACTTTACCCTAAGTGCCATTACAACGTTTGTGATTGGCATGGCGCTGTATGGCTTGGGTTACATGATTCCCGTGTTTCTTGGGCAAGTCCGTGAAATGAACAGTAGCCAAATTGGTCACGTCATGATGGTGACAGGTATTGTCATGTTCTGCTTTGCGCCATTTCTTGCGTGGCTCATTCCCAATTTTGATACCCGCAAAACCGTATTTGTCGGAATGATTCTGGCGGGCTTTGGTGTCTGGCTTAATTCACATTTGAGCATTCATAGTGATTATGACTTTATGTTTTGGCCGCAAATTTACCGTGGTATTGGCCTCATGATCTGCCTGATTGTAGTTTCGCATTTAGCCATGAGCACATTGCCACTCAGCAAAGTGGCCGATGCCAGTGGGATTTATAACCTGATGCGTAATATCGGCGGCGCGGTTGGATTGGCACTGATTAACTCATCATTAGATTGGCTCACTGCAATGCATGTCATCCAGATTAATCAGTCCATGACACCGCAAAACTGGATATTTACAGAACGGCTCGATCAGCTCACGGCGCAATATCAGGAAGTTGGTACAAATGCCCAGCAAATCGCACTGAGTGTGATTTATCGTGACATTCACTTTCAAGCACTGACATCGAGTTTCAATGACTTATTACGCATGCTCGCAATCATTATGTTTGTGACCGCCTTTTTAACCATATTTATGGATCGGGGGAAGAAAATGAATATGTAGCGATTTAGAAATAAAAGGCAGCTTTCAAAGAATGAAAACAATAGGGCATATCAAAACATATCCCTTCATAGAAAAAGAACATTGATATGAGTTTCGAATATCGCTGTACGAGATAGGGGAACTCACAGATCTGGATGTGGGAGATTAAAGTATTATGATTAATACAACATATAAACTGATTTCAAAATTGAACCTGAAAAACGCAACTTATGGGCAATATTTTGAAAAAGAGCAAATCGATACTGAACGATTGAAAGTGATGTATTCCATTTACGAGCAGTATTATGAAAATACCAGATTTTCTATTTTCGTAGATGATTTTAAAAATAAAAGCGGTGCGATCTTAATTTTTGACTCAGAAACAGATGAGATTGTCGGTTTCTCGACGGTAGTTGTGCAGCATTTCTACTTAAACGGTAAAGACTACACCGTGCTCTTTAGCGGGGATACGGTCATTTTGAAAAAGTTTTGGGGCACGCGTACATTGCAAAGTACCATGCTCAAACTCATGATCAAACTTCGAATTAAATATCCTTTTAACGAACTTTATTGGCTTCTCATTTCTAAAGGCTATAAGACTTATCTCTTACTTGCCAATAACTACTATGTGTATTACCCAAACATTAAAGATGAAAACCAACATCTTTCGGAAGTTGTTGAACATTACTGTGAAAAATTCTTTGGTGAATACTACGACAAAGAAGCCGGCTTACTCAACTTTGGCGATGATTATCAACCATTAAAAGGCGAAGTCGCACCGATTACTGCCGAAATGAGAGAAAAGAACCCAAATATTCATTTCTTTGAACAGAAAAATCCAACTTGGAGAGCCGGTACAGAACTGCCATGTATTGGTCGACTTGGTTGGAAAGATATTGCCCGTTTCCCTGTAAAACTGATGACGAAGCCGACAAGCAAAGGAAAATTTGAAGCGCAGTTAAGCCATAAAACAAAACGTAGAGAGGCTATCCAATGAAATCTAATCAATGGTTGACTCTCGGCTCGCATCTTATTTTAAAAAAATGGTGTGATGCATCTGACCGTAATTTCCAAAAACAGTTTAATGCTTTAGAGACCACACAACGTCAAATTTTGCATTCGATATTACAGACTTCTACCTTTGCCAAAGATAAGAAAGTTCAAAACTATGAGCAGTTTGTAAAAGCATTTCCTGCAACTCGCTATAGCGCTTGGCGAGAAGACATTCAGCGTTACCGTGAACAAAAGCTTTCACTCTCTAGCAGTAAACTGGTTCGTTTCCAGCCGACCAGTGGTTCGAGTGAACAAATCAAGTTTATTCCATACACCAAGCTGTTTTTAGATGAACTTGACCATGCAATTGCACCGTGGATGGCAAGTTTATACCGTAAATGTCCAGAGCTTAGTTCGGGTACACATTACTGGTCGGTGTCATGGCTACCTGAAAGTCAGCGTGAAGTTTTAAAAGACAAAAACTTAAATGATGATAGTGCGCTACTTGGTATAGGTAAACGCATACTGTCTAAGTTTGCCCAAGCTGTTCCAAGTAACGTTGCATTTGCAGCTAATGCTGACGATGCACTGTTTGCCACCATTTGCTATTTGGTCGCAAACCGTAACTTAGCCATGATTTCGGTGTGGAGTCCAACGTTTGCGCTGCAATTACTTGAACGTTTGGAGTCTATGCAACAAGACGTGGTTGAGGTTTTGCAAAGTGGCAAATGGGGTAACCGTCAGGCTTCTTTAAAAGAAGTCACTGCACCGCATAGCTCTGAAAGCGCTCAAGCCTTAATTGCAAGTTCAAACGGCGTACAGATCGACTTTAAAAAACTTTGGCCAAACTTAAGTCTGGTGTCGAGTTGGGATACTGCAGGTTCCAAAGCTTGGGCCGAAAAATTAAAAGAGAAATTACCTAGTGTTCAGTTTGAAGGTAAAGGCTTATGGGCGACGGAAGGTGTAGTCACCATTCCCTATAATGATCAATACCCGCTCGCATACCAAAGTCACTTCTATGAATTTGAATATTTAGAAGGCGATAAACAAGGACAAATCGTTCCTTCATGGCAGCTTAAACAAGGTGACGTGGTCAGCCCGCTGATTACTTCGGGTAATGGCTTACTGCGTTACTGTTTGGATGATTGCTTAAAAGTGACTGGCTTTATAGAGCAAATTCCATGTTTTGAGTTCCAAGGCCGCCGTTTTGGTGTAGATCTGGTTGGTGAGAAGTTAGCACCTGAAACTGCTCAACAGTTGTTGTCTCAGTTAAACGAAACCGAGTCAAAAGCGATTTCTTTACTGGCGATTGATACCCAACAACAAGTAAAACCATTTTATTGCGTGCTTTTTGAAGGTGAAATTCATCACAGCATTAACAATGAATATATCGACAGTATCTTACGTCAAAACTTCCACTATGAACTTGCACGAAACTTGGGGCAGCTCGACCAGCCTCAAATTCGCCAAGCCAATAATGGCTGGAATGCGTACAAGAAACTAGTCATGTTTGATGGCATTATCGAAGGCAATATCAAGCCTGAGCCACTCAAAAAAGTCACCCTGAATAGTTTGGAACAACTATGAAAGGGATGAAGCCATTTAATACGCGGTTTTTAACACTTCGACACGCCTTATATCTAGGCGTGTTGGTTGTGTCGAATACACATGCCATGACTTTAGATGAGGCCTTATCTGCAAGTTTAAAACATGAAAGCCAGCTTGAAGTGAGCCGTTTAAGTGTGAACCAGTCCACCGCTATGCTTGAACAGGCCAAGCAACGTGATGGACTCAAAGTTAATTTAGTCGGGCAACTTGACTATGAAAGAATAAATACGCCTTCACATGTCTTGTTTCCAACCGAAGGAAACCGTAAAGGCCGAAGTTTGCAATTGCAGGCAGATTATCCGATTTATACCTCTGGGCGGCACCGTTTAGGGATAGATATTGCCGAAAGTCAGCTTTCTGCCCAACACCAAAGCTTATCAGATCAAAGATCGGAAACCATTTTAAATACCGTGATGGTCTATACCGACGTATTAAAAAAGAAAGCCATTTTAGAACTTAGACAAAAGACTATGGCAAATCTGCAACGGTCTTTATATGAGTCAAAGCGCCGTTTTGATGTCGGTATGATTACCCGTGCAGACTTGGCTCAGGTGTTGGCACAAGTTGCACAAGGTCAAGCCGATATTACACAGGCACAATCTAACTTGACCGTAAGCGAAGCGCAGTTTTATCAAGTGACAGGTATAACGCCTGACAACCTTGTTCCAATCAATCAATTACCTACTATTCCCGCTAACCTAGATGAAATATTGGCTCAAACCAAGAATCATCCGGCGTTAATGCGGGCTAAATATGAAAAGCAAGCCGCCGAGAAACAATACGCTTTAACCAAACGCGAACTTTGGCCAACCGTAATGCTCACTAGCCGTGCCGGAAAGCAAGATGAAGCGAGTTATATTGGCTCTGAAAGTAATAACTATATGGTTGGGGTGCAGCTCAATGTACCGCTTTATGATGATGGACTAAATCGGGCCAATGTTAAAAAAGCGCAGGCCGATATCGATTTGGCTGCGCAAAAAATTCGAAGTCTTGAGCTGGACTTGAATAAGCGTACCCGTACCACCTATGCGCAGCTTCAAACTATCCGACAAAATAAAGACGCATTGGCAAATGCCATAGAGGCAGCGTCTATTGCCTTTGTCTATACCCGTAAAGAGTTTGATGTTGGCACCAAAACCACTTTTGATTTGCTGAATACCGAGCAGAGACTACTTGATGCACAAACCCAAAAAACCGTAAATGACCAAGACGAAGTGGTGTTTGTCTATCAGCTACTCGACCAAATGGGGCGTTTAAACAATTTGGTTCCTATGCAGACCGCACAACAGGTGAATAATGAATAAAACAAATACACCACTTACTGATAATACGCTTATTACCCGTGAAGCGACTTTGGCAGATGACGAGGCTTTGCGAGAGTTAATTGCGGTGCCCATGACCACCAAAGGTATACAAATCAGCTTTCAGCGTGAACCGAGTTATTTTAGGGCGTCTGACATTCTCTATCGGCATAAACTGCATGTCGTGATTGAAGATACCGAGAGTCAAAAGAAAGTTGCCTGTTATAGCAATGGTTACCGTCCGTGTTATATCAATCGGAACATTCAAAACTTACGCTATGCTGGAGATTTACGGGTAGATCACAGCTATCGGGGTAAATCATTGGTGAAAGTCTTAGGCAAACATGTAAAACGGACTATGCATGAACCAAACTATAGCCAAATGATAATTTTTGATGATAACCACGCCGCACGTGCTGCCATCCAAACAGGCAAAACGGGAATGCCCGATTATTATGATGAAGGGCTTATAGAGACACTCAGTCTGACGAGCACTGGCGCAAAACGGAAAATCAAGGCATTTCTAAAGCAGAATTCTCGGCAGAGTAACCTTCAAGAGATACGTACATGTGTCGCTGAAGCTAAACATGTACCAGCCATGAACCAGTTTATTCGCGACATGGCAGAGTTTTACAACTTTATTCCAGCCTATAACTTTGAAGAACTTGCCCAAGGTCATCAGTATTTTTCAGGGATAAAACTCTCGGACTTTTCACTTTACTTTAAAGGTGAAAAACTGGTGGGCATGTTTGGTTTATGGGATCAGCACAGTATTAAGCAAACTAAAATTTTAAATTACAGCTCGGCCATAGCTGTGCTTAGACCCGTCTATAACTTATTGACGCCAATGACTAAGGGCATGCGTTTGCCTAAGCTGGGTGATTCAATTCAGTACCATGTGCTACATACGCTTATGTGCCATCCACAAGATTTGGCTTTACACCATAAAATGCTCGAAGATGCCTATAACAAGTCAAAACTGCAGGGCGTTGGTGTGGTGAGTTTTACGCTTTCCCATAAAGACCCGCGTTATAAGTTAAACCAGTTTTATAAAGGTGAGCGTTTAACGGGGATGCATGGTTTTATTAGCTTTGAAGGTGACCCTCGGCCAAGTTTTGATAAAAAGCTGATTCCATACTTAGAGGTTGGACGTATTTAACTTAAAACTTGAAGTAATTTTTAATGAAGCCCACGAAAGTGGGTTTTTGATATATTTATGCTTAGTCACTAAACATACATATACCGCCACTTCCATACAAACCGAAATTTAATAACATGGTAGTTAAGTGATGAAAAAAAGTTTATTGGGCGGTCTTATTCTGTCTTTGTGTACAACTCCAGCTTTTGCACTAAATATTTTATTGGTTAACGATGACGGCCTAACCAGCAATATCAAAGCACTTTATGACGAATTAAAAGCAAATGGGCATAACGTGGTTGTGTCTGTACCGTGTTCACCACAAAGTGGTCGTGGTGGTGCAATTGTGATGTACAGCTCAACAACGATTACTGCGGATAACGATAAGCAAATTGCGGCTGAAAATGGTTGTCACAATGGCGCAGCACCAATTGGCGCACCTGCCGCTGGAACTTTTACCAAAGCGGGTTATACCAATGGCGACTGGAACTACACGCATGGTACACCAGTCATGGCAACAGTTTATGGGCTAGATGTGGTTGCGCCAAAGCGTTGGGGTAAAGCACCAGACCTAGTTTTATCTGGCCCGAATGAAGGCCAAAATGTCGGCAAAGTCGTTGTACACTCTGGCACCATTGGCAATGTACAGTTTTCGGCAGGTCGTGGCATTCCGTCTATTGCCTTAAGCGCCGATACCAACACGGTAGATGACAAAACTTTAAGCAACCCTAACTCTGCGATTGTGGCAAAACAAACCGTAGTGTTATTAAAAGAATTACAAGCTAAGGCAGGTAAGGGCCAGTTGTTGCCAAAAGGCATTACGCTAAATGTCAATTTCCCTAAAAATTTAACAACCAGCACGCCGTTTGCTTTTTCTAAAATTGGGACTTATGACTTATATAAATTGAAGTTCCAAGTGACCAAAGACAATAAAGGCAACAATCAATTTGGCCTTGGAATAGACGCGGCACCATCAGCCCCAACTGCCGCTCAAATGTCGGATGAAAGCGCTGTAATGCAAAGCAAAATTGCTGTAACTGCAATGCAAGTTGCTTATGACCAACGACCAGCAGGTCAAGAATGGCTTAAAATCCGTTTAAAAAGCTTATTTAACAAGTAAGGAGAAAGACCATGAAACGTTGTTTATTGGTTTTACTCCTTGGGCTTGGATTGGCGGCTTGTAATGACAATGATCATGATGACCAAGCCTCGACTGAAAAACCTGCACTAGCACCGAGCTTAGATGTCGGAACTTATATTATTAGTACCGAAACGGATCAAGAATTACCTATGGCAGGTAAATACTATTCTGGTGCAGATGGGACTAAATTATTGGTTTTAGATGATGACGAAAACCGTGCCAAGATTGTGATGAGCTATGATGCAAAAACCAAAGCTTGGCGAAGCAACCAGTCTAATCAGGCGATGACAGTCGAATTAGCACATTATGAAAAAATTGCTGATCAAAAACTTTTGCTTAATCAATTGGTCGGCACCTATGATTTATCGTTTCCTGATGGAACAACGGTCAATGCCGAGGTGAATGCACAAGGCAAAATTGTCTCGAAAGACCCGAATTGTGTGTTTACGGGTGTTATTACTGAAAGTGCATTAGCCAATACAGCAAACTATCAACTGACCGATAACAAGTGTGATGCATTAAAAAATAACTCGAAAGGCTATGTTGTGGTAGATGAAGACTTAGAGCCTATGAGTTTTAGACTCGTATCTGACACGATTGCATCAAAAGACATTTGGGCATTTGCACAATCTTAAAAATAAAAAGGCAACGGATTCATTTCGTTGTCTTTCATTCCAACCTATCTTGCGCCGTTGAAACAATCAACATGGTTTGAAGGTAATAATCGACACGTGATTGATTATTTTCTTTATGTGAGTTGTGCGCATTAAAAGCTGCATCATGAAGTTTCACGACTCGAGCGATCGGATTAGAACCACAACGAATCAAATATTCTTCGCGTGTTTCAGTTTCTCGTTTAGTTAATGCATCAACGGCCTCACGGACTTCTTTTCCAAATAAGCTTTCGATTTTAGCTAGGGTAAGAGGTGTGTCTTCAACACTATCGTGGAGAAGGGCGGTAATAATATAGACTTCCGAAAATCGGTGCTCAATTAATGAATTGACCACACCTTTAATATGGTAATCAAAGTAATCATGAGGACCATACTTTTGACCTTGATGCGATTCTTTTGACAATTTCTCTGCTAATTCAACTTTATTTTGAGTCATTTTTTGCTCTTATTACTTTAAGTATATAACGCAACCTAATTTGTGAGATGGGCCGCTTAAATAATAATTTTATACTGAATAAGCTACTTTGTTGTGAATACTCTTGTTTGTTTGGTGAATCTCCACAATGTAATATTCAACATATGAAAACGGATAAATAAATTATTGCTATCTACAAATATGAGATGCGCAAAAATTTGCTCACTTTTATCTAAAATAAATCAAATTGAGCAAATATATTCACAAAAACTTATTTTTATAGTATTTTTGAGAAAATAATTGCTCATTTGTACTAATGAAAAAATTAACGATACAGGCTTTACTAAATAAAAACTGGATAGATATAGCAGAACTAAAACTGCTGGAACCTAAGTTGGGTTCGGCTAGCGCCAGTGAACTAGAATATGAATTGGATTATGCAATTCAATATTTAGACAGACGAGATGAGCACGCCTGTAGTTTATCACTTCCTGTACAAATTCTTATCAAACACGAATCGGACACATGGTTTGGCTTTTTAGATGATATTGTTCCATCTGGCGCTGCACGCCGTTATTGGGTGAATTATCTAGATTTACAACGCTTAACCTATGCGGAACAAGAAAGTATTCTATTAGAAAAAGGTGGGATGGCACCTGTTGGTAATTTACGAATTAAAGAAGCATTACCTCCACTAAACCCAGATTCAACCTTGCACTTACGTTATTTTTCTAAGGAAGATGTGGCTGAGCGTAATATTGATTTTCTGGAATATGCTCAACAAATGGGAGCTATTAGTGGTGGTGCAACTGGTGCTGGCGGGGAAGCTCCCAAATTACTTATTCGTGTTTCACCGGAACAAAAAGTCTGGATTGACACCTACCAAGAACAATTTGATCAGCCAGATCAGCATTATTTGGTGAAATTCCCGCGAAATAAACGTAGCGAGATTGATTGCGATATTCTCAGAGCTGAATATTATTACTATCAAATACTCAATGAATTAGGTTTCAACACAATTGAAACAACCCAAATGCAGCTCATTGAAGGTACAAAATATCCGTCATTGTGGCTTCCAAGATTCGATACAGAATGGTGTGATCAATATTGGCACCGCTATGGTCTAGAGTCTGTGTATTCTGTACTAAATAAGTCTTCTGGTAGTCATCTTAATCATTTCGAAGTCATTGAAGATCTATGTAGATTACTCACAAGCATTGACTCAGATTTTGATGTACCACAATTTATTTGTGAGTGGTTACAACGTGACTTACTCAATATCATTTTTGGTAATTCAGATAACCACGGTCGTAATACATCGTTTATAAAAAAATCTGGAAAAATTTATCTTTCGCCTATTTATGACTTTGCACCTATGAAAGCCGATCCGGAAGTTGTGACCAGATCGACGACTTGGGGAAGTCCGTACGAGGAAGGTGGTGAATACCGGTGGGCGCAAATTACACAAAAACTTGCTCCTTGGTGCGATCCCGATTTATCTCTAGCGACATTAAGGACTTTGGCGAATAACCTGCTTGGCTTAAAGCAACGATTAGTTGATAAAGGTGTACCCAAACAAATTATTGAAATACCAGCGCTGTCATTTGATTACATAGAAGCTAAATTGAAAAGATGGGAACTGCTATGAATGTAAAAAATCAAACCCAAGACCGTCAGCAGATTCTTATAGATTTATATAAACAATATTTGTTGAGTGAGATTACTTTGGGGCAATTGCTATCGTATTTACGCAAAAATGTGTTGGGTTTATCGCAAGAACAATATGCTAATTTGGTGGGTATAAGCCGTCGGACTTTAACGGACATTGAGCAGGATAAAGGTAAACTCACTCAGTCTGTGTTAGATAAAGTGTTTAAACCACTTGGTTTAAAAGCAGGGCTTGTACCTACGCATGAACATATTGTTAGCAAAATTATAAAGTCAAATGAGTAAGTAACTACTTAAACGTTCACAAGTGTACGCTTGTGAACACCAAAATGATAATTTTTGAATCAATCTAATACATAAATTTTTGCAACTTTAAAATTTAACTTAATGATATAAAAGCAGATTGTAAATATTACTTAAGAATATCCTTAATTATGTAATTAAATGAAAAATAATAATTATTTAAATATTTTCTAGCCAATTTCACATTGACACTTCAAATATTGGAGATTACCATTTGCGGGCTGGCCTACATTGCCAGACGGTTGTCGCAGACCGTATTAAGACCGCATCAGGATTATTTCTTCTGAGGAATAGTTTTGTGCGTAAACTCCCAGTTCCCTCCCGTAGCGGTAGGACGGGAGAGGGACACCTTCGGGTGTGCTGGAGTCTTAACCAGTCTGCGAACCCTCTTTCGTTCTGCCACCATAAATTTTATGCTCTGGCAGAACTCCATAAATAAGGAGTTGGCTTTGCGCATCCATCATTTCTTGGCACCCATTGCCAAAAGCTATAACAACACAGCTTAAAACATTTAATGCAGCTTGGTCGCCGTAAGGCTTTGTCAGGCTTTAGCTCGTTATTACTTAAAACTTAGACAATTAAAACTTGAGATGTGCTGGGCACAGTCTTTAGGGCTTTGCTATGCCTTTTTCTCTCCCAAAAAAAGCCAGCAGTTTTTATATCTCATTTATATACAACAAAAATTTAATTTATAACGGTAAAAATATGCCAAATTTAGTTCTCCCAACACGTGCATTAAAAGTTGTAAATACATCAATTGAGTTATTTCACCGCCGCGGTTTTCATATTGTGGGCGTCGACAGACTTGTAAAAGAATCCGAAATTACCAAAGCAACTTTTTATAACTACTTTCACTCTAAAGAACGGTTAATTGAAATCTGCCTAATGGTGCAAAAAGAACGACTCCAAGAAAAAGTGGTTGCTATGGTCGAATACGATCACGACACAAACGCAATCGATAAACTCAAGAAACTCTATATTCTACATACCGATGTAGACGG
>ENA-OWOG01000409-OWOG01000409.1-gut-metagenome-genome-assembly--contig:-NODE-409-length-11996-cov-6.079201_pt1 | contig 11996 bp, 9 predicted proteins | sample MGYA00248249_ERZ651793 | MGnify/ENA primary metagenome ERZ651793 (study PRJEB26908, sample SAMEA4031700) | gut metagenome | biome: gut; feature: normal infant; material: stool | place: China | collected 2015 ... | reverse complement strand
CGTAATGGAATTGCTGAGCTTTTATTAGACTCACCCATAACATAGAGTTTTTGATTCTGTTTAGTATTTACATAAATTGTATCATTGGGTTGGACTAATAATTTGTGTAGTGAATAACCTTGTTTCTCAAGTGCAACGACATTTAAATTATAAACTTCGCCATTACGAATGAGTTGAATATCAGTATTATCACCAGACTCTTGATTTACACCTCCAGCCATACTTAAGGCTGTATAAATACTAATTGGTTGATCATCTAAAGTGTATTGTCCACTTTTCATAACCTGACCATTAACAAAATAGCGTTTAGCTTGATATGACAACACGCGAACTACAACATCAGGTGTTTTTAAATACTTAGCAAATTGACTTCGTAAATATTTATTGGTCTCAGCCAGTGTTTTCCCTGCAATGTGAACTTGGCCTACAAGTGGTAACTGTACATTTCCTGCAGAATCAATAGGGTATCCAAATGCTTTAATATCAGTAGAAGAACCTTGAACAGGAGGGGTAATTTCAGGATAAGCCCAAAGCTGAATAGATAAAACATCCCCAGCACTTAAGCGGTATTGATAAAAAGGAGTATTAAATAAGGCGCTTATATTTCCTTGTGGACGCAAAGCCTCAGAACTAATCTTTGGAATATTGTTTTGGGTGAGTTGAACAACAGAAACCTCTGCGCCTTGTTCTGTTTTAAAAGTACCTTGTTCAGGTAAGTCGTAAGTTTGTAAGCCTGAGGTGACTGCACATCCTGTAAACGAAAGTGAAATGGCTAAAAATAATAATGTGCTTTGGTGCTTCACATTCAAACCCTTTATTGTTTGTAATCCAATGATACTTTGCATGAAGACATTGGATTGTAGTCTATAATTAACCCAAATCATACTTTATTTGCTAAGCGCAGATTGTATATTTCAAGAAATTTTTGTTTAAAGTCTGCTATATTAACGTAGTAGGTCGTATCCATGATGTTTGTCCATTTAGATCTAAATGGTTAGGTTTTATATATGTTTCAACTCGAACAACTAAAAATAGCAATTATCGGCTTAGGGTATGTTGGGCTGCCTTTAGCGGTTGAATTTGGTAAACATAAATCTACAATAGGCTTTGATATAAATCCGCAACGGATACGAGAATTACAAAGTGGCTATGACCATACATTAGAAGTTACATCAGATGAGCTAAAACAAGTAGAACATCTCTCATACACCGTAGATATTAATGATTTAAAAAATTCAAATTTCTTTATAGTTACTGTACCTACACCAATCGATGACTTTAAACAGCCAGACTTGACTCCGCTTATAAAAGCATCCCAAAGCATTGCTAAAGTTCTAAAAAAAGGCGATATCGTTGTTTATGAGTCAACGGTTTATCCTGGTGCGACAGAAGAGGTTTGTATACCCGAATTAGAAAAACATTCCGGTTTAAATTTTAATAAAGATTTCTTTGTTGGTTATAGTCCAGAACGTATTAATCCTGGTGATAAACAACGACGTGTCACTAATATTTTAAAAATTACCTCAGGTTCGACTCCAGAGGTCACTGACTATGTTGATCAAGTATATAATTTAATTATTGAGGCGGGTACACATAAGGCCCCGAGTATCAAAGTCGCTGAGGCTGCTAAAGTCATTGAAAATACACAAAGAGATGTGAATATCGCTTTAATCAATGAGTTGGCTCTGATTTTTAATAAAATGGGTATCGATACAGAAGATGTACTCAAGGCAGCAGGTACAAAATGGAATTTTTTAAACTTTAGACCTGGTTTAGTTGGTGGTCATTGTATTGGTGTTGATCCGTATTATTTAACCCATAAAGCTCAATCTATTGGGTTGCATCCGGAAATTATTTTGGCTGCACGTCGTTTAAATGATCGTATGGGGGAATATGTGGCAACTCAACTGATCAAAGAAATGGTAAAACAACGCATTCAGGTGGTTGGTGCACGTATTTTGGTTATGGGGCTGAGTTTTAAAGAAAATTGCCCTGACATTCGAAACACTAAAATTGTTGACTTTATTAAAGCACTTAAAGAATACGATCTTGACTTAGATATCTATGACCCTTGGGTTGATGAGAATGAAGTGCAACATGAATATGGCTTGGCGCCTATTAAAAAATTAGGAAATGGTTTATATGATGCGATTGTAATTGCTGTTGCACATAATCAGTTCAAAACTATGCGTGCACAAGAATTTCAAGCTTTAGGAAAAGAGAAATATGTGCTTTATGACTTAAAATATATACTTGATAAAACTGAAAGTGATTTACGATTGTAAATATGATGAACTTAATTCATAAATTAAAAAATGATCCTAGAATTAGAAATTCACTATGGATGCTTATAGAAAAAGGTATATCTCTTTTTGGTTTAATTTTTATAATTTCGGCTGTAGCTAAGTATACGGGTCCAACTATATATGGTGAAATTGCATTAGCTGCTTCGATTTTTATTGTACTAAAAACAATTGCTCAGTTAGGACTAGATCAAATATATTTTAAATATGTTAGTCAAAATAAACCATATCATAGTCTTTTTTTAGAGAATTCGATGATATTTATCAGTATTATATATCTGTTCTTGTCGATGTTTGTGGTGACATGGGCTTATTTTAATACAAGTTTTACAGGTTTCTTTTTTATTTTTTCTACTGCTATTGCTTATTATTTTACATCTATTGACTTAGCTAATTCTTTTTATGAAGGGCAGCTATTATCAAAATTTAATGTATTGGCAAATATTGTTGGCTTACTTATAGCACTTGCTCTAAGATATAGTGTAGTGTATTTTAAATTGAATGTGCTTTATTTAAGTATTCCCATAATTTTAATGTCTTTAATACCGTTTTTGATTAAATTTATTATATATAAATGTAAATATCATATCAATTTTAATAAAGTTAAATCTAAAAAACAAACTAAAAAATATTTTGGTTATTTTTTAGGGGCTGGCCTACCATTAACTTTGGCTATTTTAACCGCTACTATTAATGGTCAAATCTCAAATTTTTTGTTGGCTTATATAGAGGGCACAAAAAGCGTAGGAATATATTCTATTGCATTTATTTTAGCTGGTGCTTGGTGTATTGTGCCAACAACGTTAATTATGAGTTATATGACTTCTATATATAGTATTAATATGGAAGACAATGATGGGTATATAAAACTATCTTCTAGATTATTAATTAATATAACTTTTCTGTCAATATTTATTGTGGCTATAGTTGAGTTTTCTGCATCTTATATTGTTGGTTTTTTATATGGTGATGAGTATTATGAAGCTATAGAGGTTTTACGTTGGTTGTTGATTTTTCAGTTTTTTTGGGTGATAGGATTTTACTTTTCGCGTTTAATTATCAAATTTAATGGATATAAATTTTTAGCATATAAATCAATATTCTGTTGTTTGTTAAATTTAACTTTATCTTACTTTTTTATAAAAAAATGGGGTGTAATTGGAGCGGCATATGCGGTTCTAGTTACAGAAGTTATATCGTCCTTGGTTTTAAATTTATTTTATAGAAAAGCAAACTTAATAAAAGTTTTGTTACCTATCGGAGTCAATAGACTATGAGTATTGAATTAACGATTTTTACCCCTAGTTATAATAGAGCCCATACTTTACCTCGAGTTTATCAAAGTTTAAAAGAGCAAACTCTTCAAAATTTTGAGTGGCTTATTATTGATGATGGTTCAGTTGATGATACTGAAAAAGTAGTTTCTGAGTTTATAAATGAACAGAAATTAAAAATTCGTTATATAAAGCAAGAAAATGTAGGGAAACAAGCTGCATGGAATAAAGCTATAGCAATGGCAGAAGGTAGAATTTTTTGCTGTTTAGACTCTGATGATGCATTGTATTCCAGATATAATGTAGATGATATTTTTACTAAATATAGCTCTTTTTTTGAACGAGATGATGTGGTTGGATTGCGGTTCCTAGCTTATTCTAACGTCAAAAATACATATGATGGTGATGAAGTTTCAAAAACAATTGTAGTTCGTACTTATTTTTATGAATTATCGAATCATAAAAATTATGGTGAAAGAATAGATTTTATCAAAACTCATGTAATTAAGAATTTTTTATTTCCTGTTGAAAAAGATATTAAATTTATTCCAGAAATTTGGTTTTACGTTGCTTTAGCTAAAGCTGGATATAGTTTTGTATATATCCCTGAACCAGCAAGGATATTTTTTGATGATGATCCCAATAATAGATTAAGCCGCAGCTCAATTAGAAAACATGCTAAAGGACATTATATTTCTAGGGCAAAAATTTTATGTGATACTCCGTTAGAAGTTTATATGACTAATCCTAGAGTATGGATTGCTTCATTAATTAGATTTAGTCAATGTGCAAATTACTTAAATATATCCTTTAAAAAGCGTAAAGAGGATGTAGGTTTACTATATGCTTTTTTAAGTTATTTGTTATTTATATCTATTTTTTCATTTAGATAGTTTCGAGCTGGGGTGCTATGATTTTAGTAAAGAAAGATTTGTTAATAATTTGGATTTTCCAACTAATAATTCTTATACTTTCCTTCCTTTCAGGGTTGGTTTTAATTGACTTATACTTGACAGTTTTTTTGTTAATTTTTAATTATTTTTTATCTTTTCTTATTGTAAATAAAAATAAATTGAATATTTTTAATGCCCCTACATTTTTCTTGGTTGGCTTTGGCTTTCTAATCTTGGGAAGGTTTTTTGGTTGGTTTTTAGATAATAGTATAGGATCTTTTCGTGAAATATTTTGTTTAGACTTCTTTTTTGCCTATTGTTTAGATGATCCCTCTGCAATTAAGTTAATTACCTTTCTTAATCTTTCTCTTGTTTTTTTTAGTCTAGGATTTTTATTAAATATTAAAAATAATACTAATGAATATGAGATCAGAGTTTTAAGTAAGAGTTTTAAACCTATATTATTAATAATGTATCCAATAGGTTTTTATCTTGTGTATGTGGTATTTCAGTATATAAGTTTAGCCCTTTCTAGTGGGTATATGGCACTTTACGCTAGCCAAGCTGATAGTTATGAAGCGCCTATAGATCGGATTTTAAATGCAGTTTTTTTGGGGTATCTTGCAGTATTATATGTTTTTGAGAAAAAAAATAATCTTAGATTGAGTTTTATTCTACTATTATCAATTTTTTTGTTATCATACTATCTGAAAATATTAACTGGTGCTCGTTCTTTTTTTATTGCAGCTATGGTCTTTATGGTTTGGTTTATCTTCAAGGATAAACGAATTAATGTTGTAAGATATAGTGTTTACTTCATTTGTGGATTCTTTTTGTTGTCTTTATTAGATTATATTGCTCAGATTAGTGGGGCACGAGAGATAAATGAAAGTAAATCATTTTTAGCTTCAGTTTCTTATTTATTTTATAGTCAAGGTATTACTTTAATGGTAATTAATAATTCCTTGGAATTTAAGGAATACCCTTCTCTTTTGGGGTATTTGAAAACTATTTTTCCTGGTGTGCAAATCATTTATAATATTTTTGGGATAACAGATAGATACCTGTTTGATTGGTCTTCTTATATTATTTATAAGAAAGATAAATATTTATATGATCAGGGTTATGGTTTGGGGTGGAGTATATTTAGTGATCTTTATTATATTGCCTATAAATTTATACCTATTTATCTATTTTTGGTGGGATTGTGGGGCTATTTTTTAAATTACGTCACTCAGTATAAATCTCAATATGTTAGAGGTTTGTTATTTGTGGTATTGTTTTTTGTATTTTCTATTTCAAGAGATAATATTTCTCCATTAATATTTGCTATTATGATGTATAGCATAATTTTTTTCATGTTTACAAAAAGAATTAAGAAATGAATATATTATATTTAATTACAGGCTTAGGTGGTGGTGGTGCTGAAAAAGTAGTAGCTGACCTTGCTGATCAAATGCATTTGCGAGGCCATCATGTAAAAATAGCTTATTTAAAAGGAGAAGCTATTGTTAAGCCTCAGTCTGGTGATATTGAATTAATTTGTTTGGAACTAAATAAAGTAACACAGTTTGGTAGTGCTTTTAAAAAATTTAAAACTGTTATTGAACAATTTAAGCCTGATGTTGTACATGCGCATATGGTACATGCAAATATTTTTGCAAGATTAGCCCGTAAATATGTATCTTTTCCACGTTTAATTTGTACTGCTCATAGTAATAATGAGGGTGGACGCTTAAGGATGCTTGCATATAGGTTAACGCATGCTTTAGCAGATATGACTACAAATGTAAGTCAACAGGCATGTGAAAGCTTTGTAAGGCTGGGAGCTGTCCCTAAGGGTGAAATTTTCACTGTTTATAATGGAATTGATCTTAGAAAGTTTAATTATTCAGAACAGGCTCGTATTCAGACGAGAAAACTATTAAAAATAGAAGACCATACATTAATGTTTCTAGCGGTAGGACGTTTTCATGAAGCTAAAAACTATCCTTTATTAATTAATGCATTTGCTGAGTTTGTACAAACTACTTCTAATAAGAAAGAACTTATTACTGCTAAACTATATATCGCTGGTGATGGAGAACTTCGTTCTGTTATTGAGGAATTAATTGCTAAATATCGACTTGAGGAAAAAGTTATTTTGTTAGGTCGTAGAGACGATGTTCCTGCTTTAATGTGTGCGTCAGATTATTTTGTTTTATCTTCCGCTTATGAAGGCTTTGGTCTGGTAGTTGCTGAAGCAATGGCTTGTAATAACTTTGTAATCGCAACTAATTGTGGCGGTGTGTCAGAAGTGATGGGTGGAACAGGTTTATTAGTTGATTCTCAGGAAAAAGATAAACTAGTAAATGCATTTTTTACTGCTAGCCAACTATGTAGTGAAGAGATAGCTCAAAATAATATTCAAGCAATGAAATATATTAATGAAAAATTTAATCTCGATAATGTTGTAAATCAGTGGCTAAATATTTATGCAAAATAAAAAAATTGTTCTTATTGGTACCACCGGTTCAAGTTTTTATGGTTTTCGTGCCGATTTAATACGCTCTCTCGTAGCAAATGGCCATCAAGTATATGCTTTTACTTCAGAATATACGGAAAACTGTTTAGATAAAATTAAAGCATTAGGTGCTGAACCTATTACTTACCAATTAAGTCGCGGAGGACTAAACCCTTTTGCCGATATTGCGTCCACCTATCAGCTTATTCGTAAAATAAAAAAAATTAAGCCAGATATCGTTTTTTCATATTTTGCTAAGCCTGTTATCTATGGGACATTAGCTGCAAGCTTTGCAAAGGTACCTCATATTATTGGTATGCTTGAAGGGCTTGGATACACCTTTACAGCGCAACCAGAAGGCCAAAGTAGCAAAACGAAACTTATTCGTAATATTCAGGTTTTATTATATCGTCTAGCTTTTCCAAGACTAGATGATATGATTTTTTTAAATCCTGATGATGAAAAAGATCTTATACATACATACACTCTCCCAGTCAAAAAGGTACACATTCTGGGGGGCATCGGTTTAGACTTGAAAGAATATAGCTATAGTGTTGCTCCAGTAAGTCCAGTAAGTTTTTTATTTATTGGCCGTTTATTAAAAGAAAAGGGTATATTTGAATTTATTGATGCAATTAGAATAGTAAAACATAAATATCCTAACACAAAGTTTACAATACTAGGTGGCTTAGACACCCAGAATATGGGAGCATTGTCGAAGTCTCAGCTAGATGAACTGATCGCAGAGGGTTTATTTGAATATCCTGGTCATGTTTCTAATGTAAAAGACTGGATCGCTAACTCGAGTGTATTTGTACTTCCTTCTTATCGAGAAGGTGTACCACGGAGCACACAAGAAGCTATGGCTATAGGACGTCCTGTTATTACAACAGATGTCCCAGGATGTAGAGAAACGGTAATTAACGATGTGAATGGCTTTATTGTTCCTTGTTGGGATGCTAAAGCTTTAGCAGAAAAAATGTGCTTTTTTATCGAGTCACCATCTCAAATAAATCTTATGGGGCTAGAAAGTATGAAAATGGCCCATCAAAAGTTTGATGCTGAAAAAGTAAATAATAGATTATTCGAAATCATGGGTTTAAATAGTTCTTATGAAAAGATTGGTTGATATTTTCATTGCTACAATAGCCTTAATCCTTCTATCTCCTATTTTTTTAATAGTGGCATATAAGGTAAGAAAAAATTTAGGTTCACCTATTTTCTTTCTTCAGGAAAGACCGGGCAAAGACGGCAAAATTTTTAAAATGATTAAATTTCGGTCCATGAAAGATGCTTTAGATAAGAATGGAAATCTCTTGCCCGATGAGGAAAGAATTACACCTTTCGGACAAAAATTACGTTCTACTACTCTCGATGAAATGCCTCAGCTTATTAATGTATTAAAAGGTGATATGAGTATTGTTGGTCCACGCCCTCAGCTTGCCGATTTTATGAAACATTATACACCAAGACAAATGCGACGCCATGAGGTGAGACCAGGGATGACAGGCCTTGCTCAAGTGAGTGGAAGAAATAATTTAAGTTGGGAAGAGAAATTTGAGCTAGATGTTGAGTATGTTGAGAATCATAATATCTGGTTAGATTTTAAGATTATGGTAAAAACAGTTTTGGTCATGCTAAAAAAAGAAGGTATCAATGCGCCAGATCAGTTAGTAGGAGCTAGTCGTTTCTCTGGTTCTCCAAAAAAAGATGAAGTACAGTATTAATTGTTAGCTATAAAGTTAGTCACATGATCAAAAAAGCAGTTTTACCAGTAGCGGGTTTAGGTACACGTTTTTTACCGGCAAGTAAATCTATTCCAAAGGAAATGGTCACAGTTGTTGATCGTCCTGCTATTGAATATGTAGTACGCGAAGCGGTAGAAGCTGGAATTGAGCAAATTATTTTGGTTACTCATTCATCGAAAGCATCAATTGAAAATTATTTTGATCGTAACTTTGAGTTGGAAACCACTCTAGAGCAAAAGAAAAAATTTGATTTACTTGCAGAGATTACTCAAATTGTGCCTGAGCATGTGAGTGTAGTAAGTGTTAGACAACCTCAACCTTTAGGTCTAGGGCATGCTGTTTTATGTGCAAAGAGTGTTGTCGGTCAAGATGATTTTGCTGTGCTATTACCAGATGTATTAGTGAAAGATAGCTCTGGACAAAATGATTTATCTCGTATGATTTCACGCTATAACTTAAGTCAAGCTGCTCAAATCATGGTGGAGGCAGTGCCAGACCATCTAGTAGATCAATATGGGATTGTCGATGTAACACATAGCCCAAATGAGGGTGAAAGTATTGCCATGCAAGGTATTGTTGAAAAACCCCCAGTAGGTTCTGCGCCATCTAACTTATCGGTGGTTGGCCGCTATGTGTTACCTGCAAAGATTATGCAATTACTCGAAAAGACTCCTAAAGGCGCGGGTAATGAAATTCAGTTAACTGATGCAATTGCAATGCTTCAAGACACAGATACTGTTGAAGCTTATCGTATGCAAGGTCAAACGTTTGATTGTGGTAGTAAGCTTGGCTATTTAAAAGCTGTACTGCACTATGGAGTTGTGCATCCTAAGTTAGGAAATGATTTTAAACAGTTAATTCAGGAACTTAAATTATAAAATTTTGTAGCTCTGCTTAACTATTTGTAAAAACGAATGAATATATGAGCAGAGCAATATATTCTCTTCCTGTAAAGGGAAGAGAATTTTATAGAATATTAAAATCAGGTGTACAATGAAAATCGCGGTATTTGGAACCACCTTACATGCTGGTGTAATGGCAGCATTATTAGCTGAATATGGTAATCAGATCTATTGGTGTACAAGTGTCACCTGTGAAGAAAACATTTCTATACTTTCTTATCAAGATCAAGAAGTTAATCATTATTTAAATAAACAGAGAAAAGCAGGTTTTTTAAAAGAAAGTCCTTTTTCTGAAATTCCTTTAGATATTGAAGTTTATTTATTTTGTTTTAGCCCAACACAAATCGAGCTTGCTTTAAAAACAGTTGAAAAGTTGAGCGAGCGCCCGATAGTTCATCCACGTTTAATGATCAATGGCTCTACTTTTGGTCTACATGGTACGGATCAATTAAAACAACATTTGCCAAAAGATGAGTGGGTTTATTTTCCTGATGTGATTCAAGAAGGAAATGCGATTAATAGCGTGCTGAACGTAAAACATGTAATTGTTGGTGTTGAATCGAGCTATGCTCAAGACACCATGCAAGAGTTATTACGTCCTTTTTTCCGTTTTAGCTATCAATATTTATTTATGCCAATTTTAGATGCTGAATTTACGAAGCTCAGCATTTCGGGAATGTTGGCAACCCGTATTAGCTATATGAATGATTTGGCGATGGTGGCCGAAAAACTTGGTATTGATATTGCTAATGTAAAACATGGTATTGCTGCAGATACACGTATTGGTGCAGCCTATTTGTCGGCAGGTGTTGGATTTGGTGGTGAAAACTTTTCACATGATATTTTAACGCTTTCGAGTACGGTTTCTGAAACAGGGGCTAAAAGTCAGTTGCTAGAGCAAGTGTGGGCGATTAATGAGCAACAAAAAGAAATTTTATTCCGTAAATTATGGAATTATTATCACTGTGATTTGAGCGGTAAAACTGTTGCAATTTGGGGGGCTTCATTTAAAGAGAACACTCCAAGTACACATAACTCACCTATTCATATTTTATTGGCTGCATTATGGGCACAAGGGGTAAAAGTACGTTTGCATGACCCACAAGCCTTAGATGAGATCGCAACAACTTATGGAGACCGTGAAGATCTGGTTTTATGTGCTGACCAATATGAAGCTGCACAGGGAGCTCATGCTTTATGCTTAGTGACAGCATGGAAACAATATTGGAGCCCTGATTTTAAACAGTTACAACAAGTAATGCAGCATCCTCTTATTTTGGATGGGCGTAATATTTACGATCCGGCATATGTGAAAGCAAAAGGTTTCGCTTATGAAGGAGTAGGTCGATTATGAGTAAATCTATCGAGAAGTTTCCTAAAGAGTTAGTCTCGCCTATAGCACAGCTTCACTCCTTAGTTGAGAAGAATTCAAAATTACATATCAAAGAATTATTTACAGCCGAGCAAGACCGCTTTCAAAACTATTCGGTAAAGTTCGATCAATTGGTTTTTGATTATAGTAAACACCGTATAACTAAAAGTGTTTTAGAACAATTGTTTGCTTTAGCAAAGACGAAACAATTAACTCACTGGATTGAGCGCTTATTTTCCCAAGACAAAGTCAACTGTACTGAGCAGCGTGCAGCTATGCATTGGGCTTTACGTTTACCATTGGAATATTCTAAATTTCCCGAACTCACAAAACAGGTTCATACTCAATTACAGCGTATGTACGCTTTGGTTGAAAAAATCCATGCTGGACAATATCGTGGTGCCACAGGTGAAGTCATTCAAGATGTCGTTAATATTGGTGTAGGTGGTTCCGATTTAGGGCCTCAAATGGTGACCCATGCACTATGCGATTTTAAAGTAAAAACTGCCAAACCACTTAATGTACACTTTGTTTCGACTATGGATGGTAGCCAGTTATCAGACTTGCTCCATCAACTGCGTCCGGAAACGACTTTATTTATTATTTCTTCAAAGTCATTTGGCACTATTGATACTTTATCCAATGCACAAACAGTTCGTCAGTGGCTTGAAAAAGCGTTAGGAAAACATGAACGCGTTGTAAAAAGTCATTTTATTGGTGTTTCTACAAAAGCTGATAAAATGACCGAATGGGGAATTGCTCCTGAAAACCAGTTGCTGCTTTGGGAGTGGGTAGGTGGACGTTATTCTCTTTGGTCGTGTATTGGTTTACCTATTGCATTGTCAGTTGGGATTGATGGGTTTCAGCAGCTTTTAGCTGGTGCACATGCTGTCGATGAACACTTTCAAAATACAAGCTTTGAGAAAAATATACCGGTTCTCATGGCATTACTCGGTATCTGGAATAATAATTTTTTAAATATTCAAACCCATGCGGTATTA
>ENA-OWOG01000407-OWOG01000407.1-gut-metagenome-genome-assembly--contig:-NODE-407-length-12137-cov-37.046766_pt1 | contig 12137 bp, 9 predicted proteins | sample MGYA00248249_ERZ651793 | MGnify/ENA primary metagenome ERZ651793 (study PRJEB26908, sample SAMEA4031700) | gut metagenome | biome: gut; feature: normal infant; material: stool | place: China | collected 2015... | reverse complement strand
TTACGATTCAGTTCGATGATCGATTAAAAGATCATTTATAAAAAATGGAACTTACACAAAATAATTTACAGGCTCAGATTACCTAAACACTTATAGTAATACTCATTAGCAAAGTCCACGATAGCTTGTTTCTTTGCTTGCTCAGTTTTCTTGATAGGTAGTGTGTAGGCTCGACTGGCTTGAGTAATGCGCTCAGCATATCCTTGTTTGTCATCATAACCTCTTTGTTTTAAGCCTATATACATTTCGTGGTTAAGCTCAAGAGCTTTAGTTTTTGGTGCCCCTTTTTGTCTAAGAGTCATTGCTTGTAAAGCAAACCAACTCTCTGCCTTACAATATTGGTCATCATCAATGTCAGAGCTAGAGAGTGATGTGGGTTTCTTTAACTTAGTCTCATCTTCTTTCTTGGATAGAGTAGTCTTTTCTTTGATGTTGGCTTTTTCTTCGACCATATCTTTTGATAGAGAGGGAAGAATTTTCAAAATCTGACCAACATATATAGGTGATTCAAATAGGGGGTTAAATGCTTGATTTTATGCAGTTCATTTCGGCGAATAAGTACCTGAATGAGTACCTGGAATGTGTTATGATAGAAAAGTGCTAATGAAATCAAAGAGATGACGTGTCGGTTCGAGTCCGACCCTCGGACCAAGATTCAGAATCTTATGATTCTACGAAAACCCCTAAACTGACGGTTTAGGGGTTTTTTGTTGGATATAGAATAGTTCATAGACTTTAAGAAATTATGAACTACTTACTTTGGCTCCAAGGGTCGGGATCAAATCATTTATAAATTTAGAGCTATTAAAAGTCTTTTAATTTTTCAATTTAAGAAAACTTTATTTAAATATGAAATGCATTTGATAAAAGCAAAATTTGAGTCGAAGTTAAGGTTTCATATTTATAAGATGATTTAAGTTAATTTTTATCTCTTTTTTAGCTAATTTTGACTTCCTATTTCTTATTACTTACAACTCTTTCTTCCAAAAAAATTGTTGTATTTTTCTAAAGCATACCCACTTTATGTATCTGAAAACCTTTAATTGAAACTTCACATTTCTATTTCGAAAAGAAAGTTGCTCTTTTAATGTACTGTGTTAAAGTTTGTAGTAGATCATAATGATTATAAGTACATTCTTCAAAAGAGCGGTTCCGACCAACAATGACAAAATCTGTGAGGCGGGCATGACACAGCGATTAGAACTACATCAGGTAGAGCAGTTAACAGCTTGTAAGATATCACTATTACTTGGATTAAATGCCGAGCAGAATTATATTGAGCAATTTTTCCGGTTTAGTCTTCGCCTGTTGAAGTGTCAAAAAGCTTTGCTTACTTTTAATCAGGAACCTTATTTTTGGCATCATTGCCCAGATGGCATGACTGCAATTTCCTTTAAACCTTCAAGACACCTAAAACAATGTTTTGCTAAACAACAGGTGATTCATCACAATCATCCTTCTTATCAAAATTTAATCAACTATTTAAAAGAGCTAAATATTGAATGTGGGCGTGCCTTAGCTGTCCATTTGGTGCAGCCTGGCCAGACATCTATGGGATTTGCAGTTTTCTTCGATGACGATGAAAATTGTTTTGAAGATGATCAAATTCAGTTGCTTCTCGATTACTGTTCTAGTTTTATGCAACAAGTCGAGTTGAAGTTTAATTATGAAGAATTAAATGAACTCTATGAGCAGCAAGTCGCGCTGAACTCGAGTAAAACAAAGTTCTTTTCCATTATTTCGCATGACTTGCGGGCACCATTTCATGGCTTGTTAGGTTTCTCCGAAGTGTTAGCTAAAGAACGTGAAACACTGGATGAGTCGAGTATTCAAAACATTGCTGACTATTTATACGACACTTCTCAATCGACCTATAACTTACTTGAAAGTTTGCTGACATGGGCAATGGCCGAAGGTGGTCGCTTTGTTTATCACCCAATTAATTTTAAGCTTAGACAAGTGAGCAATATTGTTTGTGATGTGCTGCATACTTTGGCTTTAAAGAAAAATATTGAATTGGTAAATGCGGTTTCCGAAGATTTAAAAATCTATGCCGATATCAATATGATGACTTCCGTGATCCAAAACTTGGTGTCAAATGCATTGAAATTTACCGATGTTGACGGCTCTGGAAAAGTGTTTATTGAAGCGAAGCAGGTGGGTACAAATGTCGAAATCACTGTACGTGATACAGGGCTTGGCATGACTGAACAGCAAATGGCAAATTTATTCCATCCGCGTATTACAGCAAGCTTTAAAGGCACCGCTGGGGAAAAAGGTGCGGGTTTAGGTTTGAGCTTATGTAAGCGTTTTGTCGAGATTAATCAGGGGAAAATTAGTGTAACTTCCCAAAAAGGAGTGGGAACGACATTTAAAGTTTTATTACCTTCTGCTCAAGAAGTTCCTGAACATCATGTAGAGCAACAAAATACATCTGAAGCAAAATTGGTTTAATCCCTTTTCCTACTACTACTTGAACTGCTATAACTAAAAAGAGAGTCTGAGGAAAAGAGTTTTTTTATATGAATGCGGAGCAGTTACAAAAAACATTGCGTGCCAGCCAATATGCTGAACAAGTTTTAGGGTTACATCAGGCTGTTTTAGAACAAGATTATCAAATAGATCAATTTGCTGCACCGCTCTCAACAGAACAAATTTACCGACTTGTAGACACCACGCTTGATGGAATTGGCGATGAAATAACTTGGATGCGTGCGCTTCGTATACTGCGCAGTCGTTTAATGTTTCGCTGGATCTGGCAAGATGCCAATCAACTGACGGATGTCGTTACACTTACTCGTGAACTTTCAGACTTTGCCGATGCAAGTATTTGTGCAGCCAAGGCTTTTGCTCGTGTTGCATTGGTTGCTAAACACGGCGAGCCATTAAGTTATTCAGGCAAAGTTCAAGATTTGATTGTGGTTGCCATGGGTAAGCTTGGGGCACAGGAATTAAATCTATCAAGTGATATCGACCTGATTTTTGCCTTTGATGAGCAAGGCGAAACCAACGGTCGTAAATGTATTGATGTACAGCAGTTCTGTATTTTGTGGGGACAAAAACTTATTTATTTACTTGAACATATCACCGCAGATGGTTTTGTGTTTCGAGTAGACATGCGTTTACGGCCTTGGGGAGATGGCTCTGCATTAGCGATTAGTCATGCAGCTTTAGAAAAATATTTAAGTCAGCATGGCCGTGAATGGGAACGTTACGCATGGATTAAGGCACGCGTTGTCACGGGGGGTAAAGAAGGGCAAGACTTATTAGAAATGACACGTCCTTTTGTATTCCGCCGTTATGTCGATTACACCGCTTTTGCTGCCATGCGCGATATGAAAGCGATGATTGAGCGCGAAGTATTACGTCGGCATATTGAAGATGACATTAAACTCGGGGCAGGCGGTATACGCGAAATTGAGTTTATTGTTCAGGTGTTCCAGCTTATTTACGGCGGTTCTAAACGTGAGCTGCAAGACCGTCAATGTTTAGTCAGTCTTGAACATATTGGTGAGGCAGGCTTGTTAGAAAAACAGGCCGTACTAGAGCTTGAAGATGCTTACCTGTTTTTGCGCCGTGTTGAACATGCGATTCAAGCCTTGAATGATCAGCAAACGCAACTATTACCAGAAGAAACAGATTTACGAAAACGCATTATAGACACCTTGGGTTTTACGAGTTGGAATGAGTTTATTGATGTTCTGAATGAGAAACGCCAAAAAGTAAAAGTTCAGTTTAAGCAGCTCATTGAAGACACAAGTTCCAATGCAGCTACCGAGAACTTTGGACAGTTAGAGCAGCAGCTAGATGAAGTATTAGATGATAATGCAAAAAATTTAATTCATGAGTTCTGGCATGGTCATGCACTTAAAAAACTTCCTTCCAATGCTGTGCAGCGTTTAAAAACGTTTTGGCCCCATTTAATTGAAGCCATTTTACAGTCTGAACAACCACAAACTGCATTATTACGTTTAATGCCACTGATTGAATCAGTCATGCGTCGAACCGTCTATTTGGTAATGCTGATTGAAAGTAAAGGGGCATTACAACGCTTAGTAAAAATGGCGACAGTGAGCCCGTGGATTTGTGAAGAGTTAACGCAATATCCGGTATTGCTGGATGAGTTCTTGTCGATGGACTTTGAATTACCAAAACGTAAGGACTTGGAAGACTCATTACGTCAGCAATTACTTCGTATCGAAATTGATCAGGTTGAAGACCAAATGCGGGTACTTCGCCTGTTTAAAAAGAGTAATGTGTTAACGGTCGCTGCAAGTGATGTGTTAGCTGAAAGTCCTCTTATGAAGGTCTCTGATGCTTTGACAGATATTGCAGAAGTCAGTGTTAATGCAACTCTTAATTTAGCTTATCAGACCGTAGCAAAACGTCATGGTTACCCAAAAGATGTCGAGGGAAAACGTTGTTCACTCGATTATAAAGCCTTTGCCGTTATTGGTTATGGCAAGGTGGGTGGTATTGAGCTGGGTTATGGTTCGGACTTAGATCTTGTCTTTATTCACTATCTAGATGAACAAGCCGACACGGATGGTACTAAGTCAATAACTGGTTTTGAGTTTGCCATGCGTGTCGCTCAAAAGTTTATGTCTTTAATGACCACTCAAACGCTTGATGGCCGTGTTTATGAAATTGATACACGTTTAAGACCTTCAGGTGAGGCTGGTTTATTGGTGACAAGCCTGAAAGCCTATGAGCATTATCAGTTGAAAAGTGCATGGCTTTGGGAGCATCAGGCATTAGTTCGTGCGCGTTCTATTGCAGGTGATGAAGCACTTTGCCAAAAATTTGAAATATTTCGCCGCGAGATATTGACTCAATCTAGAGATGAGGCTTATGTTCGTGAGGAAGTGCTGAAAATGCGTCAGAAAATGAAAGACCACTTAGGTTCATCTTCTGAACAAAAAAAACATGGTATTTTTCATTTAAAACAGGACGCAGGTGGTATCGTAGATATCGAATTTATGGCACAGTATGCTGTACTTGCATGGAGCGGGACGAAACCCGATCTCGCCCATTATTCTGATAATGTAAGAATATTAGAAGATGCTGCTAAAGCAGACTGCTTATCCAGTGAAGATGCCACAGCATTAATTCGAGCCTATCTTAGTGAACGTGCCGAAAGCCACCGCTTAGCCCTTGCGAATCAATCCATGCAAGTAAGCGCAGCGGACTGGCGTAGTACCCGTGCGGTCGTTTGCAATTTATGGCAAAGATTAATAGACCCAACCGCCTCGGTTGAGTTGGATAGTGAATGATTTTATAACAATTTGGAGTGTTCCATGAATTTGGCTGATCGTGATGGTTTTATTTGGCAAGATGGACAATTAATTGATTGGCGTGATGCAAAGATTCACGTTTTAACCCATACTTTACACTACAGTATGGGCGTATTTGAGGGTGTTCGTGCTTATGAAACTCCTAAAGGTACTGCAATTTTCCGTCTTCAAGACCACACAAAACGTTTGTTAAATTCAGCAAAAATTTATCAAATGAAAGTGCCGTATGATCAAGCAGCGCTTGAACAAGCACAAATCGATGTTGTTCGTGAAAATAAATTAGCTTCTTGCTATTTACGTCCACTGATCTGGATCGGTTCAGAGAAACTTGGTATTGCAGCAACAAATAACACCATTCATGCCGCTGTTGCAGCATGGGCATGGGGTGCATATCTTGGTGATGAAGCAATGGCGAAAGGTATTCGCGTTAAAACTTCATCATTTACTCACCACCATCCAAACGTGACCATGTGTAAAGCAAAAGCATCTGGTAACTACACGTTGTCAATTCTTGCTCACCAAGAAGTTGCACATTCTGGTTACGATGAAGCAATGCTTATGGACCCACAAGGTTATGTGTGCCAAGGTTCTGGTGAAAACGTATTCTTGATTAAAGATGGCGTTTTACACACTCCAGATATTGCGGGTGGTGCACTTGACGGTATTACACGCCAAACCGTGATGACGATTGCTAAAGATCTTGGTTATGAAGTTGTTGAGCGTCGTATTACGCGTGACGAATTCTATATTGCCGATGAAGCATTCTTCACAGGTACTGCTGCTGAAGTAACACCAATTCGTGAATACGATGACCGTCAAATCGGTGCGGGTTGCCGTGGCCCAATTACCACTGAAATCCAAAAGACTTTCTTTGATGCAGTTCAAGGTAAAAATCCAAAATATGAACACTGGTTAACTTACGTAAAATAAGTTAATCCGTTAACATGAAAAGGCGAACGTTGGTTTCGCCTTTTTATTTTTGGTTAGGGAGCTTTTATGCATATTGTCTATGTCTCTGATGGTAAAGCAGGGCATCGTTCACAAGCTTTAGGCTTGTTTCAGGCGATGCAAAGACAGCAGGCAAATGCAACTTTTGAAGAAGTCTCTATTAATGACTTGCCTATTCTTTCTCTAATCAAAACGCTTTTTTCTTCAAAAAAATCTCTATTTCAACAGGCACCCGATTTTATATTTGGTGTTGGAAGTCATACACATTTTCGTGTCTGGTTGCTCGGTAAAATTTTCAAAAAGGCTAAGACCATTATTTTAATGAAGCCAAATTTACCGACGGTTTGGTTTAATTATGCTGTGATTCCAGAGCACGACGGTATTCCTGCGAATAACCAAGTGATTGTTACGCGTGGGGCATTAAATCCCATTCGTAATGAAAAACGCCATCAAGCTTCTAGAATTTTAATTGCATTAGGTGGTTCGTCAAAACGGCATCAATGGAACCAAGAAAAAGTATTATTAAGCGTGCAAAAGATTGTTGAGAATAATCCAGATGCCGAAATCATTTTAACGACTTCACGTCGAACACCAGCAGAGTTTATTGATATTTTAAGACAACAAAGTTTTGCCCCGCATTTACAAATATTTCCGGTTGAGCAAACACCTCAGGGCTGGATTTTTGAAGAGATGCAAAAAGCAGAAGCTGTATGGGTAACAGAAGATAGCGTTTCTATGGTTTTTGAAGCACTTACTGCGGGTTGTCGCGTAGGGGTCATAGCAATCGATCGGTTGAAAGAGGATAGAATTACGCACTCGATTGATCAAATGATAGAATCACAACTAATTTCACAGAATACTTGTGTCGTACAGTTGCCACAACCTTATGCTTTTAAAGAAGCAGACCGTGTGGCAACATATCTTTTAGCGAAATAATGAGTTTGGCATTGTGTTTTATATCCTGATTTTACTGGTCTTGCTTATTGTGTTATTTAGCTATAAGTATGCGTGGTGGAAGCCAGCAGTGGATTGGAATCGACCACGTGTATTGATGTATCACATGGTACGAGACCATATTAATGGTGCCAAATTTAATAAGCTTCGGGTCAAGCCCGCTGAGTTTGAAAAGCAAGTTGCCTGGATGAAAGCGCAAGGCTTCCATTTTGTAACGATGCACGAATTGCAAGAGAACTGGGGAAAGCACCCTGCCAAAACAGTTGCCATTACCTTTGATGATGGTTATTTAGACAACTTACAAAATGCTTATCCTATTTTAGAAAAATATCAGGCCAAGGCAACCATATATGTGGTGGTTGATCGTCATGATCGTGATTGGTCAACCTATAAAAAAGAACATCATAATAGTGGTGAACTCATGCGTGAAGCTAAGTTGAATGATGCTCAAGTCAAGCAACTGGCAGATAGCGAACTGATTGAAATTGGTTCACATACGTTAACGCATGCTAATTTAAACAAACTGGATGATACGGATTGTTTAAAAGAACTAACTGATTCAAAGCAGTGGCTTGAACAACTGATAGAAAAGCCAGTAACCAGTTTTGCTTACCCATTTGGTATTTACTCAGACCGAGATGTTAAACTGGCGAAACAGTCAGGGTATAGCAATGCAGTGACCACAATCGAAGGTATTGATGATGAACAGCCGGACTTTATGCAACTACAACGTATTAAGATCAGCGGAAAAGATTCATTATTTGCCGTCAAGCTTCGTTTAAAACTTGGTACGCGTGAGGGCTAATCATGAAAATTACGCTTGTGATGGCGAGTGATGAGGAAGGTGGCCTAGAAAAGCATGTACTTGAGCTGGCTGCTGGTTTATCACAAGCACATAAAGTTTCTTTAATTGCACATCAGAAATATCAAAGTCAGGTGGAAAGTTCGGTGAACTTTGTTGCTTTTGATATGAGTGGCAGTCGTTATAACCCGTGGACGAAATATCTGCTTAAAAAAACAATATTGGGGACAGAACCACAAGTGCTACATGCTCATGCTTCTAAAACGGCCAAACTGTTGCAAGGCATGATTGCAGGTTTTGATTTCCCTTGTGTGGTGACTATCCATGGTGCAAAGAAAAAGATTGATTCTTACTTAGCATTTGATCATATCATTTGTGTGAGTAAGCGACTCGCGCAGATTGTGGGGCAGCCGGAAAAACTTAGTGTGGTCTATAATGGTATTTCTTTGAATATGCCTGCTCAATCATTTGTAAAAAATAGAAAATTTATTGCCATTGGGCGTTTAAATGAAGTGAAAGGTTTCGATCTTTTACTGGCTGCTTGGCGGAACATTTCACACCAATTAACTATTGTTGGTGATGGTGAAGAACGAGAAAAGTTAGAGCAATTGATTCAAGAGTACCAATTAGCTGATCGGGTTCACTTGTATGGGTATAGTGACAATATTCACCCATTGATTACAGACCATGAGGCTTTGATTGTGTCTTCCTTGCGTGAAGGGGGTCCGTATACACTTGCTGAAAGTTTATTGCTTCAACGTCCTGTAATAGGAACTGATGTCGGAATGATGGCTGAGTTTATTCCTGTTGAGTTTCTATGTGAACCAAATAATATTGAAGCATTGCAACAAGTGATTCAAAACTATTTGGATGTGGTAGTCCCTGAAGCAAGTTTTAAAAAGGCTTATGCTCTGGCACAGGAACAACTGACTTTTACAAAGATGATTGATCATACGGTCCAAGTCTATCAATCATTGCTTTCAGCATAGGATGATAGATTAATGGCACAACAAAAACCTTTTATCCTAGCGTTGACCGATGGTAAAGCAGGCCATGAAACTCAAACTCAAGGAATAGTGCAACTACTGAATCAACAGCAAGAGTATCAGGTCGAATGGGTTCAATTAAATCTACCTAAAAAATGGTTGTATCGTGTTCTGAAGTTACTGATCAAGTTTTCAATAAATACAGAGTGGTTACGTTATTTTTTTGATGCCCAAACCCTAAGAGCATTAGAGCAGAAACAGGTTGCTTATATTGTATCGGCAGGGGGAAACACTCTACTTGCCAATCTATTGCTCAAACAACATTTACACAAAGATCAGTCTGTGAAAAATTTGGTCGCGAGTTCATTACGGGGGATTCGCGCTAACTTGTTTGATGTGGTATTTACTATTCATGAACAACAAGCTGTTTTGCCTCATTATTTTTACTATCCAATTGCACCGAATAAAATGAGTGCTTTACCTCTAACACGCGAGCAGGCCCGAGAACATTTGGGTATTCAAAATGCTGAACAAACGATTACAATTTTGATTGGTGCTGACACTAAAACAGTAAAGATTGGTAAGGCGGCACAATGGGCAACTGTTTTACAGCAGGTTCGAAAGCAATATCCTACAGCGAGATTGTTACTGACGACATCACGAAGAACATCGGTTACTTTTGAAAAAGAATTGCAGAAACTTGCCGAGCAGTATGGCATTTTTCAGCCCTATGACCAGTTAACATGGGTAGCACAAGGGCAAAGCTGTGATATCAAAGACTACATTAAAGCCGCTGACTGGATTCTAATAAGTCCAGACTCTACGTCGATGGTGGCTGAAGTAGTGATGTCAGGAAGTAAGCTGCTGGTACTTTACGATGGAGCTGCAGTACAGGATGTAAATATCAAGCGACAACTGAATTTCTTAGCTGAACAACATTGGTTAGGTTTGTTGGATGTATATACTGAATATCATTTCTCTAAGATTATTCAGACCTTGCAAGTTCAAAACCATGTTGAGGATATAAATAAGAAATTAAAAGAGCTTTTATTTTAGTGTTATTAAGTGTAACAAAATATAAAATTGAAGTCTTTATTTTTTGATTTTGAGCAAATGGTTAAATTTTAAAAGGTATTAGTATGGGAATATTCAAAAAAGAAAGAAAACTCTTTAATGTTCTAGTTCGTAATTTATCTAAAAATATAGATATTGATTGGATCTCCTATAAAAAAAGACCTAATGAAAAAGTTGAAGGTATTATTCCCAAAGTGATTTGGATCTATTGGGATTCTCCTGAGCACAGTTTGCTTGTTGAATTGTGTGTAAAGCAAGTTGAGAGAATGTGTCCAGATTATAAAATAAATGTTTTGGATGGGGACAGTGTTTATGAATATATTGATCTTCCAAAATTCAATAATGATTTACCAGTAGCAAATATTTCTGACTATATTCGATTGAGTTTGTTATCTAAATATGGTGGCGTCTGGATGGATGCCAGTATTTTTCTTACTGAAAGTATAGAATGGATAATTTCTAAGGTACAGGGCTATGATGCTTTTTTATTTTATAGTGATGCTTGTACAGTAGATATTAATAATCCAATAAGTGAAAATTGGTTTATTATTGCTCCTGTAAATAGTCCTTTTATTAAGGCGTGGTTTTTAGAGTTTTCAAAGTGTGTTATGAGTTCTGATCCTAAAAATTATTATAAATTTTTATGGGATAATAAAGAGCTTTTGCAAAAAATTGAAAATCCACAATACTTGATTTGCTATATTTCTGCAATTTTGGCACTTAGAGAGTCTGATTATAATATATTGTATGCTCGTTCTGGTTCCGCAGGGCATTATTACAACTATAAATTTAATAGTAGTGATGTATTGGTAGCAGCTGCGCTTTTGTTTAAAAATAAAGAGAGAATTTTTATACCTAAATTGATTAAATTTACAAAAGATACTCGACTAGCAACAGAAAACTATTTAAAGCAAAGAAAATTTAAGAGGACGAGCCTTCTTGGAGAGGCTATAATTTTTCATAATTTATGATTGTTAGTATTCTTTTTAAAGAAGGTATATATGTCTAATTTAGTACGGAAATTAGGAGGTGATTTAAAGTTTGAGAAGAAATTTACTTTTTGTACACTTGTTACTCGTTTCGATGAATATATGGAAATGGTGGAGAGTGCAAGGCTTGCAGGATTTGATGAGAAAGTTGAGTTTCTATATTTCGATAATAAAAATTCCAATCAATTTGATGGCTATAGTGGGATTAATCGTGCATTAAAAGAAGCCAAAGGAGAATATCTAATTTTCTGCCATCAAGATATTTTGTTTAAATATGATAGTAGAGATGATTTAGAGCAGAGAATTTTAGAGATTGAAAACATTGACCCTAATTGGGCTGTTTTAGGTAATGCTGGTAAGAGTGAAGCTGGTCATACATATGTTCGAATATCTGATCCTGTATTTCCCTATCTGAAAAAAGGAATACTTCCATCACAAGTAATGAGTTTGGATGAAAATTTTTTAATATTAAATAGAAAGCATAATTTATCAACAACTTCCAGTATCCTCAACGGTTTCCATTTTTATGCTATTGATTTATGTCAAAATGCAAAAAATTTAGGATTGAAAAGCTATGTTATTGATTTTCACTTGTATCACAAAAGTCCAGGTAATGTAGACCAAAGTTATTTTGATGTACAAAAAGCTTATATACAGTTGCTATACCAGCGTAAGCAATCACAGTTTTTTTGGGCTATGTGTTCTCAGTTCTATGTTTCAAATAATGTTTTAAAGAATATTTTTTTTAATTTGAAAAAAATTCTACGTTTATCAAGAAGTATTATGAAAAAGAGGAATAGAAATTAAACAGATTTTAAAGTAGCCATGTGATCTATAATTTGATCTAACCTATTTTTATAAGTATGACTCTGTTGAACTTTATACATGGCTGCTTCAGCGCTGATTATTGGGTCTTTTAACTTCAATTGCAATTCTTGCGGATTCTCAAATGAAATTATTTCATTTTTGATATCAAAAGCATAGTTAAGATCTTCAACATACTCGCTTACCAGAATACAACCACAAGCCGGAGCTTCGAAACAACGCATATTCATACCTTGACGAATGTTTTTCTTGTTAATGACATTCA
>ENA-OWOG01000404-OWOG01000404.1-gut-metagenome-genome-assembly--contig:-NODE-404-length-12190-cov-106.645505_pt1 | contig 12190 bp, 10 predicted proteins | sample MGYA00248249_ERZ651793 | MGnify/ENA primary metagenome ERZ651793 (study PRJEB26908, sample SAMEA4031700) | gut metagenome | biome: gut; feature: normal infant; material: stool | place: China | collected... | reverse complement strand
TTGAATGGGTTCATGTGCAGCTCCATCAGCAAAAGGGGATGATAAGTTTATCACCACCGACTATTTGCAACAGTGCCCAGGGGCTACTCATAATCTCGTGGCTCGGCGGTTCCCGGCACACCATGACAGTAAGGAAGGACCCTGTGTCTCAACTCTCCCAGCTTCGAAGCCCCGCCGCCGTGCAGGCTGCCATCGATGAGTTCGTGCAACTGGGCCGCACGAAATTCCTGGCGCGCCACGGCTACGGCAAGTCCCGCGACTTCCTGGTACGTGATCCGAAGACCGGCACCGATTGCGATTCCAAGGCCATCGCCGGTGTGGCCTTCGGCAAGCAATTTCCCGAGCAGGGCCCGCTCACTGCTGACAGCTTCTCCGGTGGCGAGACGACCGTCGTTCCGGCGCTGACGCGGCTCGGGTTTCGCATCATTCGCATCGGCGAAGACTGGTCCGAAGAAGAGGTCCTGGCCACGGTCGAAGACTATTTCGACATGCTGCGTGCCGAGGCGGCTGGGGAGCCGTACCACAAGTCCGAGCACAACCAGGCACTGCGCCAACTGCTGAACGGTCGCAGCAAGTCTTCAGTCGAGCTCAAGCACCAGAACATTAGCGCCGTACTCGATGCCCTGGGCCTGCCCTATATCAACGGCTACAAGCCACGCGGCAACAGCCAACTGCTGCTGCGTAAATCCGTACACGCCTACGTTCTGGAACATCAGCAGACGGTCGGCGCTCTTGTCGATGCCCTGGAGGAGGTAAAACTTCCGGGTGACAAAACCTACCGAGCGGCTTTGGTAGAACCACCCGCCCGTGAAGTGCTTGTGCGTACCCCGGCATCTCTACGGCAACGCCTACCGCGAAAGTTCGATTATGCCGCTCGCGATGAAGCCAACCGCAAGCTGGGCCGGGCAGGGGAGCAGTGGGTGATTGGCTACGAACAGCAACGCCTGACCGAGCTCGGCCACCCAGAGCTTTTTCAGCGGCTGGATTGGGTGTCCGACACCCAGGGAGACGGTGCGGGGTTCGACATCCTGTCGTTCGAAGAGGACGCCCATGAGCGCTTCATCGAGGTGAAAACCACCAATGGCGGGGTAGGCTCGTCTTTCTTGGTCAGCCACAACGAACTCGAATTCTCCAAGGAGGCGGGCGATCAATTCCATCTGTATCGCGTGTTCCAGTTTCGGGACGGTCCGCGCCTGTTCACGCTACCCGGCGACCTCAGCCAACATGTGCATCTCAAGCCGACGGACTACCGGGCGAGTTTCCGGAGTTTGGTGGGGTAAAGGCAGGGTTCTGTTGAGCCGAATGGCTGTGTGCGGCCGATTCTGTTGAAAAAGTAGCGGCCTCCCCATGCCGTTGGCAAAATTGCTTTGTCAGCGAGCGTGGGGGCGAACAGCATGATGGGACAGTTACCGGGAGGACAGCAGCGCCTGTTCTACTCGTTCAATCTGGAAGATCACGTCCCGGCCCAACATCTCCTGCGCAGCATCGACCAGTGCTTGGATCTCAGTGATCTACGTGCCTACCTGGCAGATTTCTATAGCCCCATCGGGCGTCCCTCGATTGACCCGGAGTTGATGGTGCGCATGCTGGTCGTCGGCTACTGCTATGGCATTCGTTCCGAGCGGCGATTGTGCGAAGAGGTGCACCTGAACCTGGCCTATCGCTGGTTCTGCCGGTTGGGTCTGGAAGACGAAGTCCCCAATCACTCGACCTTCTCGAAGAATCGCCATGGGCGTTTTCGTGACAGCGATCTATTCCGCTGGTTATTCAATGAGGTGCTGCGGCGCTGCATGGCAGCCGGCCTAGTCAAGGGTGAAGGTTTCGCCGTCGACGCCAGCATCATTAAGGCGGATGCCAGCCGGCAACGTGGGGTGGCGGGAGATGAGGTCGATTGGAACGATCCAAAGCTCAGCAGCCGCGCAGTGCGCGAGTACCTCGAAGCCCTTGATGAAGAGGCGCTGGCTGAGGCTCTTCCCAAGAAAATTTCGCTCACTGATCCTCAGTCCCGTTGGACAGCAGCGCCAGGTGGCCCGGCCTTTTTTGCCTACTCCACGAATTACCTGATCGACACTGAGCACGGTGTGATCATGGACGTGGAAGCTACCCCGGCGCACCGTACCGCCGAAGTCGATTCGACTAGGACGATGGTCGAGCGTGTCGAGGCGCAGTTCGATCTCACACCGGAACGCCTTATCGGCGATACCGCTTATGGCACCGCCCCGATGCTGGCCTGGATGGTCGAAGAAAAGGACATCGAACCGCATGTGCCGGTGTGGGACAAGACCGAGCGCAAGGACGACAGCCTCTCCAGTAACGACTTTCACTGGAGTCAGGACGCCAATGAATATCGCTGCCCAGCCGGCAAACCGCTACGCAGTGAATGGCGCGCCTTCACCCAGCAAAGGTCGCGGGTAACTAAGGCCAAAACCGTCATTTACCGCTCCAGCCAAACCGACTGCGCCACCTGCCCGTTGAAAGCGAAATGCTGCCCCAACACGCCGAATCGGAAGATCGTCCGCAGCATCCATGAGGCTGCCCGCGACGTGGCTCGACGCATCGCCAAGACACCGGAGTACCTCGTCTCTCGCTGCGAACGAAAGAAGGTGGAGATGCTTTTCGCCCACCTCAAACGGATCATGAAACTCGACCGTTTACGACTGCGTGGCCTAACGGGTGCCACTGACGAATTCACCTTGGCTGCGATGGTGCAGAACCTGCGCCGCATGGCCAAGCTTTTGCCTCAAGGGCCACCGCTGACGGGATAGGTATGCCTGCTACGAGCAGAAACCCTCAAATTAACCCTTAAACCTGAGCAAGGACGCTCAGTGAAACGCCGGAAGGCAACTTGAAGTGGCTTGCAGCCACTTCGACAGCAGGCACACCTGATCGGCAGGCTGCCGCTAAAGCTACTTTTTCAACAGAATCGGCCGATTTGTGCCGGTCGTCAAGGACCGCTTCGGATCACTCTCAACCGGATCGCGGGCCAGCTGATTTGCTAAAACCCGCGCCAAACTCAACGAAGGATTTCGCATGATCCGTTTTTTTTGGCGATCACGCTCGGCCTGATGGTTGGCTGCTCGTCGAGTTCAAGTTCGATCTGATCAGTGAGCGGTAGCGCAAGTGGATCGCCTCAGCCAAGCAGCGTTGTTGCCGGCGGCCGGAAGAAAGCCTTGAACTAGTAGCGGAAAGGATGAAACTTTATTTTTACGATTCTCAGCATTTTCCAAGGTTGAGCGAAAATTAGGATGATACTTTAATGATTCCGGCCTCCATCCCCACAAAACGCTTGCAGATGGCAGAATTGAAATAAGTCATTGTTTTAAATGGATTTTTGCAGGAATTGCTACGTTGCAGGGTCCTGTAGTTAGGATGACACTTTATTTTCCTCCCACAGGCCTCGTGATACGCCTATTTTTATAGGTTAATGTCATGATAATAATGGTTTCTTAGACGTCAGGTGGCACTTTTCGGGGAAATGTGCGCGGAACCCCTATTTGTTTATTTTTCTAAATACATTCAAATATGTATCCGCTCATGAGACAATAACCCTGGTAAATGCTTCAATAATATTGAAAAAGGAAGAGTATGAGTATTCAACATTTTCGTGTCGCCCTTATTCCCTTTTTTGCGGCATTTTGCCTTCCTGTTTTTGCTCACCCAGAAACGCTGGTGAAAGTAAAAGATGCTGAAGATCAGTTGGGTGCACGAGTGGGTTACATCGAACTGGATCTCAACAGCGGTAAGATCCTTGAGAGTTTTCGCCCCGAAGAACGTTTTCCAATGATGAGCACTTTTAAAGTTCTGCTATGTGGTGCGGTATTATCCCGTGTTGACGCCGGGCAAGAGCAACTCGGTCGCCGCATACACTATTCTCAGAATGACTTGGTTGAGTACTCACCAGTCACAGAAAAGCATCTTACGGATGGCATGACAGTAAGAGAATTATGCAGTGCTGCCATAACCATGAGTGATAACACTGCTGCCAACTTACTTCTGACAACGATCGGAGGACCGAAGGAGCTAACCGCTTTTTTGCACAACATGGGGGATCATGTAACTCGCCTTGATCGTTGGGAACCGGAGCTGAATGAAGCCATACCAAACGACGAGCGTGACACCACGATGCCTGCAGCAATGGCAACAACGTTGCGCAAACTATTAACTGGCGAACTACTTACTCTAGCTTCCCGGCAACAATTAATAGACTGGATGGAGGCGGATAAAGTTGCAGGACCACTTCTGCGCTCGGCCCTTCCGGCTGGCTGGTTTATTGCTGATAAATCTGGAGCCGGTGAGCGTGGGTCTCGCGGTATCATTGCAGCACTGGGGCCAGATGGTAAGCCCTCCCGTATCGTAGTTATCTACACGACGGGGAGTCAGGCAACTATGGATGAACGAAATAGACAGATCGCTGAGATAGGTGCCTCACTGATTAAGCATTGGTAACTGTCAGACCAAGTTTACTCATATATACTTTAGATTGATTTAAAACTTCATTTTTAATTTAAAAGGATCTAGGTGAAGATCCTTTTTGATAATCTCATGACCAAAATCCCTTAACGTGAGTTTTCGTTCCACTGAGCGTCAGACCCCGAAAACGATTTAGGAGACACCGATGAACATCAACGATGCCCTCACCTCCATCCTGGCCTCAAAAAAATACCGCGCCCTTTGCCCGGATACCGTGCGGCGCATCCTGACTGAGGAATGGGGGCGGCATAAATCCCCCAAACAGACCGTAGAGGCTGCACGCACCCGGCTGCATGGAATTTGCGGGGCATATGTCACCCCGGAATCGCTCAAGGCTGCTGCCGCCGCGCTTTCTGCGGGCGATGTAAAAAAGGCATTGTCGCTGCATGCCTCCACCAAGGAGCGACTGGCCGAGCTGGATACCCTGTACGATTTTATCTTTTCAGCCGAAACTCCCCGCCGCGTGCTGGATATCGCCTGCGGTCTTAACCCCTTGGCGCTATACGAGCGCGGCATTGCATCCGTGTGGGGCTGTGATATCCACCAGGGATTGGGGGATGTCATCACCCCCTTTGCTAGGGAAAAAGATTGGGATTTTACCTTTGCCCTGCAGGATGTGCTGTGTGCGCCGCCCGCCGAAGCCGGCGACCTGGCGCTGATTTTTAAGCTTTTGCCCCTGCTGGAGCGGGAGCAGGCCGGTTCTGCCATGGCACTTTTACAATCCCTCAATACCCCGCGCATGGCTGTCAGCTTTCCCACGCGTAGTTTAGGCGGGCGTGGAAAAGGCATGGAGGCGAACTACGCCGCATGGTTCGAGGGCGGCTTGCCCGCCGAGTTTGAGATTGAGGATAAAAAGACCATCGGAACAGAACTTATATACTTGATAAAAAAGAATGGATAAGCCAATCAGAAGGCAAATCATCTAAAAAAGAGGAACGAAAAATATTTTTCGTTCCTCTTTTGTTCTATCGAACAAGCACACTACGACTGCTGTTTTTGAAGCAGCCTTTTATAGCTCAGCTCGATGCCCAACGCCCCCAGCGGCGCTGTAAGTATAATGGCAAGAACCGCCACCGCAAGTATGGTTTCCCCACTGCCAAGCCCCATCGCCAGCGGAATAGCGCCGATTGCAGCCTGCACCGTTGCCTTGGGCAGATAGGCAATCATGCAGAACAGGCGCTCCTTCCGGGATAGGTCTGTACCCAGCGTACTCATCCACACGCCCAGCATGCGAAACAGCAGCGCAGCTGTGATCAGCAGCGGGTATAGGAAGTATAAACCACCTTTTTGCTCCTCATCCGAAGTATCTTACCTGAAATTCCCTCACTCGTTTACCGCTCAAGCCCCAATTTTAACTGCCGGTCCAGCCTAAACCGCTCTAATAAGGTTCGATTTGGCGGTAAAATCTCTAGCCTGATAGCTCGAGAGATACAAACTGCCCCACCGCCCCGTTTAAAAGTTGGCAGTGTTGAGCAGTGTTGGATTTGGGGTCGTCAGTCAAAGAGACGACTCTGTGATGGATCGAACAGGCTGGGAGTCAGTGGCGGCGCTCGTTCTGGTGGCAGCTCACGCTGCTTGGCGGCATTCGCCTTGGCTGTTTTCTGTTTCAGATGCTTGAGAATCTGCTCAATGACCTTCGGATCTTCGATGCTGGCAATCACTTTGACGTGACCGCCGCAGTGTTCGCAGACTTCAATATCAATATTGAAGACTCGCTTGAGGCGTTGCATCCAGGTCATGGCGCGGTGGCGCTCTGCAGGACTCTTGTCACGCCAGTTAGTATCGAGACCTTCCGATTTGTCGGGCTTCTTGCCCCGCTTGGCGGGTGTTACTTGAACTCGGTGTTTGCTGTTCGGTGCAAAGACGCCGTGGAAGCGTGTGAGGTTGACTCGCGGCTTAGGTACCAACGCAGCGAGTTTGGCGATGAAGTCCAGCGGCTCGAAGATCACATGGGTGGTGCCATTGCGGTACGGAGTTTTGAGCTCGTAACGCACCTGCCCATTGGCGGTTAATGCCAGACGTTTTTCTGAAACCGCTGGCCGACTAATGTAGCGACACAAGCGCTCAAGCTTATCCCGCTGATGCGCTTCGGCCATCACACCGGCGTGTAGCGAGAAACCAGCATGGTTGGCTACTCGACTGCTTGAGTCGGCTTTATCCTCACGCCCTGGCAAGGTTTGCAGGGTGAAGACTTTGCGCCCTTGCTGGGGGCCGACGGCAATGCGATACGTAACCGAAGCACCATGTAATTGAGTCAGCGTATCGTCTTCGCCCTCTTCCAGTGTCAACCACGTATTCTCGGCATCACGCTCCAAAATCCCACGCTTTTCCATGCAGCGAGCGATGCGATGGCTGAGGGTGTGAGCGAGCGTATTCAGCTCATCGTAAGTGGGTGCCTTGACACGATGGAAGCGTTGCTTGCCATAGTCATCTTCGGCATAGACACCATCGAGAAACAGCATGTGGTAGTGGACATTGAGATTTAGCGCGGAGCCAAAGCGTTGGATAAGAGTCACTGAGCCAGTTTGTGCAGAGGCTTTGGTGTAACCGGCTTTTTTGATCAGATGAGTTGAGAGTGTACGATAGACGATACTCAAGACCTGGCCCATCAGCTGGGGATGGCGAGCCAGCAAAAAGCGTAGCTGGAAAGGAAAGCTGAGCACCCACTGGCGAATGGGCTCCTTGGGGAAGACTTCGTCTATCAGCAGCGCCGCACTCTCGGCCATCCGGCGGGCACCGCAGCTAGGGCAAAAGCCGCGTCGTTTACAGCTGAAGGCGACCAGACGCTCGTGATGACAATCCTCGCAGCGAACCCGCATGAAACCATACTCCAGACGGCCACATTGGAGGAGGTCGTTGAATTCTTGTTGGATGTAGCGAGGCAGGTGTTGACCTTGGGCTTCGAGTGAGGCTTTGAAGGCTGGGTAGTGCTGCTCAACCAGCTGGTAGAGCAGCGTCTGGTCGGGTTGGTGGCGTTCGTAACCGTTTGTTTGAGTGGGCGATTGACTCGCCGTGGCGTTCCTTGCCAGCGACATGGGTATCCTCCGCTGATACTGTGGTTATGTACAGTATCAGCGGCTTGCGTTCAGACGTCCAGTCTGGCCCTAGACATCGCTAAATGCTTAACCCGCAATAGCCCTCACGAGTTGTTATCAGCCACTACCGGTTGAGCGAGAAGGTTTTGGGTTCAGGGTGCTATTGCTCCACCAATCACAATACTGAAGCCCCAACTGTTATCAGTTGGGGCTTTTTCTTGTCTGTTTGCGGCGGTTGCGTTTTATCGGTAGTCGTCGAGCTCTGCACCATCCCACATAAGAGCTTAACGGTGCGATCTTCAACGCCATCACACAAAACTTTCTTTTTCACGCACAGTCAACTTATTGGATGTTTTATTAACAACCCAAAAGGAGATATTTAGCGGGCGGCCGGAAGGTGAATGCTAGGCATGATCTAACCCTCGGTCTCTGGCGTCGCGACTGCGAAATTTCGCGAGGGTTTCCGAGAAGGTGATTGCGCTTCGCAGATCTCCAGGCGCGTGGGTGCGGACGTAGTCAGCGCCATTGCCGATCGCGTGAAGTTCCGCCGCAAGGCTCGCTGGACCCAGATCCTTTACAGGAAGGCCAACGGTGGCGCCCAAGAAGGATTTCCGCGACACCGAGACCAATAGCGGAAGCCCCAACGCCGACTTCAGCTTTTGAAGGTTCGACAGCACGTGCAGCGATGTTTCCGGTGCGGGGCTCAAGAAAAATCCCATCCCCGGATCGAGGATGAGCCGGTCGGCAGCGACCCCGCTCCGTCGCAAGGCGGAAACCCGCGCCTCGAAGAACCGCACAATCTCGTCGAGCGCGTCTTCGGGTCGAAGGTGACCGGTGCGGGTGGCGATGCCATCCCGCTGCGCTGAGTGCATAACCACCAGCCTGCAGTCCGCCTCAGCAATATCGGGATAGAGCGCAGGGTCAGGAAATCCTTGGATATCGTTCAGGTAGCCCACGCCGCGCTTGAGCGCATAGCGCTGGGTTTCCGGTTGGAAGCTGTCGATTGAAACACGGTGCATCTGATCGGACAGGGCGTCTAAGAGCGGCGCAATACGTCTGATCTCATCGGCCGGCGATACAGGCCTCGCGTCCGGATGGCTGGCGGCCGGTCCGACATCCACGACGTCTGATCCGACTCGCAGCATTTCGATCGCCGCGGTGACAGCGCCGGCGGGGTCTAGCCGCCGGCTCTCATCGAAGAAGGAGTCCTCGGTGAGATTCAGAATGCCGAACACCGTCACCATGGCGTCGGCCTCCGCAGCGACTTCCACGATGGGGATCGGGCGAGCAAAAAGGCAGCAATTATGAGCCCCATACCTACAAAGCCCCACGCATCAAGCTTTTGCCCATGAAGCAACCAGGCAATGGCTGTAATTATGACGACGCCGAGTCCCGACCAGACTGCATAAGCAACACCGACAGGGATGGATTTCAGAACCAGAGAAAGAAAATAAAATGCGATGCCATAACCGATTATGACAACGGCGGAAGGGGCAAGCTTAGTAAAGCCCTCGCTAGATTTTAATGCGGATGTTGCGATTACTTCGCCAACTATTGCGATAACAAGAAAAAGCCAGCCTTTCATGATATATCTCCCAATTTGTGTAGGGCTTATTATGCACGCTTAAAAATAATAAAAGCAGACTTGACCTGATAGTTTGGCTGTGAGCAATTATGTGCTTAGTGCATCTAACGCCGGAGTTAAGCCGCCGCGCGTAGCGCGGTCGGCTTGAACGAATTGTTAGACATCATTTACCAACTGACTTGATGATCTCGCCTTTCACAAAGCGAATAAATTCTTCCAAGTGATCTGCGCGTGAGGCCAAGTGATCTTCTTTTTGTCCCAGATAAGCTTGCTTAGCTTCAAGTAAGACGGGCTGATACTGGGCAGGTAGGCGTTTTATTGCCCAGTCGGCAGCGACATCCTTCGGCGCGATTTTGCCGGTTATTGCGCTGTACCAAATGCGGGACAACGTAAGCACTACATTTCGCTCATCGCCGGCCCAGTCGGGCTGCGAGTTCCATAGCTTCAAGGTTTCCCTCAGCGCCTCGAATAGATCCTGTTCAGGAACCGGGTCAAAGAATTCCTCCGCTGCCGGACCTACCAAGGCAACGCTATGTTCTCTTGCTTTTGTAAGCAGGATAGCTAGATCAATGTCGATCATGGCTGGCTCGAAGATACCCGCAAGAATGTCATTGCGCTGCCATTCTCCAAATTGCAGCTCGCGCTTAGCCGGATAACGCCACGGGATGATGTCGTCATGCACGACAAGGGTGACTTCTATAGCGCGGAGCGTCTCGCTCTCGCCAGGGAAAGCCGAAGCCTCCATAAGATCATTGAGCAATGCTCGCCGCGTCGTTTCATCAAGCTTTACGGCCACAGTAACCAACAAATCAATATCGCTGTATGGCTTCAGGCCGCCATCCACTGCGGAGCCGTACAAATGCACGGCCAGCAACGTTGATTCCAGATGGCGCTCAATGACGCTTAGCACCTCTGATAGTTGGTTCGAAATTTCGATGGTCACCGCTTCCCTCATGATGTCTAACGGGCGAGGTAAGCCGACCGCAGAATGCGGGTCGGCTTGACCGAAATGTTAGAACCAGAAGCCAAAACGGATAACTTGAATTTGGCGACGGGCGCTAACCGTGAAAAAACGCTGCGCCACCGAGGCGGCACAGCACTGCAAAAACGATAGCTGCTTGCGCTTGCTACGCAAGGGCTAGAGGCCAAAAAGACTGAAAACCTGCGCAGCCCATGCAGGCGAAGCCCGGAAAAAAGGCAAAACAGGCACTGAATAACGCCTGAAAAGCTAAATGCCGTTTGAATAAACATGAGCTAAATAAAGCTGGGTTTCAGTGGTGCTAACGTTGGACGTAACGAGAGCCGGAGCGCAGCGGAGGGAACCAAAATGCGCAGCATTTTGGCGTCCCGTTGACGGAATGGTTAGCCGTTTCGACGCGCATAAACGGAGTGGGTGTACGGAATTACAGCTTGAATGGTTTCGGTTGAGACAAGCTCGAATTCTGTTTCGTTGAGCATTGGGAAGAAGGCGTCACCCTCGAAGGTTTGATGTACCTCAGATAGAAACACGCCGTGGGCGTGAGGTAGTGCCAGAGTGTATATCTCAGCTCCGCCCGCGACGTAGAGTTCATTGCCGAGTTCGGATGCCAAAGCGATAGCGTGCGACAGCGTTGAAACAACTACGCAGCCAGTGGCGCGGTAGTTAGCTTGGCGTGAGATTACCAATGTGTGACGGTTCGGTAGAGGCTTGCCGATAGACTCAAAGGTCTTTCGCCCCATGACAACGACTTTTCCCTCAGTGAGTCTGCGAAAAATCTTCTGCTCACCCGGAATTTTCCAGGGGATATTAGGACCATTGCCAATAACCCGATTGGCTCCCATCGCAGCAACGAGATAAATGCGTACTGATTCCGAGTTCATATGGCTAACTTTGTTTTAGGGCGACTGCCCTGCTGCGTAACATCGTTGCTGCTCCATAACATCAAACATCGACCCACGGCGTAACGCGCTTGCTGCTTGGATGCCCGAGGCATAGACTGTACAAAAAAACAGTCATAACAAGCCATGAAAACCGCCACTGCGCCGTTACCACCGCTGCGTTCGGTCAAGGTTCTGGACCAGTTGCGTGAGCGCATACGCTACTTGCATTACAGCTTACCAACCGAACAGGCTTATGTCCACTGGGTTCGTGCCTTCATCCGTTTCCACGGTGTGCGTCACCCGGCAACCTTGGGCAGCAGCGAAGTCGAGGCATTTCTGTCCTGGCTGGCGAACGAGCGCAAGGTTTCGGTCTCCACGCATCGTCAGGCATTGGCGGCCTTGCTGTTCTTCTACGGCAAGGTGCTGTGCACGGATCTGCCCTGGCTTCAGGAGATCGGAAGACCTCGGCCGTCGCGGCGCTTGCCGGTGGTGCTGACCCCGGATGAAGTGGTTCGCATCCTCGGTTTTCTGGAAGGCGAGCATCGTTTGTTCGCCCAGCTTCTGTATGGAACGGGCATGCGGATCAGTGAGGGTTTGCAACTGCGGGTCAAGGATCTGGATTTCGATCACGGCACGATCATCGTGCGGGAGGGCAAGGGCTCCAAGGATCGGGCCTTGATGTTACCCGAGAGCTTGGCACCCAGCCTGCGCGAGCAGCTGTCGCGTGCACGGGCATGGTGGCTGAAGGACCAGGCCGAGGGCCGCAGCGGCGTTGCGCTTCCCGACGCCCTTGAGCGGAAGTATCCGCGCGCCGGGCATTCCTGGCCGTGGTTCTGGGTTTTTGCGCAGCACACGCATTCGACCGATCCACGGAGCGGTGTCGTGCGTCGCCATCACATGTATGACCAGACCTTTCAGCGCGCCTTCAAACGTGCCGTAGAACAAGCAGGCATCACGAAGCCCGCCACACCGCACACCCTCCGCCACTCGTTCGCGACGGCCTTGCTCCGCAGCGGTTACGACATTCGAACCGTGCAGGATCTGCTCGGCCATTCCGACGTCTCTACGACGATGATTTACACGCATGTGCTGAAAGTTGGCGGTGCCGGAGTGCGCTCACCGCTTGATGCGCTGCCGCCCCTCACTAGTGAGAGGTAGGGCAGCGGGCACTGTTGCAAAGTTAGCGATGAGGCAGCCTTTTGTCTTATTCAAAGGCCTTACATTTCAAAAACTCTGCTTA
>ENA-OWOG01000402-OWOG01000402.1-gut-metagenome-genome-assembly--contig:-NODE-402-length-12340-cov-3.050722_pt1 | contig 12340 bp, 17 predicted proteins | sample MGYA00248249_ERZ651793 | MGnify/ENA primary metagenome ERZ651793 (study PRJEB26908, sample SAMEA4031700) | gut metagenome | biome: gut; feature: normal infant; material: stool | place: China | collected 2015... | reverse complement strand
GGCTGGGGTAAGTTCATTTTTTGAAATGCTGTTCGGCATCCCATCTGATAGTTGAATTTTTTTCATTGTGTTACCTCCTATGCTGTTTGTTCACGTTCAATCATCGGCAAGCAATTATTCTTCTTCAATGTTTCATATAAGAAGATGTGTCCTTTTTGCGTCCATTTCATCCGTGTTTTTACTTGCCGATTGCCGTTTTTGTCTTCATAATCAAATGGTTCAATATGCGTGTAACCTTTGTCTTGGAACTTGCTGTATAGTAGCCATGTGCCACTTTGATTGAATTGAATCCCCAACTCATGTAGTAATTTATTAAACGATACAGCGCTCATACCGTAGTTTTTGGCGATTGTACTAACGGTTACCAATCCTTTGTTGTTTAAGATTCGGTCGTAATAATCCGCCTTCGGCTGTAATTCATTTACTCGTTGTTCCGCAATCAGGCGCAGTGTCTTTTCTTCTTTGAGTTTGGTTGCCACCTCAATAAGTAAATCAGGATTGTTTAGTAGTTCATCTGTGGCATACATGCCATGTTTTCTGATTTGCGGTAGGACTTCTGTTGCTAACCAGTCTTGAAATTTTTCTGCTAAAGCGTTATTTGCTTTGAACGCTAGTTTGTATACCATTGGCTCCGAGATATAATCTGTTTTCGACACTGGTGTCGAAAGATATTTTTCTAAGTATTTATTAACTCTTTTCCAGATTACATACTCTTTCCCATTCTTTCTCTCTGTAAACCCTAAACTTCTTGCTACCGTCTCAACATCAAACAACGATTCACCGTTTTCGGTTTTAACTTCTAATTCAAATAGATTATTTTCGAATTTTTGTGTGTTCATCTTCTATCCCTCCTCTAACTAGGCTGCTTATTTTGTAGCGTAAATGCGACTTTGTTTCCAAAAAAAATTGTTATTGCCTCATCATCGGACAGAGGAATTTCTTCTTTCATTTTTTTTGCTTCTTCGATAGAAAAATCTCCACCTTTTTTCATTTTTCTATAAAAAGTACTCCTGTCGATTCCAATAGAATCAGCTACTGCTTGTTGAGTAGTTCCTCTTTCTACAATAAGACCTTTTAATTTTGCCGTATTTATCATAGTATTTTCACCTCCCTATCCCAAAAGTCGCATTATCGCGACTTCGTATTTTTAATATACCAACAAAAAAAGCGCATGTCAATATAGAAGTTGCATTTATGCGATTATTTTTGTTGCGTTTTTGCAACATTTACTTTATACTATTTTCAGGAGGTGTTAAACATGAACATAGGAGAACGCATGAAGATGCGCAGAAAACAGCTAAAACTTAGTGCCGATGTGGTTGCTGAAAGACTCGGTGTTTCTCGCTCAACTATTTTTAGATACGAAAAAGGTGAGATAGAAAAATTACCAACTAATATCTTAGATGATATCGCAAAGATCCTACAAACGACACCTGCTTATTTAATGGGTTGGGAGTCTGATAATATTTCTTCCATAGAAACTATCTACAATCAATTAATTCCTGAACGCCAATCGAAAGTTTATGACTTTGCAAAACATCAATTAGACGAACAAACACGATTGCAAACGAACAATAAAGTTATCGTAATGATGCCTACGAAATCTACAACTGTCGAAATTGCAGGTAAACTTTCTGCTGGTGGAGGAACTTATAATGATAAAAATTGTGTAGAAACAGTTGAGGTCGGAAGCACTCCTTCTCACTATGACTTAGCTTTCCAAGTAACCGGTGATAGCATGTATCCCACGTTCGAAGACGGCGAGATAGTTTTCGTTAAAGAAACAAACGATGTATATAATGGTCAAATTGGAGCAGTCGAAATTAACGGTGAAGCTTTCATAAAGAAAATGTATCTTGAAGGTAACCGGTTGAGATTAGTTTCATTGAATGCAGATGTCGATAAAAACGGAAATCGTTTATATCCTGATTTTTATTCGGATGAATTAGACGACTTATATATTATTGGTCGCGTGATTATATAAAAAATACCCCAGTCGGAGTTGCCGCTCCGGCTAGGGAAACTCATTTCTGAGTCGCATAAACATATTATATCAGAAATGGGGTTTTATAATGCTTTATAATGGGTTATTTTATGAGATTAGAGATGATGCTGATTTTGAAAAGATGAAAAAAGGCATAGATGAAAAAAAGAAAGAAATGAATTCTTTAAAAAAGAAGTGGTTCAAAACTTCTAAAATCAATCTCCAGATACAAAACATCGAAAAAGACATCGAAGGCGCTGAATTGGCTTGCGTAGAGTATCTAGAAAGAGAGCGCAAGCGAAAAAAAATACTATCAGCCTCAGTTTTTGAGTTAAAAACATCAGTTAGTGGAACTTCTTTTAGAATTCCAAATGTAAAAAAAGCAGTTAAACACATTTATGATGATAGCGGACTTTCTGCCTTTGATGGTTTAAAGAACGAAGAGATTGAGGAAGAAGGTTATGATAGAGTTTATAAGTATGATTCTCTTTTTACTAGAGACTTTAATTTGACTAGAGAGCCCGATAATGAATACGATAAAAATGCAATAAAAGTAACAGTTGAAGAATTTCACATCGGCTATCTCCCTAAAGACATAGCTCTTAAGCTCGCCCCAATTCTTGATAGTACGGATTACCAAATAGAAGCCATGCTTATTATAAAAGGCGGTCCTTATAAAACTTTCGATTATGAAAAAGATAAAGTAATAACAATAGATAGTAACTACGGTTTCGATATCAATGGACTAGTAGTAGATAAAAATAAATTATAATTTTTAAGTCATTATATAAAAACACATCCTCTCTCCCCGACCAAAGATTGAGTGGATGCGCTCAAATAAATCACCTATAGGCATAGGCTCATTTTACTGTGCCTATTATACCAAAAAATAGGAGTTGAATAAACATGTGGATTGAAGAATTACCGAACGGGAAATTCAAATATTCCGAACGATACACTGACCCATACACAGAAAAAAGCAGAAAAGTTTCCATCACACTTAACAGCAAATCTAATCAAGCTAAGAAGCAAGCAAACATAGAACTTCAAGAAAAAATTGATAAGAAGATCGAAGAAAAGAATCAAATCAAGATTACACTTGGCGAACTATAAGATGCGTGGTGGTATCATCATAAAGTTTCTATTCGTCAGTCATCGCAAGTTAATTATGAAAAGCTTTTAAAATACATACGAAAGAATATTAACACTGAAGCAGTGGTACGTAATACAGATACAAAGTTTTATCAAGATTTCCTAAACGAGTTAACCCAATCTTATGAATACAAAAAAAAGTTTCGAAGTGTCCTAAAAATGGCTCTTGATTATGCAGTCGACATGGAAATGATCAATCTTAATCCTATTAGTAGGACGAAAGTTCCAAAGCCAGCTTTAACAAAAGAGACTTATGAAATAGTCGAGGATAAATATTTAGAAGAAGAAGAAATAACTAAGTTGTTAAACGTCTATTACAGCACGTTTCAGAGCGTCCATCACGGAAGGCTCGCTGAGTTCATGTATTTGACTGGACTGCGTGCAGGCGAAGCTATAAGCCTCACAATCGATGATTACGATCCGAATAGCAAAACTATAAAAGTGATTGGTACTCTAGATTATTCAGACGGCTACAAGAATGCAAAAAAAGAGATGCCAAAGACATTAGCATCATATCGTGAAATTGATCTATCAAATCGAGCAATAGAAATAATTGACGAATTGATTTTAGAGAACAAGTTAAAATTCAAAGGAAAGACTTCTTATCTCTTTGTTGGCAAGACTGGAAAACCAATTCAAATCAATGCGTTCAACAACTCGCTAAAAGCTATGAATGACAAACTTGGTAAAGATGCTATCAAAAAGAAAATGTCTAGCCATATTTTTAGACACTCTCACATCTCCCTACTTGCTGAATTGAACATACCAGTAAAAGCAATCATGGAACGCGTAGGTCATGCAGACATGGAGACAACAATGAAAATCTACACTCATGTAACCAAGAAAACAAAGGCTAGTATTGTTGAAAAGCTTAATGCTAAAGGTAAATGAGTTTTGCCCCTTTTCTGCCCCTTTTGGTTTTTGACAAATAAAAAAGCAAGCTCTCAGGCTTGCTGTTACGCGGTTTATATCAGACACATGCCGGATCCTACTTAGTTGGATTATCGCTAAACAAATGTTGCTAATTGTTGTCATATCAATGTTTTTTCGACCTTTCCCCCACGCTTTCTTACTGATTATTTGACAACATTGGCAAATATTTGCCCCTTTTTTGCCCCTTTTTTTACAGATTTAAGAAACTGTTCGCTTTACAAACCAGAACAAACGTTCGTATAATATCGGTGAGGTGAAGGTTATGATTTATGATGATGAGTCAGCAGAAAAGCTTTTTTTAGAGGCCAAAAGCGTTTATGAGGACAGGGGCATGTTGAAGTGGATGACAGGATTCTTTTTATCCGATCACACTGCAGCAATGCAAAAAGATGTTGCTGAACGATCACGAGTCAATGAACAAAAGCCACAGATGTACTCTCACGAAATACAACACGTTCTAGAGCATGCTCGCTTAAAAAGACACCCTGTCGCAATTCAGCTAGAACAGCTAGATATGGAAGGTAAATATTTAGATGATGTGGTAGGTATGATAAAAGGCTATGACGAATTAGGAATCTACATTGATGATCAAAAAGTAGATTACGATGAAATACGACATGTAGAGTTGTACGACTGGCACAAATGGAGTGAGCTGAAATGAACCCTATTTTGCTCTACGAACAAGGCTATATACCTTTTTCTACATTACAAGACTTATTGTGGGATTTCGGACCAAATAGCATTTTTGAGGTCGGAGAAAAATGTTTTGCTTTCTATTGTTGCAGAGCAAATAAATTTATCGATTATGACTTCTACATTCGAAATTATGCTACAAGCATAAATGATGACACTGAATGGTTTATTGACTAACCGTATTTTGAAAGGAGCTGTTTTGAATGAGAGCAAGCGATTTGTTAACAGCATTATCAACGAATGTTTTTGATAATAATTATGAGGGGATTTATTCTATGTACAATGGCAATCTTCTTCCTTTCACTACTGTAAAAATTGATAAAGAAAGCAATCTAGTTTTGTTCAGGGAAAACAAGAAACCTGCGCTATCTATGAAAGATTTCTACATCGCACTAATGAACAATAAACCACGATTACTGAAGATTTGGGGAGGCTCTGAATCAATACCTGTTTTCGGTTTTAAAATGGATGGGAATAAAATAGTGATCTAATATTTTTCATTCAGTAATTATTTGAGGAAAGACTCATGACTAGCGTTCAAATCGATATTTTTAAATCTAGTTCTTAAATTAATAATTATTTACCAGATTTAAATTGATTGTTTTTAGTTCTTTTGATATATTATAGATGAATATGCCAATACCCTCATTCCCTTATGGGCAGATACGTTCTGTGGTGAGGGTTTTTTTATTATCTAGGAGTGTGAAGTAGTGTATGGATGAACCAAGACCTCTATCCTATCTTGAACAAGCTAAACTCTTTCAAGAAAGAGGAATGAACGTCAATAATCTAGATTATGCAAGTAGATTATTGGCACAATTAGGTTACTATCGTATTAAAGAAGTTGCTCGCCCCTTATCAAAGGTTAATAATAAAGAAATTTCTTATGAGGGAGTCTCTTTTCAGCAAGTAATTAGTAGATACTATCAAGATAAGAATTTGAGAGTATACCTACTTCATTGTATTGAAGAAGTAGAAGTATCTATTAAAACTAATGTCGCATATATACTAGGTAAAAATGGCCCTTTCAAGTATTTGAACTTTCCTTACTGGTGTAACAGAGACGAATACTGCAAGTATTATCTAGCAGATAGGCAAAAAGATTTCAAGAAAAGATTAAAAACAAAAGTTTTAAACTCCTCAAATCCAGAAATTTCAAAAACCGAAAATCTCAATAAAGAAAAATACCCCTCTATATGGTTAACAATCGATGTTTTGACTTTTGGAGACATCGTTCATCTTATAGACTTAATGTCCACAAAAAATCAAAATCTTCTAGCTGATTTTTATGGTTGCACGCCTAAAGAATTATTATCATGGTTAAAATGTCTGAAATTTGTCAGAAATATTTGTGCACACAATTCGAACATCATTGATATTAAGTTAAATACGACACCATTAATTGCTGATGAGTGGAAGGACATACTATTTAAGTTCAAGGGACCAAATGGGCGCTATACTGATAGAATAGCTGCTGTAATCTGTGTACTTCAAAAGATGATGAAATCTGTTAATCCGAGTTATAATTATGGCAAAATATATACTCCGATAAAGTCTATCGCTACAAGTGACGCTCTTGCTCAGCAACTAGGTTTCAAAAACTTAGATACTTTAGTTCAATCATTTCCAAAAAAGAAAAAAGTTAAAAAGCATTTAAAAAAAAAGATCAAACCATAATTAATAATTTGCGTACCTTCTCTTAAAGAGGAGGTATTTTTATGTACCCTGTAGGACTCGAACCTACGACCGGACGGTTATGAGCCGTCTGCTCTGACCAACTGAGCTAAGGGTACGAAAGAGCATTTGTAGATAAACATACAAAGCGTTAGAATATAAAATGGGGATTCCTGAACTTCCCCACAGCATATCCTGTTTTTCTCTCAACCTTGCTGTATCAGGAATCCCTATTTAGATAGTATTCGTATGTTAGTTGTAGAGCAACCATTTTGCCTCCAAAACAAAAAGCTGATCCAACCATGGGGGTGGTCGATCAGCATGTCTCTAACACTGGTATCAGCCACCAGTGTTAGTTAGTATAACTTATAAAGAAAATTAGATGCAAACATTATTTTATACATTGTAGATTATACATCCAGATACCAACGAGTTTCAGTTAAATCATTGAATCCTCCGTCTGTGTCTCCGTCGGTATCGTTTGTGCTGCGAATCATAATAATGATTGAATGACCTGAAACATCCTTTTGATTGAACTCAATCTGGAAGCCTGCAGTATCATTGCGGTTATATACCTTTGCAGCATCCGCTCGTGGCAAGTCTTTCAACTTGATACGTTTCAATTCTTTACCCGTTGTCCGGTCGAGAATAAAAGCATATTGATGTTTGTGAGTACGAGTACTCCATCCTTCTGCTTTAATTTTCCCAGCCATTGCGCCGAATCCATCAACGTGACCTTTACCGTTTCCGACTTCCATCACAGAATAATTCTGTCCAGCACGGTAGATATCTGTTGCTTCAGATGGATTTGGAGCAGGCAGTGTTGTGTATCCGTTATCGGTAATTCCAGTTAAATCGACATTACCATCCAATCCGCCGCCAACATATGTGGAAGTGAATTGATAGATAGCCACACCGTCCATCGAAGGAAATACGTTATAGTTTGGATATGGTGTAACATTGTAATTCGGATAAGCGGCCATCCACAAACTGTCAGGAAACTCAGCTAGAATTTGCTGATAGTATACATTTGCCAACGTGAATGGTTTGTAACTATAGTACATTGGCGTATAGCCAGCATCACGAATCCTTCGCATACCATATAAAATAGTATCCGTATTCGCTTGTTTATTGCCACTGGCTCCATGCTCAAAGTCTAGTGCCACGATTGAACCACGAGGTGTTTTTACTTTCGGTAAAAAGTAATCCATAGTGGTTTTCGCAATACTCATGCTCCCCCATGTATCATACCAAATGTATGTGTGTGCACGTTTTCCCTGAGCTAAAGCTGAGTTCACTTGACTCTCATAAGTCCACTGGTTGTATAAACCACCAGCATTATAACCACCGATTTGAGCAATTGCGAACTTATCATGCGCATAACCAAATTGTCCTTGTGCTCCCTGATAGATTGCCCAGTCAACCCCTTGATCACCTTTCGCCGCATCCACATTCCCTGGGAAAATTGGCAATAAAAAAAGAGCCGTAACCAGGCTCAGCACAAACTTATTCTTTTTCATTTCATTCCTCCTATTCGTCTTTCGAAAGCATTTTGTACGTTCGATTAGAAACACCTAAAACTGTTCCCAAGAACGTCCCTACCGCAGTGACAATAATTACTGTGATATCCGTGTTTTGCCATTCCAATGCTTTTCCAACAACACCAATAAACGTTGCTAAAGCGGGAATCACGATTAATGCAACATTCTTTAAAACATCAAATGTCTTATTCTGCATGCACATCACCTCCTTAAATGTTGAAAAGCAACTTAACGATATACGCAATAAACAAGGCTCCGACAGAACGCCAGAGCCAGGTCATATTATCCTGCATTTTGCTAATGCTTTTCTGATTGGATTCCGAGAGATTCAGAGCTTTATTTGCTTTACTCGCCACCTCATCAATTCCTTTCGTATTCGCCTCAATCGTTGCTAATCTTTGCAAAACCTCTCGCCACCATTTTTCATCTTCCCCCGACATCTCATCACTTCTTTTCCCTGCGTATTTGGCTACTCGGCTAGTTCTGGCAAATCCATATCTACTAGAATCTCTTTCACTTGCTCACGAATTAATCCAGGAACTTGTTCAATCGTTTTTTTACCCTTAATGATCAAGGTTGCATAAACAACGGCCATCACTTTCACCTCTTTTCTAAGCAAATAAATAGCAATCCTAATCCGCAGTTTCTGCATCAAGGATTGCTTGCACTTCATTTCTAATTGTTTTTGGCACTTCTTCAATCGTCTTCAATCCCTTCCGGATCAAATTCACGTAAATATTCGCCATTTACATATCCCCCTTCGCCGCATCGGCAGGAATTAACATTTCGTACACTTCTGCCAAAGCCAACTGTGTATCAGTTAACTGAGTTTCTTGTTCTTTAGCTTTAATCTTCAACTCTTCATTCTGCTTTTGAATAGCTTGATTAAGTGTTTCTATTAATTCGAGCTTTTCGTTAAAGTTCTGGGTTACAACTTCTTCCCAAACATTTTTTGCAAAATTGAAAAACTGCGACTGCGGATTCTCTAAATTTTGAATAGGTTCGACTTCCACAAATGGAATAGAAGTTGGGAAATCATCTGCTACCTCGTGTATTTCATATCCAATCGGATATAATACCTTGTAAATTAATTTCATATCACTCACTCCTACAATTTGTTTTTTGCCTTATATGATGCAGTTCCAACATACCAGATGCCTTTTGTTAACGTACTGTGCGCCTTGATTCCTTTCCCAACAAACTTGACGACTGCTTGAGCCGTTTCATTCCCAACAAAAAAGCTGAAATTCTCTCCAGGTTCAAAAATATCATCCACAATAGATTCAGCTACAATATTCATATCCCTTGTTAAATCCCCACTTGCTCTGACTTGGAAATTTGCATAGATATCTACATCATCACCGTACCGTTTGAAAACTATCGAGCCCGATTCAAGTGAAGAATTGTTGGTAGAGTTGGTAACAAAACGGATTTCACCGTTTTGAGTAAGAACGTTGTTTCCGCCAACTTGAAGGCCATTGGCAAAGTTCTTAACACCAAGTACAGTCTCATTTTCAGTCCGAGAAACAAACTTGTCTTTCGTCCATTTCGCAATTGCTTGAAAAACGCGTAGCGGTGTCATTGTCTTCTCATTGTTTTCTCCTGCTTCCGCCTCTTCTTCAGTTGCAATATTTTCTATGTGATTGGCCGCGACTATGGACTTAATATGCTTGTTGGAGGAGACTTCGATATCTATTAGCAAGTCACTATAATCAACGTACACATTAGTATTAGTTACTCCGTCAGATAGCCCGCCATAAACGATCACTTGGAGGATGCCTTTTTCATCCAGATATCTAGAAAGCTTATTTACAGGGTCTAATGCGAAGGCTAGCCGTTTAATCTCGCCTGTAGTATTTTGTGGCGTCCCTGTAGTCCACCGAGAATTATCAAACCATAATTTACTAGCACACCAATTAGTCGCTTTACCTGCCTCAACACCTGTACCTTTCGCATACGTCCCTACTTCAAAATTAGTCACGATAGCGTCAAGCAAACTTAGTTGTTGTTCTGTAGTTGTTGCTTCTCGATCAATAAAGAAATCCTCACCCAATCGACGTTTAACAATCTCAAGCAAGTCATATTTTAGACAAAGTGAAGGTCTTAGGTCCGCTCCTGTTGCTGTTACAAATGCAGTATTCCCATCTTTTTCACTCAATGAGTTATATCGTGTCTGAGCCACCTCGGTCACAAAGTAAGAGGGTTTCTCTAATTTGTCTCCTACGAACGCTGCACCAGCCCAGTGTGGATTTTCTACATTGGAGTTAGTCACTTTATTCTTAAAATCGGTGATAATTGATATTTGGCCTTTTTCTTTCCCAATTATCTGATCGATCACGTTTGCGGAGGATTCTGCTTTCGTGAATACATCATTGTCATCAATCTTCTTATTTATTTCATCGATGCGAGCATTCAAATTCGTGTTAGCTGTCGTGATACTTTGTTCTAACTGAGTGATCTTACTTTGAGCTGTCGTAACGTCAGCAGTTATACTATCAATCAATGCTTTAGCTTCTGATTTAATAGTATTAATCGTTTGATGATACTCATCTATAATCTCGTTGAAACCTTGCCAGTAATAATCCTCTAATTCAGGCGTGTTCAAATCAATCGGGCTTCGCTTGATGTCAAAGGTAAAACGTCCAGCGGTATCTAATGAGCGTGAATCAGGCAATTCAATATAAATTGAACCAGTGACACGCCCGACATAGCCTAAAATATTGTCTTCTAAAACAATCGACACAATTCCGTTTATCGCATCTTCGATTATCGCATGATAAATGTGGCGGCCACCAACAAAATCTAAGCAAATTGGAACAATTGTTCCTTCGGACAACGTTTGATTAACATAATCCTTTTGCAGTTGAAAAAGCATTTTAGCAGTCCCTTTGTCATGGGACCAAAAAACCACTCCAGTAGGTATAGCAGTGGTTGCCTCGGCTTGGATCACAATTATTTCTTCACTTGTTTTGAACAATTAGATCACCGACCCCTTTGTTAAAATCAATCCTCTTTCAATTGTTCTAGTATTTGTTGTAGCGATATTTAAATCACTTGGGATTCTTCCGGTGCCGTTCCAAACCACTAACAGTTCGCTATTTGAAGACCCTTTAATACCAGATACATTTACCACAGCCATCCCTACTGCGTACAAGCACATCAATTGATTAATGAAAGTTGTATCTGACCCAATAGTGGCTTTCGAACTTCCTCCAACATAAATAGATTTGTGATTGGCAATTGACTTTGTATTCTCTGCAAACTTACATTTTGCCAAACTCATGTATCCGCCTTGTTCTTGATACAGCGAATACCTCGTATTACCTATAGACGGTGCATTTCCTTGATCTATAAATTGGATCCCTCGTAATTGAAGGTACCCAGTGCAATACATAAACGACATTGACCGAACTTTAACTGGACAATCAGTTGTTGACGGATCAAGATTCGTCGTATCTTGGACCGATCTGATATAAATACCACCCGAATAAATATTACGGAAACGCACATCTTCAAGAAACGTACCATCTTCAACGAGGATAACGACTTGACTTGATGTGAGTAGTGGAATCGTGTTCACGGCGGCTTGGAGTGTCTTAAACGGTAACGCTTGCGACCCATCCGCTGTACTATTGTTGCCTCGCTCCGTTGAAACATAGATAGTAAGTGTACCTCCATATTCGCCGAGTATTTTATCAAGCTTTTTATTTATTTCTGAGATACTTACATTCTGATTTTCCAATTCTGATCGTGTTTCCGCCATGTCTTCATCATGCGTGAACTCCCCAGCGAGTAGTCTTCCCTGAAGTGTATCGAATTGTTGTGCTCGGTTATTTACCCGTGCGTCCACTACCTCATTTGGCGAATCACCGCCCGAATGCAGGACTAAATTGTCAATTCTCTTGTCAACGATGTCAATTTTCTGATTTTGGTCACGTGTAATACCATTCAAAATATCCACATTATCGTTGAACGTCTTTTTCCATTCTGATGAAATCCTATTTTTTATGAGTTTTAGTAATTCCACTAAATCACTCCTTTCCTAGCTAAATTTGCTAGTATTGATGTCATTGTTTTCTTTGTATTTGATAATGTGATTTCTGGTGGTTTATTAGGTAGTGCAGGATAGGTTTTTATTCCAACGATCTGAATGAATGTTTTAATGTTCAACGGTTCATAAATAAATGGTACGTGGTCACCTTTTTGAGGAGTGATACGCCATTTCAAAGTAACTGAACCACTTATTGAAGGATAATCTTGCAAGTCCTTTTTTAACCGCTCTGTCATATTCCCTGCTACCGTATATCGTTCGTCTTCCACAGGATCTTGAATCCTTATCCCCCATTTTTCAGACTCTGGAGAC
>ENA-OWOG01000399-OWOG01000399.1-gut-metagenome-genome-assembly--contig:-NODE-399-length-12457-cov-38.155735_pt1 | contig 12457 bp, 8 predicted proteins | sample MGYA00248249_ERZ651793 | MGnify/ENA primary metagenome ERZ651793 (study PRJEB26908, sample SAMEA4031700) | gut metagenome | biome: gut; feature: normal infant; material: stool | place: China | collected 2015... | reverse complement strand
GTTTGATGATGTTGAGCAATGGCAGGGATAAGACCTTGTTCGTTAAATTTTACTTCATCGAGCCATTGCGTGTTATTCATGAGGAATCACCAAAGAAATATGAACTATAAATTGATTTCAGTCAGATGCTAAAAATAGCTTGTATAGTGTACGGCATCAACGCCACTTTGCGGAAAAATTCTTTGTCCTTTTTGTCTCTCCCTGTGTAATGAGTAGCTTGTGCTCGGCTACTTTTAAAAATCAGTCAGAGATTCACTTTTTAAATGAAACGTACTGCTTTCTTTAGGTAATTGAGCTACTTGATCATATTCAAGATGGCGGAATGGTCCTGTCTTTAAACCTGAAATTGTGATGGCCATTTCTTTTCGAAAATAAGGAATTTGATACATCCAAGGGAAAACTAAATCTCTTAAACCTCCCGCCCACCAATGGTCAGATTGATAAAGTGGTGTTAGTAAGCGGCTAAGAAATTGATAAAACTGGGTAGATGAACCGCGAAGCTGGTGATAATGCTGCCAGAGTAGGGGCCAATCAATATTCTGGTTTTTTTGAGCTTGTCGCAATGATTGAGAAAAAGCCCAAGCATCTAATAAAGCCATATTGGCCCCTTGTCCCAACTGAGGACTCATCGCATGAGCTGCATCTCCAATTACCCCAATTCGACCTTGACCAAATTGAGTCATGACGACATCACGATAGTTTGCAGATAGCCATTTGGGCTGAGTTTGACTGTTATACAAAATTTCTTTGAGCCACTCTGCAACTTTGGGCCAACGTTCTGAGACTTGCTTTAACCAAGCTTGTTTAGCCTGCTCATCTTGCAAAAAGCTTTGTAATTGTGGGGTTGGTAAGCTCCAAAAAACACTTGAAAGGCGCTGTTGAGGTTCGGTTGGAATCGCTCCCGTAGGAAGAATTCCCATCATAATTTTCGAGCGATCATAAAATTGATGCAGAATTTCAGAATCGAGGACTTGGCACTCAGGCACGATACTCCACGCAGCCCCCCAAGGATAAGCTTTGTCAACCTTTACCCATGCTTTAGGACGTAATTGACTACGAGCACCATTGGCAATGAGTAGGCCATCAAAGCAAGCATCAAACTTTTGATTTTGATGACTGCCGAATAGCCGAACTTCATCGTTATGTTCTACAAAACTTTCAACGGAATGATTCATGCACCAAGTAATCTGGCTTGAATATTCGCTAAGTTTTTGAGTGAGAACGTGACATAAAGTGGCTCGGTGTATACCTAGACCATAAAGATTTGTTGATGCTTCGCGATAGTGACTGTTAACTAAAAGGCGCTTGTCTGGAAGTTGTCCTTCTAAGCCTGTGACTTTCGCACCTAAGGTTAGGGCTTTGTCGAGCACACCTAAGTGCTCAAATACGGCTAAGCCCGCAGGTTGTAGCAGTAAACCTGCACCTACTGGAGATAACTCATCAACTTGTTCAAAAATAGTAACGTGGTTGCCTTCACGGGCGAGCAAAATCGCAGTGGCTAAACCTGCCGTGCCTGCACCAATAATGGCAAAATGAGGTGTTTTCATTGTTTGTTCTTTTCAAGCATTCATAAAGCTAAATTTAGCAATGAACGGATAATCGATCTATATTTTTTTAAATTATAAGTTTTACCCATAAAAAAATCCCTTGCATGGGCAAGGGACTTGGAAGTTATTTCAATACACGCCAAAGCGCCAATAAGCTGCTCAACACAATCAAAATAATAGATACAAACCAAGGGCTAATAATCGCAATAGTTAGCAAAATCAGCATAGTGCTGCCAAACATCCAGCTACGACGTTGTTGGTGTTCCATTTGTAAACGAAGCTGTTGAATTTCGCGTAACTGTCGATCTTGCCAAGCGGACTGATTTTTTAAACCATTTAAGCTATCAATAATTAAACTTGGGAAATCTTGAGCGCCTAAAAGTAGGTCTGGTAATTGCTGACCAAGCTCTTTTACATTTTTGACTGGGTTCATATTAGATTTGACCCATTCTGTCAAAATTGGTTTCGCCAATTTCCAGATGTCGAGTTGCGGATAAAGGTCCGTACCTAAGCCTTCTACATGCACCAAAGTTTTGAGTAGCAGCATGAGCTGTGGTGGTATCTCAAGATGGAAGCGACGGGCAATATCCATCACTTGAATTAAGATACCCGCAAAATCAAGCTGGTCCATTGGTTTAGACACCATTGGCCCAACAGTGCGGCGCATTTCACGTGCTAACGCGTCTTGATCTGTACCCGGTGGAATCCAGCCAGCTTGATGCACAATTTGAATGAGCTGCATAAAGTTGCTGTTCATGACAGCAAGCAACATACGGGCAACTGTCATTTGGTCGTGCTTAGAAAGCTCACCCATAATCGCACAGTCCAGTGCAATAAAGCGTGGATTGCTTGGGTTGATGGTTTCTACAAAGACATTGCCGGGGTGCATGTCGGCATGGAAAAAGTTATCGCAAAATACTTGCGTAAAGAAAATGGTTAACCCTTTTTCTGCAAGTTGTGCGCGGTCCATACCTAAACGGTCAAAGGTTGCCGTATCTGAAATAGGGACACCAGTAATACGCTCAGCCACCATGACATCTTTGGTGTCCATGTAGACTTCTGGCACATACATCATGGTTGAACCAGTGAAGTAATGGCGCATACGACGGGTGTTATCTGCTTCAATACTTAAGTCCAGCTCATTTAAAATGATTTGGCGGTAGTCTTGAATAATTTCAGATAAATGTAATGCACGGGCAGCTTCAAGACGACTTTCTAAGGTGTTGCCTAGCCAAGCCAGAATTTCAAAGTCTTGTAAAATCTGGCTACGAATGTCTGGACGAGTAACTTTAACAACAACTTCACGTCCATCATGTAGCGCCGCTGTATGGACTTGTGCAATTGAGGCTGCTGCAAGTGGTTGATCATCAAAGCGGGCAAATAGTGTATTTACGTCTGCCTTTAAAGAATCTTGAATACGTTGTTTGGCAACTTCTCCATCAAAAGGTTTGACCTGATCTTGAAGTAAAACCAGTTGGGCGAGTATTTCAGGTGGAATCAAATCACGGCGGGTTGACAGGAGTTGTCCAAGCTTAATTGCAAGCGGCCCCATATCTTCTAAAGCTTCTTTAAGCTTTAAAGGATTTTTACGTTCACGACTAGACCATGCTGCCGGATGCATTTTTATAATATTCAATGCATGTTTAGCTTTAACAGGTAATTCATCCGCAGGGAACAACGTATCGAGTCTATAGTGCGCTGCAATACGCCAAAGTTCGAGTAAACGTGAAACGTGCGGAATCATATAAAGTCTTACCTAGTCTTGAGTGGGTTGTAGTTGTGCATTGAGCTGCTGCAATTTAGCTTCTAGACGATCAATGTCTTGATTAAGCTTACGCGTAGCCTGATTTAAATCGTCCATTTCCCAACGTGGGGCAAATAAACCGCTGTCTTCTTTTAAGGCATCTTCAGCAAAAAATAGATGACTTTGAAGAGAGCGTTTTAAATGTTTTGGTGCAAGTTGGATCTTACCGATTTCGTGAGCGAGTTGAGGACCAACCCATTTTGACAAATGCGCAGCTAAATCAGGTTCAGCTTGCTGCATAATTTTTTGAATATCCTGCAAGAGGTGATAATCACCTTGAAGCGGGATATTACCAATCTGGTCTGGATCGCTTAATAATAATTTGATCAGTTCAACGACATCTTTGACATGCAAAGTGGCTGTTGCTTCAGAAATTTTAAATTGTGGATCAAAAGGGCGCTGCTCAAAAATAGATGGCTTTTCACTGTGCCCTGTAACGGTAGGTTCAAGACGTACTTTTTCTTGGTCAAAGAATACATCAACAGAAAGTTGCGGGCTATCGATGATAACACGCAACATTTTGCCCTGTAGCTGATTGAGCTGAATGCGGGTTAATGCATCCAAATCGATCAGATGATGAATGATACGTTCGACTGCACCGAGTGCCAGAATCGACCACATATCGCTATCCCTTACAGTTTGAAACCGCGGTGAACAGCAACAATACCGCCAGTCAGGTTGTGATAATCACAGTTCTGGAAGCCAGCATTTTCCATCATCCCTTTTAAGGTACGTTGGTCTGGGTGCATGCGAATTGATTCAGCCAAGTACTTATAACTTTCTGAGTCATTAGCAACCAATTTACCCATAATCGGTAAAGCAGTGAATGAGTAGAGGTCATAAAGTTTTGAGAATGGCTCAAATACTGGTTTAGAGAACTCAAGAACAAGTAAACGGCCACCTGGCTTAAGTACACGGAACATAGAAGCAAGCGCTGCGTCTTTATCTGTCACGTTACGTAAACCAAAGCTAATGGTTACAAGGTCAAAGCTGTTGTCTGCAAAAGGTTCTAAAGTTTCTGCATTGGCAAGTACAAAATCGACATTGGTACAGCCTGCATCAATTAGACGATCACGGCCAACATTGAGCATAGATTCGTTAATGTCTGAAAGTACCACATGACCCTGCGGGCCAACTTCACGGCTAAATACTTTTGCTAAGTCGCCTGTACCACCAGCAATGTCTAACACATGTTGACCACGGCGAACACCAGACATGTTAATTGCAAAGCGTTTCCATAAACGGTGAATACCAAATGACATCAAGTCATTCATAAGGTCATATTTGCTTGCAACCGAGTGGAAAACTTCAGCAACTTTTTGTGCTTTGTCTTCAGTTCGAACTGTTGAATAACCAAAGTGTGTTGTTTCACCAACGTTGCCAGTGTTGCCTGCACCACGTGGTAAATTGTATTTCGGCACAGAACCGCTAACAGGTGTATCTGTTAAGGTTTGCTGTAAAGATTGTTGTTGCCCTTGAGGTGTACCTTGCGGTAAAGGTGAGCTTAGGAATGGGCTAACTTTGTCTGAACTTTGTGCCTGCTCAGTTGGAGATGTTGGCTTTTGGTTTTCGTTAGACATATTGTCTCTCCTAGACTCAAACTCAAGTGAAACGGAATAAGTTCTGCATGATGACAGATTTTGTCTATTTTTACAGGCATCATCATGCAAATATAATGAATAAAATCTCAACTTCGTGAGGTTGAGTTTTTTCTATGTGCCGACCTTATCACACTCTAAACGGATTCGGATGTCCTGAATGTACTTTTTCAACAATCTGGCGTTCTTTTTCCGTAAAAGTTTTAATAAAGACCTCAGCCGATTTTAAAGGTTTCATTGCGCTAAAACCATCTTGAATAAAATCATACATCAATTCGAAGTGATATTTTTGTGCAATACCTTTACACATTTTAAAAGCAGTAAACATCATAAATGAACGCATATATTTATCGAGTGCTGCTCCTAAATCGTCAAGAAGGGCAAGCTGCTGGTAACGGGCTTCGGCCTGATCAAGCTTGATTAAGGTTAAGCGCATGATCTCGTCGGTAAGTACGGTATCTGCCGGATAGTCTTCAAGAAGCTGCATTGCTACTTGTTCATCAAGTTGAGTAGCAAGTACAGCCAAACTTACCGACTTTGTACCTGTCTTAATTGCGTTTTCAGGTAAAACCTTTTCTGCTTTATGTGCATATTTCAATAAACGTTCAATTTGTGCTGCAAGTGCATCGAACTCTGGTCCACCATATAAACGGTTTAAAAAGTACTGAGCCATCAGTTTGTGTTCTGGCAAATTAAAAAAGTCGTGATGCGTCTCTTTCATCCGTTCTTTTAGCCATGTTTGTACATCTTGCAAACGTTGGGCTAGCACTGGATTGTCGTGATAATTAAATGTTTTATATTGTTGTAAAAGTTCATCAAAAGCAGCGAGTTTAGACATGTAAGGCTCTAATATTGGGCTATTTACAAAAAATCATAAGAGGCATTGTAACCTTCTACTATGGCGAGTAGATGTAAAAAAAATGATTTATGCGTCAATTTTCAGGTTAAATCGTGTTGCAATGACATAATTTGTATAGCAATTCATCACCCAAGCGCATAAGTTAAATAATGGCGAAATTAAATAAAAAGATTAGAGCAGTGGACCATGAGTGAACAACAACCAAAATTTGAAATACGAGACGAAGAACAGCTTTCAGTTGATTTAATTGAAGCACAATATGCTTTAAAAGAAAGCCGAGGGAAACCCAATGCCAAAAGCACACTCATTTTAATGAGTGGTATTGAGTTAGCTGGAAAAGGGGAAGCTGTTAAACAGCTTCGAGAGTGGCTAGATCCAAGATATCTACGGGTAAAAGCAGATGCACCACGTGTGCTGACAGACTCTGAAGCATTCTGGCAGTCTTATTCAGCATTTATTCCGACTGAAGGCCAAATTGTGGTGATGTTTGGCAACTGGTATAGCGATTTGTTGGTTACGGCAACTCATGTGTCAGAACCTTTGGATGATGCGCGTTTTGATGCCTATGTTGAAAATATGCGGGCGTTTGAACAGGACCTAAAAAATAACTATGTCGATGTCATTAAGGTCTGGTTTGATCTTTCGTGGAAATCACTCCAAAAACGTTTAGATAAAATAGACCCATCTGAACAGCATTGGCATAAGCTTCACGGCCTAGACTGGCGTAATAAAAAACAATATGACACTTTGCAAAAGTTACGCCGTCGCTTTACCGACGATTGGTACATTATTGATGGGGAAGATGAAAAACAGCGCGATCAATTTTTTGCTCAGTATCTTTTAAAACACATGCGTCAATTGCCTGAACATGAAACTGAAGTCAAAGGTAAATGGCAACAGGCAAAAATTCCCGAGAGTTTATTAAAACCTGCTCAGGAAAAAATGGATAAAGCCGAATATAAAAAAGAGCTCGACAAACTCAGTAAAAAAATTGCCGATACCATGCGCTTTGATAAACGTAATGTGGTGATTGCATTTGAAGGGATGGATGCTGCGGGTAAAGGGGGTGCCATCAAGCGAATTGTTAAAAACTTAGACCCGCGTGAATATGATATTCACTGTATTGGGGCGCCTGAACGTTTCGAAGCAAGACACCCGTATTTGTGGCGTTTTTGGAATCGTATTAATGAAGCTGAAAAAATTACCATTTTTGACCGTACCTGGTATGGCCGTGTGCTGGTAGAGCGTGTTGAAGGATTTGCTTCACCTATTGAATGGCAAAGGGCATATGATGAAATCAATCGCTTTGAAAAAGACTTATTTGATAGTCAAACGATTGTGGTAAAAATTTGGCTGGCAATTAGTAAAGATGAGCAAGAGCAACGTTTTAAAGCCAGAGAAGAGACACCGCACAAACGCTTTAAAATTACTGCCGAAGATTGGCGTAACCGTGATAAGTGGGATGATTATTTAAAGGCGGCCGCAGATATGTTTGAGCGGACCAGTACCGAATATGCGCCTTGGTATATTGTCGCAACAGACGATAAATATACTGCACGCTTGGAAGTGTTAAGAGCTATTTTAAAACAGCTGAGAGCAGATTAAACTCTCAGCCGTAAGTTGGATTTTAGTTTACAACCGCGCCACGACTTTTTTGTTGAATACGTTTAGCAAGGTTGTAGCTGTCATTAAGATGAGTTTGGGCTATTTTTTTCATCATAAAATAGCCTAAACTTGCTGCGACAAGTTGCCCACCTAGTGGAACGAATTTTGTCACTTGTTTGGTAACAATCTTTCCAAAGAAACCGTTAAAGGTTTTTTTAACGGTAGTGCGAGCGACCACAAAGCCTGAAAATTGAAAGCCGCGTTTTCGTAATTCATCCCAGTGAATTGTTTTTGTTTTTGGATCATAGACACTGACATGTTCAGGCGCTAAACCAAAACGGGAATTAATATCGGGAATAAGCTGTGACAAAATTCCCAAATCTACTACCACGTCAAAAAAAGGAATGGGTACAATTGCTGCACCAGCAGAGACGTAAGCTCTTTTCTGAATGAGTTCTTGGCACTCATCGCGAATTTGTTCCAGATTTAGGCTAGGATCAATATAGTCAGGAATGTTATCAATTTTCATAATGTTTTACCTGTAATGTGTTCCTTGAAGGTGCCTTGCCAACACAAGGTAAGTGACACCTAAAATGAGATTATGCTGTGTTTAAACCAACGTGACATAGTCAGATTCAGTTGTATAGTAATGAATGTTTATGATTTTGTGCATAAATTATGCGAGTAGGATATGTAATAAATGGGTATCCATGTTATTCAAAGTCAACGTATTGATGTGTTGTTGCAGGGCGTACTGGCATCTACGTCCCAGCCGTCAACGCATCCATTACAGGTTTTGAAAGCCCAGCATTTCATTGTGCCAAGTCCTGCCATCGAGCAGTGGCTGATACAAAAACTTGCAGAACAGCAAGGAATGAGCGCCAATTACCAGTTCCACCAACGTGTGCGCGGGTTTCAGTGGTATGCCTATCAACAGGTCCTCACGGCGCATAAGGAGCAGGTTCGTAAAGCCAATATTCCACGCTTGATTTTTAAATGGCGTGTACATCAAGCCTTACAGGAATTTATTCAGCCTGATGTCATGAGCATAGATAGCTCTCATCCACTGCATTCTATTGTTCAACGTATTTATGACAGCGCAGATCGGCTTGAACAAGGTATTGAGAAGCAGCTAAAAAAACAAAAAATGTTGTATTGGGTTGCCGAGCAGGTTGCCGATTTATTTAGTAACTACATGGTCTATCGAGGACAGTGCCAGCGTGGTTGTGAAAATATGTGTACTTGTCCAAATAACTGGTTAGCAGCATGGGGACAAGGACGATCACTCGATATCGAAAAGTATATTGCCCATAAAGATAAAGAAGTTTCGGCATTTACTTTGCAGCAAACCCAAGAGTTAGAACGTTGGCAGCGCTGGTTATGGCAGCAGCATTTTCATGAAGATTTTATGCAAATGCAGCAAATTGACGAATTATTCTGGCAGGAATTAGAACATCCTGAGCGCCAGAAGAAAGCACTGTCTCGTTTGCCGCAGCAAATTGTCATTTTTACTTTACTGGATTTACCACCCAGCCAGCTTCAGTTTTTACGTCGTTTAGGGCAATACATCGATGTTTTGATTTTGCACTATAACCCTTCGCAAGAATATTGGGCCGATAGTGTCGACCCGCTCTGGAAACAGCGCTATGACTTAGGGGTAAAAGAGCGTTTTATAGCAAAGAACCCCCAAGCGACCGATGCGGAAATTGCCGATTTCTTTAATAAATTTACGCTTAATTTTAATGCTGAGGCGCGTGAGTCAAGACATCCACTTTTAACCAGATTGGGCAAACAAGCCCGCGACCACTTCTCATTACTCTCAAACTTGTCTACAGGTGAAGAGGGTAAATGGGTGGATGCTTTTGTAGATGATTTTCCTGAAAGTTTACTTGGCAAAGTTCAGTCAGATATTTTGCACTTGGTGGAACCCCAAGCAAAGCAGTATGAGCTTGCCCCTAACGATGACTCAATTCAGATTCATGTCTGCCACTCGACATTACGGCAACTTGAAGTATTGAAAGAACAATTGATTGGCTGGTTGGCAAAACCGCACGAACAGCCGCGTCGTCCAAATGATATTTTGGTTTTAGTTCCTAATTTGGCAGAAGTAGAGCCTTTAATACGAAGTGTTTTTCCTGCTACAGCGACTGAGCAAGGCGTGCATTTGCCTGTCAAAATAGCAGGTATTGCCTCACTCGATGCACTTAATGCATGGCGTGCCGTGATTGGGCGTATTCACCTTATGCAAGGGCGATTTAGCTTTGATGAGTTTGCTGACTGGCTTGGTTTACACGCGACGCAGCAGCGTTATGCACTTGAATATGCTCAAGTAGAGCGAATTTTAACTTTACTTGCTGATGCAGGGTTTAAACGTGGGCTTGATGCAGAGCATCTGAAACGTAGTTTATGTGACGGCGATGATGATTATCGATATAGCTTTAAATTTGCTTTAGAGCGGTTAGCACTTGGCATAGCCATTCCTGAACATGCTACATTTAATCAGGTGCTGAGTTACGCTAAGGTTCAATCGGGCGATTTTGAGCTTATTGGTACGCTCATTCAGATTTATCAAGATTTAAATGAACGCCGTGACTGGCTCATTATGCATGAGCAGAAAAAAAGTCATACGGTGGAATACTGGCTGCAAATACTCTCGCAAGATATTGTCGAGTTTGAGCAGGCCGGTGTGGCTGCTTTAAAAACTGCGCGGGAAATTGTAAAAAAACAAGAGCGTATGTTAACGCTCGCAAGCTACTATGCCGAGACAGAAACAGGCACCTTACGTAAAATCACCTTGCCTTTGCCTTATATTCTGGATGAGATTCAGCGAACTTTAGAAAATCAAACGGCTCAAGCTGAACCGACTGGACAGATTACCTTTGCCCAGATTGGACAAATTCGTCCGTTGCCTTATCGTTTAATTGTGATGTTGAACCTTGATGCAGGGCAGTTTCCAAATCGAGACACCCATGTGCCATTTGATTTGATGGATGCCTTACGTCAACAATTAGGTGATCGTTCCCGTCTTGAGGATGACCAAGGCGCTTTCTTAGATGCCCTACTTTTAGCTCAAGAAAACTTATGGCTGTTTTATAACGGCTTTGATGTCAATGACGGTGAGGTGAGAGATCCTTCTAGTATTCTTCAAGAGTTCCGTGAGCATCTTGCACTTATTGTAAAGCCAGAACCAAATGCACCCGATCGAGAAGTGATTGAAGGTATTGAAATCCCGACTCAATTAAAACAGCTCTATCACTTACATTATTTACAGCCGTTTGACCCGAAAGGTTTTATGGCTGAGAACCGCTATATTCGTTATCAAGATCACTGGTTTAACGTGGCGATGCAAATTCAGCAAGCTTCCGGTGTTCTTAAGCCTTGGGCAAATATATCTTATCCTTTAGAAATACCTGACATGTTGGTTTTAGACAGCCATCAGTGGATACAGGATGTGACTTTCCCCGCACGTTTATATTTAAAAACTTTAGGCGTAGAAAACTTAGGAAATGTAAGCGTATTAGATCAGAATGAACCTTTGCTTTTAGATGGTTTGGGCCGTTATACCATTCGACATTTTTTACAGCAAAACGAACAGCAGGCACATCCTGAAGTCCTACTTGATCAGTTGCCTGTAGGCAAAGTTCAATACAGTGCATGGCAACAGGGCATTTTTGAACAGGAATGTTTGCTTGAGCGCCTTCATCATTACGCGCCAGCCGTGACACAAACGACTCAGCGTGTGTGGCGAATTGCCAAACAGCTACATATGAATATTACGGTGCCAAAATCTGAAACTCAGGATTGGGTCAGTATGGAAGCATCAAGTGCTCGGGCAAAAAGACGTGCAAAAGTTTGGTTAGAGTACCTGCTTTGGTTGGCCTATTTAAATGAAGGAAGTGCAGGAACTGAAAGACGCCGCATTGTGGTTTTTAGTGACCAAACTGTCATCTGTAAAGGTATTAGTTCGGAGCAAGCTCGGCAGTATTTACAACCGTGGTTTAAAATCTGGCGTTATGCTCAACAGCAGCCACTTGTGTTACCAGCAGCTTTATTATTAAAGCCACTTGAAAAAGCTAAGGCATATCAGTGGGAAACAACAAATCCGACAGAAAAAATAAAACTGGATGAGAAGAGCTATGCGGAGCTGTTAAAATACTGGAATGAAACGGGGACATTTACCTCTATTGATATGACACAAAATGAAGCGTGTAAGTTACATCAAGACTGGCGTTTCATTTTGCAAGAACAAGATGCACAAGCATTACTTCAACATGCTTGTGATGAGTTTGCCTATGACCTGTATCATCCGGTTTTTCAATTTCAACATTCGGAGTAAGGCATGAACTCAAGAGTACAGGTGTCTTATCAACCTATTATTGATATTGAATTTAGTGGACTGCATTTAATTGAAGCTTCGGCGGGTACCGGGAAAACCTATACACTGTCGAGTTTAATGGTCCGTATTTTTCTTGAGAAATATTTACCGGGCCAAGTCATTGCGACCACCTTTACCCGTGCGGCTGCGGCTGAGTTAAAAAGCCGAATTCGTGCACGTTTGGTCGAAACCTACCGTTACTTAGATGCCAAGCGGAGCTTGACTGAAAAAGAGATTCTTTTACAGGCCGAGCAAGAATCTGACTTATTGCTGCAACATATTCTCAAGCATTTTGCTACACGTATTGCCTATGCCTGTGAGCGTTTAAAGCTCGTTATCGATCAGTTAGATGAGCTATTTGTCGGAACACTTGATAGCTTTAGCCAAAAGCTATTACGTGAGTTTGCCTTTGAAAGTGGTAAAATTGAACGTGCTCAAATTACCGATGACGCTAAAACCTATAGCCGTCAACTGATTCATGATGTTTTACGTGAATGGATACAGTCTCAGCCTCAAACCGTGATTGATGCGTTGTATCTGGCAGGTGAGTTAAAAAGTGTCGACAGTTTTGTCAAACTGGTCGAAGACTCACTGAATTTTAGTTCGGCTCACTTTAAACTTCCCGAAAAGCCTACCATTCAGTTTGAACAGCTTGCTCAGCTCAAACAG
>ENA-OWOG01000398-OWOG01000398.1-gut-metagenome-genome-assembly--contig:-NODE-398-length-12480-cov-8.213335_pt1 | contig 12480 bp, 19 predicted proteins | sample MGYA00248249_ERZ651793 | MGnify/ENA primary metagenome ERZ651793 (study PRJEB26908, sample SAMEA4031700) | gut metagenome | biome: gut; feature: normal infant; material: stool | place: China | collected 2015... | reverse complement strand
CAATATCCGATTTTGGTATGACATGTACATGTTTCGTAGTATGAAAATTATGGCGGAAGATATGCGCAAAGGATTGGATAGAATAAAAAAATAACCTAATGATTATTTCTAACGGAGTAATTGGGAAAAAAGTAAAATTATCGAAAGATCACGATCGGGATTTTCTGGTTTTGTAAAGATACCATTTTCAATGAAATAATCAGTAAAGCGGTAAAATAAAATATTATAGCTGATTAGGATTAAAAGGAAAGCTAATGTTTTAATTTGCCAATTATTGACGAAGTAATGCGTTAAAGAAAGTATTAGAATGGCTGCTATAAGTATGAATAATCGTTTAGGCTGCATAATTTTTTTAAACCATTGTTTCATTATGGCACTCCTTAAATAGAATATTTGTTTATCAAATTTATACGTAACTTAAAATGTTTACTCGAATTTTACAATAGCTAAATATACATTTTACAAAGTAGAGATATGATGAATATGAAAGAAAAGGAGATGTTCCAATTGCTAGCCAATTATAAAAACATAATGGCAATTGTTGATGAGTCTGAACAATCAAAAGAAATTGTTCGTGAGGCTGTCCTTATAGCTAAAACCAACAACTCTAATTTGATTATACTATCTTTTATCGATTTGACAAAAATACACTATGCTAATCTTATGGCCAATCAGAATGCAGTTGAAATTTTGAATCAAGAAGAAGCAAGACTAAATAAATTAATATGTAATAATGAAAATGTGCAAATACACAAAAAAGTTTTAGTAGGTAGTTCAAAGCTTGATATTGTTAATTTTGCTAATGAGAATGGGATCGATCTGCTAGTCATGGAAGTTAAGAAAAGATGGGTAGGGAAAAAATCTTTAATTGGATTATCAAAGTCTTATGCTAGTGAATATTCTAATTGCGATGTTTTAGTTTTAAAGTAAATCCAAAAGATATGGATAATTTTACTGCATAGTTTTTTCGCTTTGATTAGTTTATTCACGTTTTAAGGAAAGCAACTCAACTAACTGAAATTATTTGTTAAGCTCGCCTATACGATGGGCTTTTTTGGTGGTCAATTGAAGCCGAATTTTCGGCTGATTTAAAACAAATCACTAAGTGTGATGTGTTAGGTGTCAATTAGATCGACACCTAAAAAGTGAGGTCAATTCGTGGTGAGTCTGAGCCACCTCGAATATAAAGTGGTCGTAGTTCTATAGTCGTTTTGACCGACCTTAGAAGTACAAGGACTGTGCACCGCTTTTCTAACTCTATAGGTAGATGGTTGTACAACTTATACAGTCATAGACCGGCAACGTATCCATTTTTGGATTGGTTAACTGGTGTGTATGAGTTTTGTCCGCAGTTGGATAGAAATCTTTAGAAGTAAAGTTGAATTTTGAATTCCTAGTGGTAAACTTTAGGAGTAACTAAAATAAAGCGGAAAGCTGGCGCATAATATGAACGATTTAGAACAAGTGGTGTTCTATCTGGATGGTGATTTTTCCAATAAGAAACAATTTGAAAAGCTGTCAGAAGATCAAAAAAGGATTTTTCCATATGCAACTCATCGAAACCATATACTAACTCCAAAGATTAACGGCATCCCTAAAGATTTTAAAGGAATATTTCTACATGAAGAAAGCTACTATACTTTAAATAATAGAGAACGTTTTAAATCTGACATATTTCTGTTTAGTTTTAATGAAGAACAAAGGGTGAAATTAAGCGCAACAACCATTCCCAAAAAATACGATAATAAGAGATTCGATGACATAGAGTCCATTGCTTATAATGAGATATCAGTGTCAGAAAAGTTTGTACCGATTGTTTATGAAAAAATCGACGATGTTTATATCGGAAAATCAGAAAGCGCATTTACTGCAAGTAATCATTTCTTTTTGTCACAGGAAATCTCTAGTAAATGCCTAGTAATTAAAGAAGAACTATTCAAGGGTGATAGAAGGATATTCGGATTTGATGAAGCCATTGTTTATGAACGAAATTAGTTTTTGGCGTTGGTGGTCTGTGAAAAGGTCTGTGAGTGTAAGTGAAACTATGTGTTTTTATCTGAATGTTGTAACGGTTGGAATCGTCAAATAATCAGATAAACGTATCTACTCGAATCTATAAATAACTCGATCGTGCATTTAGATGTTGCGTTAGGGTAATACCTAATATTAGCTAGAAACCTTGTAGCATAAGGCTTCTAGCTTTTTTGTTTTGTTTGAAAATAGGTAAGGTCTGTGAAAAGGTCAGTGAGTCGCCTAAAATTGTGTCATTCTTTCCTCTTCAAATAGCATTGATTTCTTAAATAGTTTTGCTAGTTCTGTAGAGTTTTCTTCCGACAGTAATCGGATATATTGTCCTCGCTGTTCCTTTTCAATAATGATCGGTGGATAGCCGTACGACATCGCCAAGAAAATATTTAGCAGTCGCCCTGTGCGTCCGTTTCCATCGCTGAAAGGATGAATCCGTTCAAATTGAATGTGACTTTCTGCTAATGTCTCAGCAACTTCATCAATCGTTGTATTAACGCTCAATCTATACGTAGTGTTATCTACCCACTGGATCATTAAAAACGGTGTGTCCTGTGGCGATGCTGTTTGAAGTGTTGAGCCTAAGATAGCGTTCTGAGTCTTTTTGAACTGCCCTTTGTCTTCTTGAATGCGATCCAGTAGCAAGGCATGAATATTTTTAACAACTTCTACGGATAGGTCTTTCTTTTCTTCTAGTAATTCCACAATGTAGTGAAATGCTTGTTTGTGATTTTCCACCTCATAAAATTCACGAATACTATAGCCTTGTTCATTTGTAGAAATGACGCTCTCCAGGATGATTGAAACAGTTTCAGCCAATGAGATAGTATTTCCTTCTATGGCGCTGGAATGGTACGCCATACGAATAAGAACGTCACTCATGTAGTCTTGTGTGATTTTCATACTGATGTACTCCTTTCTAAAATCCAACAAATTGAGCAAATTTATCGGCTGTCTTTTTCGCTTCTTCCGGCATGACATGAGAATAGATTTGATCTGTTATGGTGGTGTCTTTATGACCTAACCGTTCAGATACTTCTTTGATAGGTATGCCTGATTGAAGAAGTAAACTAGCATGTGTATGTCTGAAATGGTGAGGTGATATTTTAGGCAATTTATATTTTTCAACGATGTATTTAAGCCACTCGTTTGCTGCAGCGGATCCGTATAGTTCGTTATTATCGGTCGTGAAAATAAACTGATCTTCACTTGAAGTATTGAAGCCTCTACCTAAATAATCACTACGCTGGATCATTCGCCATTTTTGCATCGTTCGGACTGTTTCATTATCCAAGCTGATTGTTCGGATACTACTTTTTGTTTTTGCCGACAGGACTAGCTTAGTGTTTGTCGTGCTCCTAGTTAGGGTTTTACTAATTGATAGCATCTTATTAGTAAAATCAATATCGCCCCAAGTTAATGCAAAGATTTCGCCTTTTCTTGCTCCGGTAAATGCAAGCAATCTAAAGAAAGCAATTTGTTTAAAGTTTCCATGATCTTCTAGGCAGTTGAAAAAATGAATCAATTCCTCTTTTGTGTAGAATTGCAGTTTGGAGCCTTCATCTTTTTTTCTAGGTGTGATTGTTTTGGCCATAGGGTTATCTATCATGTACTCCATCGCAACGCCGTATTTCATGATTTGTACACCAAGCTTGCGAAGATCTGGATACATCTTTAAACCACTCTTAAACCAGCTATCAACGACTTTTTGACAATCACTAACTTTTATATCTGAAAGAATAGAGCTACCTAAAACAGGCTTTAAATGCTTCTTGTAGAATCGATCATAGTTATAAGCGGTTGACTCTTTGATATTTAGCTTGTGGTGATCGAACCAAAGTTCAAATAGATCATTGAGAGTTAACTTCTTTTTTTCGCTGTTAAATCCATTTTCCTCGATGTCCTCCAGCAACTTAGCAAGTGCAATTTGTGCTTGTTTCTTCGTTTTAAATCCTTGTCGCTTACGATAGACGTTCTTTCCTTTAGCATTTAATCCCACGTAAACATTAAACATATAGGCGGTTGAACCGTCTTTTTTTGTGTATTTCTTGATTTCCATTGTGTTCTCCTATCTACCACCAACGCCAATTAGAGTAGATATGTATAAATGGATGATTATGTTTTCCTTTCAGTACCTAACGTGGGGCGATGGGTATGTATGGAGGAATACGATCATAAGATTAACTACTATGAACTAAGTAGTTTAAGTATTTGATCAACTCTTTTTTATTAGAACTGCTAAGGGATCGTAACCGTTCAATTATCTTTTTTTCTTCCTCAGATAAAATAAGTAACTCTTTTTTATCTGAATTTACTACTGCTTGATGAACTAAATCCGAGTTTAGCTTATTGTTTCGTTCATTTTTAGATTTTTTAAGCAGATTGTTATAGTATTCCTTCCGAATTTCAATATCTATATCATCTACATAAGCAGACGAAAGTTTGTCGGGCTCTCCCTGAAAACTTTTAACCTTATATAAACCTTTTGCTATGGCAGAGGATAATTGATAAATAATTTTATCACTTGGAAGTCTTACATTGTTTTCTAATTGAGAAATATACGATTGCGACACTTTGGCAACGGTAGCCAAATCAGTAGAAGTGAAACCCTCGCTACGACGAATTGTCTTTAGAACTTCGCCAAAATTGTCTAACTTGATTTCATCAGGCAACGGCTTAATACCGTATTGATAATAGTCAATATGTTCGGACATCATGTCATCTCCTATTCTTTATTATGGATAAATGGATTATAACTGAAAATTAGCGATATCGCAAAACAAATTGATATTATTATTGACTATCACTTTTATGCGTGATATTGTTTCTTGTGTAGATATTACTAAAATAGGTAATATCACTCATTTCCAAAGAAGGAGGGATTACATGAGAGCAAACCAAGAAATCAGAAACAAGGTCGAGTCAAACCGTATATTGTACTGGGAAGTAGCTGATAAAGTCGGTATCGCTCAAAGTAACTTATCTGTGTGGTTACGTACTGAAATGCGCGATGATCGTAAACAGCGCGTAGAAAAAGCTATCGATGAGCTGTTAGCAGAACGAAAGGAGGGCTAAGCGATGCAGGATTTAGTTTTTGTTGAATCAGAAGACTTGTGTTGTGAACCATTTACTACTGATGAGGTCATAGCGGAGTTTTCTGGAAATAGTCGTGATAGTGTGACTCGCTTAATTCGTACTCATCGAGATCGGCTTGAAATCTTTGGAAAGGTCGGATTTCAAATCCGACCTATGCCAAGTGGTCAAAAGGCAAAACTCTATCATCTCAACCAGCAGCAAGCTACTTTACTTATTACATTTTTAGATAATACAGCTAAGGTAGTTGAGTTTAAAACAGAATTGGTTAAACAATTCTATGAGATGGAAGCGGAGTTGACGACAAGACGCTTGGAACGTGTTAAAGGAAAGAATATCCGCTTATCTATGACCGATGCGATAAAACAAGCTGGATTTAGTAGTCATTTCTATAAGCACTTTACCGATCTAGTTTACAAAAAAGCGCTAGGATTCAATACTAAACAGCTACGTGAGGCTAGGGGGGCAAAGGCGAATGCTACACCATTGGATTTTCTAACTACTCAGGAACAAGATGCTGTCAATCAAATCGAAGAATTAGTAGCTGGACTTATTCAATTAGGGCGCTCATACGATGATATTAAGCTAATTTTAAATGTTGGGGTAGTAATACACCAGACAACGCTTAAAACGCCTGAAAAGGCTCGATAGGCGGTGATCGTATGGAAGAACAACAGCAAAAACTACGAGTAGAAGTAAGCCACACACTCGCACAAGATCAGCTAAACGGTATTTATAACTCAGTTTATTCAACGACTAAACGAGCTATTGAGGATGCTCGTAGAGACGCAGGAATCGACAACGATATTATGTACACCAAAGTAGAATTACGGCGATTTATGAATAACTGTAGCGCTGAGTATTTAGAAGAAGTACTAGCAGATGAAACTTTTCCCCGAGGTCGTACGCTATCGGATCGCAAGCAGTGCTTTAGTAAGACAGCCATAAGAAAATGGCTTTTGGAAAATGAATAAATCCACCAACGCCAATAGTGGAACAGTCCTCAAATCAGGACACATAAGTTGAAACGTCACAGAAGCCAATTACCAGTCACTAAGAATTTACTTATAGGAGGAGCTTATCAATGAAAGTTATTTATCCGCCGTTGGTGGAACAATCGTATCAATTTATTACACAACAGGGAATTAAGGTATCTAAAGCAGAAGTGTATCAAATGATGGTTCAAGAAGGAATGCTGACACAAACAGGCGAGCCGACTAAGAAGGCATTGGAGCAAGGGATTGTCACAGAATACAAGCAGCAACATCGCACCTTGAAAGAATTTAAGCAAGAGTATCCGATATTCAAAGGGTATCCAGTCAAAGAGTTTACGCAACAAGATGGTATTTGGTATGTGTCTCAAGATGTGATTGCAGATATTCAAGCGATTCTTGATGCGAACAATTGTGACGTTGACACCTTCAATCAGATCAACACGTATTTCAATTTCAGAAACTACGATAATCCGCACGGAAGTATTGCAGAAATTAAAGGTGTTTATCATCCGTTGTACACGCCTTATGATGATTCAATGTTCCAGTTTGTTAATGGACAAGTAGCAATCCCAAAAGAAGTCATGGCGGATATTATCCAGCGATGCGATGAAGGCAAGCTAGATGTTGATAGAGATACCGTAGAAGGCTTTAAGCACTTGTTAGCACAAATGGAACAGGAGTAATGATTATGATGCAGGACAAAAGAAAAAAGCCTTATCACACTCACCGACCAAAGTAGTTGTGATAAAGGCACTAACGTAGGCAATACGCCTGTATTCTTTTGTCCTTCAATTATAGCACATCTATTTATTGGAGGAAATTACTATGAAAAAAAGAACTAATTTAGTAATAGGAAGTATTTTAATCGGCTGGATTCTCAGCTTGTTACCGTTGATAGCAAAATTATTTATTTTTACTGGTTTAGCAGTCTATCTGTTCTTTGAATACGACGAATGGGCCTATAACCGTGATCACAAACAATCTGCTGGAGGTGCTGAGTGATGCATATTTTAGATGTAGGGACTCCCTATAACAATAATCTGAACGATTTCTTTCTACACAATAGAATGGCTCAGAGTGGCTTGACTCAAGCTGTCATTCAACGAGTCTGTTTGGATCAGGGGATAGATTGGCATGAAGTAGATATTATGCTTGCTTTAGAAGTCGGTACAAGGATATTGAGTGAGTTAAAGCAAAACAATCGCATCACCTATACAGAAAAAGAACTTGTTACTATTCAAAAATATGAGAAACAAATTTCTTCATGTAAAGAGACGGTGACTGCAAATGTTTAAAGCCGGCGATGTTTGTAAAGTAAAGAAATCAAAATATCTTGCACCAGGGTCACTTGTAAAAATATTGCTAGAGCTTCAAACAGACATTTATCTATGTGGCAACGAATCAGGTAACACGATTGTAGTTGCTGAAAATTTAGAATCGTTGGAGGTTGTAGCATGAAAATTCAAAGTCAAGGCGAAACTAGAATGACCTTAGAAGAATATTTCGGTAAAAAATGTGCGGAATCAATCAAGAGTTTATATGAGCTTGCGTTGAAGTCTGATGCTCCTGATCGTGAAACTCTAGCGACACTCTTAAGAGAAGAAGCAGACAAACAAGCGAAAGACACAGTATGCATTACTTTACTTCGGATAGCTGAATGCATTGAATCAATGGAGGTGTCCGAATGATTAAATCAGCCTTACATTATGCAGAATTAGGATTTTCAGTATTACCACTACAAAAAAACGGAAAAGCGCCCATCACTACAGAAGCGTTTCCTAGTGGGTTTAAATCAGCTACGACAGATAAAAATAAAATTCAGCACCATTGGCAAAAATACCCATCTTCAAATATTGGACTACGGATCAGTGAGAACTTAATCATCATGGATATTGATGTTCATAACGAAAACGGCTTTGATAGTTTGGCAGTATTAGAGCAAGAATTTGGCAAGTTACCGGATACTTTTTCCGTGGATACACCAACCGACGGAAAACATTACTACTTCAAATTGCCTGATGGTGTCACGATTGATCGGCAGATAAACGCATTCAAAGGGATTGATTTATTAACCAATGGTTACGTCGTAGCGAGTCCATCGTCAATTAATGGCAAGAAATACACCGTTTCTAGCGGTTCTATCGATAAGCTGGCGTATTTACCTAACTGGCTGCTAAAAGCTTTTGAAACACATCGAGAACAAGCCTCTAGTGAGTATATGAGTCAAACGAATACAAGGCAGTACAAACCAGGTAAAAAATATACTGGTGCTTTACTCGATGAATTAGTCGCTGGTGCAACCGTTGGCGGTCGTAATGAATGGATCATGCGGATGATTTCTAAAATGTTAGCTGTTGGCGCGGAACTAGACACGATTTATCGCTTGCTACTGGTGGTCAACGATAATTTTCTATCAGAACCCTTACCGCTATCAGAAATCAACGCCACATTCAAAAGTCGTGTAAAAAAGCACACGAGAGGAGCGTAGCTATTGGAAGAAGAGATGTCACAATTTATTGCCAAGGAACAAGAAAAAGCGGATAAAGTCGTGGAATTGAAATCATGGCAAACCAATTTTCGAAAGAATAGTAAGGAAGCTCCCATAGCCAATAGCGTGTTTAATATCGAATTGGTATTAGAAAATGACTTGAAATTAAAAGGGAAGCTAGCTTTTAATGCTTTTACATTTGAAGAAATCTTAACTGAAAACCTGAACCTGGATTCGCTAAAAATACCGGCTGGAACGATTGAAGATTCATTTACCCATGCTTTAAAAAGCTATATCGAAAAGGAATACCGCTTCGTACCTAAAGAGCCACATATACAAAGCGCTGTTATCAATATAGCAAGAAAAAACAGCTTCCACCCGATCAAAAGTTATTTAGAGCAAGCTCGCTCAAAGTGGGATGGCAAGCCTCGAATTGAAACTTTGCTTCATACGTATTTAGGAGTGGAACAAAGCGAATATGCCTTTAAAGGGATGCTGTGCTTAATGTTAGGTGCCATCCAGAAAGTGTATCAACCTAAAGGAAAATTCGATTTCGTGTTTGATTTTGTTAGCGGACAGGGGGCAGGAAAAACGACTTTTCTGCAAAGATTATTTCTTGAAGATCAAGACCTTTATACAGATAGTATTTCAAGCTTCAAAGAAAAGGATGACTTTTCCATCATGCAACGTTGTTGGTGTGTGAATGATGATGAGATGGCCGTATCAGATAAAACAAGTTTTAAGACTCTAAAAAAATTCGCATCGCAAAAGGAATTAGAATATCGATTACCGTACGCAAAACGATCCGTTAGACGAGCGAAAACGTTCGTGCTGGTTCGGACGAACAATAATGAAGGCCATCTAAAAGATCGAACAGGAAATCGGCGTTTCATTCCTTTTAGAGCCAGCAAAGAAAAGCAAGTTTACCATCCTTTAGATCAGCAGGGGCACGGCATGACTCCCGAGCTTGTACGGCAGTTATGGGGTGAAGCGATGAAGTTTTACAAAGAAATTGACAGACCAGCTTTCTATATAGAGCTGGAGCAAATGGCGGTTGTTTACCAAGAAGAATTTTTAGCAGTGGATAGCATCGACGAGATCGTTTATGCGGTGTTAGAAGTGCCAGTACCATATGACTTTTACGAATACAATGACGACCAGAGAGCTAGTTATGTACAGGGGTATTTATCCAATAATGGTACTCGGTTTACCATAGGGAATCGCCCAGTTAATGCTAAAGACACCAATCCAAGGGATCGCATCCGAATTAAAGATATTTCCCTAGAAGGCTTTAATGAACAGTACGGAAAAAATAACAAAAGAGACAATAAAATCCGTTTAATCATGGATAATCATCCGACATGGGAACGATCAAAAAAGAATGGGTTGCGTTTTGGAAAGATTGTAGCAACAGGATATAAGCGAAAATAGGGTAGACAAGTAGACAGGAAGGTAGACACCAAGGTAGACAAGATAATCGTTGCAATATCAATGATTATAATACTTTGTCTACCCTGTCTACCATTAACCAAGAGTAAAACTATAAAAAAATTATAAATATGCGTATATATATGTTGGGAGAAAATGAGGTAGACAAGGTAGACAAATAGGTTCAATCGCTTGCGGCTCTAGGAGGGAAGTTGTCTACCTACCCGGTAACACAGGGGTAGACAGGGTAGACTTGAAAAAATAACGAAAGGAACAAAAAATATGCAAGAAGAACTAAACTTGTCCTTAGTAGGATTAAACAAGGAACAGCTACAAGAAAGCTTTACGAAAAAAGACAATACCAAGATAGCGAATACTTATCATCGAATGTCGAACATTGCACAAGAATTATTTACTACAGCATTTGCCTTTAAGAAAGTAGACAGTGAATATCTTGAGTTAATAATACAGGATTGTTTACTTGAGTTAAGAATTACGGACTTGACCGATTGTGTATATATTTCCGTAGGTGTATGGGAGGGCAGCAAACATACTGTGATATATCGTGGATCAAGTATCAAGAAGGGCTATGGTGTTGTTAAGCAATTAATCAAAAGAACTTAACAAAACTATACATTTTAGGATTACTTTAAAGGAGAGAAAATCACATGAACCAACTATCAATCATCGAAAAAGCAGTAGTTGAATTACTCCCCATTGGTGGGGAACGAAAGATCAATATTGAAGACATTACCAAACTGGTAGACCTTGACCGGCGAGAAGTCTATGCAGTCATTCAATCGCTTAGAAGCAAAGGTGTGCCGATTGTAGCGACCAGAGGCAAGGAAGGCGGCATCTTTGTTGCTACGAACGAATCAGAGCGCCTACAAGGCTTACATCCGCTGAGAATGCAGCATTTGACCACAGAAGAAACGATCCGCAATATTGAGCAAGCAGATTTAGAGTCATGGAAGAAGTTACTAGCATAAAAAGGAGCAAACAATCTGTCTATAAGATTTATAGCGATGCGACAGAAAAACAGTCATTTCTCTAATGATTTAGGCAAACTTGAGTAATAGAGTAGGGTAAATTTATAAAATTTCGGAGGTGAGAGGCAACATGTCGAATAGCCGGACAGCAGAAAACTATTTCAGCATTGAAATAAAACAGTTCAAGGACGTTCTAAAACTGAAAAAAACGGCAAGGCTTCAGTATAAATTCACTAGAAGTCGGATAATTGCAGGAGAAAGAAAAATATTGAGTGAAGAAAAAGTCGAAGCAATCCTAGATGGTGAAGGGCGCTTCATGCTGCTAGGTGGTCGTAGGATACCAATAGAAACGACGCCATGCAACTATGGAAATGTTCGCTATTGGTTTGGTTGTCCGATTTGTGAAGGGCGAACCACTAAGTTATTTCTTCATGGTGGAGCTTATGCAATTTGGAAATGCCGAAAATGTGCAAATTTGGTTTATCGTAGCCAGCAAGAAACAAAAGGCGATTTTTGGACGTGGTATGACAAAGCTCAAGCGATCGCTCGGGAATTGGATTCGGATTATTGGGAGGATGGATTTTCTTATTTGTGTTCATCTCCGCATATCTTATTCCCTAATAAGCCTAAGAATATGCATTGGAGTGTCTATGAAAAGAAGCGAAAGAAATTTTTAGAGTACGTAGCCCGAGGAAATAAAATCAATGCGGCGCAACTTGGGGCGATAGTCAATAAACATCGAATAAAGGAGTAGATGAAAATGGATAAAGTATACATCGATAATACCCAGTATAAAGAAGCGATAGAATTCCAAGTTATGGTAAAGTGAAACTGATCGTAAAAAAGGTTGCAACGGAGCACACAAAAAAAGTGTACAGGATTACTGGTGCAATAAGTATTAGTCCGTGTAACGCAGAACGCAACGTGCAGTTTTCCTCTAGGGATTTAGGCAGAAAATCGGAGTGAGTAGAAATGAATGAACGAACTATCACGCAATACCCAAAATTGAATATAAAAGAAGCCACTAAAGTAGGGGAACTGCTAGAATCCGACGTGTTCCTTTTCGGAAAAATGTTCACTATCGAATATGTGGCAAGCAATCTAGGCATAGGTGTTGTTCCGTTCTTTGTCTGTCCGGAGTGTCAGCAGCGGCGTAGAGACTTATACAAGGTGCGTAAAGAATGGAAGTGCTGTAAATGCCACGATCTAGTTTATCGGAGTCAGCAACGTTCTAAAAACGATGGGTGGTATTGGTTCAATCGTGCCATTGATCAAGCAAGAAAGATCGATGAAGATTTCCGATTTAACAGTTTCAGCGAGCTATTAAACCATCCGCTCATGTTCCCGATGTTCAAGCCTAAGTATATGAAGCAGTCAAAATACGACAATATCCGATTTTGGTATGACATGTACATGTTTCGTAGTATGAAAATTATGGCGGAAGATATGCGCAAAGGATTGG
>ENA-OWOG01000391-OWOG01000391.1-gut-metagenome-genome-assembly--contig:-NODE-391-length-13125-cov-4.635423_pt1 | contig 13125 bp, 14 predicted proteins | sample MGYA00248249_ERZ651793 | MGnify/ENA primary metagenome ERZ651793 (study PRJEB26908, sample SAMEA4031700) | gut metagenome | biome: gut; feature: normal infant; material: stool | place: China | collected 2015... | reverse complement strand
GCAATTGGGGCTGTAGGTACGTTCTTCATCGCATAGATGATTTTATAATTTGATTCTTAAAAAGAGAAAACCCCGAAACTTTCGTTTCAGGGCTTTTCACGAAGATGGCGTCAATTGAACAAATATAATAACATACTGATTTATATTAATTAATTTTTATAAAAAAATCCCAGTGTACATGACAGTGTACAAATTATATGTTGCTGGCCTATTTCCTTCGGGTTTGGTTGCTATATACAGAGTACAACTCATGTATTAAACACCTTACTGGCAATCCAGTAACACTACCCTACTCCACCACTTACACGGCATCACTTCGACATCTCGTCAACGCAATTTTGCGTTCGGCTTTGTTTTCAAAGGTTTATCCAGAATTAGACGCACCTAAAACCCGATAAAACCCTATCAACTCTTATCATTAGCTCTTAATAAAACGTAGTCTTTTATCCAGGTAGCTACTACGAATTTCTCGTAGTAAGGCACTGTATTTGAAACGTGGAATTGTTTTTTAACTTTCGCCAGTGATGAAGCTTAATAGACATGTTTCCCTTGATGTACCTTGATGAAATGAGATTCCTTAAATTAGCGATAAACCTTGTTGTATATAGCTTCAAGGTCATTTTAATAGTCTTTCTACTGGTGTCCTATCAAGGATAGCTGAATAAACGTTGTAAAGAATAATTTAAGGCTGTTTTGTTTTACGTAGTTTTACGAAATCAATTTCATTAAATTCCTGTATGCCTTGCTATGACTGGCATAGATGACATTTTTCATAAATACGCCGTAAAGCAAAAATTACTTAGATGAAATAAGCCATTCACGTTGATGGAATAGAAAACTATCCATGTTTTTAGCTATGTTTTTTAATTGATTACTGGGGAATATTGCATGACCCTAGAACGACAAAACCGCTTTACTTGTTGTTGGACGTAGTTGGACAAAACAAGGTTCTAGTTGAATCGCTATACTCCCTATATAGCTTAGATTTGAGTTGGTTTTTTAAGGGCTTTTTAGTATGCCTTGTCCAACAAGATTTAAGGCTATTTTGTGATACGTAATGCTATAGATTAAGAGATATAGAAATCTCCCTATTAGATTTCAAATCTATAAGGGTGAATTTCCGATTCAACAACCTAAATTTGTTATACGTAGTTATACGGATTTACCTTGACGTACCTTGACGAAATATCACTTTTAAAACTTTACTAAAATTGACTGTAATTCATTATTGATAAGGCCTTTAGCTGAATAGGCAGGCTGTTTTAAATATCGGTCTGTCAAGGTAAATTGCTTGTATCTTGTATAACAAGATTTAATCGCTTTTTTCCTATCTTGCTGTACGTAGCTGTACGGATTTACTTGGACGTACTTGGACAAAACTTCATTTTACAGCACTCTCTAAAATCCCCTTGATGCTCGGTCTATAAGGCTTTCCGCTAAATTTGGATGTGGTTTTAAACATAGAGCTGTCCAAGTAAATTGCACCTGTCTTGTACAAGAAAATACACGGCTATTTTTGCAATTATTATTAGACGTACTTAGACAAATTAGTGCTAATAGCACATTGCTCTTGATACGATTTAGAGCTCAGCTAAGTTTTGTGATGAAACGGGTTTATTTTTCTTGGTAGACATTGCTAAAATCCAAATCGATCAAAGTAGAGCTAACCAGTGATGTATATGACTTAGAGAGTTCGCAAACCAAGTGAGTGCGTTGTTATGAAATGCTTTCAGTTTATCGGCCTAAGCTTTTATTTTTTACATACTTAATTTTAATTTATTAAAATTCGTAAGTTATAAAAAGGATTTTTTCAATATAAAAGAGTTGATTCTGTTTGGAAAGCAAAACAAGCGCAACAATATACTCTTAGTATTATTAATTAGAGTAAGAGTTATAAAGAACAGAATTATAGAATATGTAAATCAATGAAAAAATTGGGAGAGAAATTAAACATAAAAACTCAAACTCTAAAAACTAAATTATTAGAGATTTAAAATATTTTCAATGATTTAATCATCACTTCCAATACTAATTGAGTCCTGTATCCACTTGGGTTTAAAAATGCTTGATGAAAAATATATAGAAAAACTTAATTCATTTTTGAAAGATGACTTTGAAAAAGATTTATTCTTTGCGGCTAGGAAAAACTTGGATGCGGAATACCATTCCTTAACCTTCAATAATTTCGCCTATGCAATGCGAGAATTAATAAGGCATCTATTACATAGATCTGCACCAGATGAAGAAATAGTTCAATGCTCTTGGTATAAATATGATTCCACATCTAGATCTGGAATAACTCGTAGGCAAAGGCTTCAATACATGATTCATGGAGGCTTAGGGGTATATTTATTAAAAAAGTTGGATTTAGTGCAAGTAATTAATGATGCATGTGACAATCTACTCTCCCAGCAAAAAAGGTTAGATTCCTTCACACATATTGGACCCAATACATTTGGAATATCATTAGTCGATTCAGAAAAATTAGCCGAAGAATGCATTGAGGCTGTGATAGAAATCATTTCTATTATTGATCAAATCAAACAAGCTGTATTTGAAAAAATCGAAGATACTCTAGATTCTCACTTATTAGAATCCACTATTTTTGAGTCTTGTGAAGAAATTGAAATTTTAGCAAATAGAGCTTCTATCGAGGAATTGTACGCAGAGGGTTTTGATGACATCAAGATACTATCTAATAAAGTAATCTTTATCGTCAATGGTACAGCTAATTGTCATTTTGAATATGGATCTAGAAAAGAATGGAACGAAGGTGATGGAACTGTGTTAAAACCATCATTTCCATTTCAGGCAGAAGTTTCAGTTATAATCCAACAACCTTTTGGGGAAGAAATAATAGTGCATAGAGTTGGCATTAATACAGATAGTTGGTATGAATGACATTCCAATCCTTTAGATATAAATATAGTTTTAAAAAATAGGTGAACTATTTTTAATGAAAGATTATTTATCAATCATATGGTGGAATACTAGCCTTTCACCGCCCATGAGTTCAAAACGAAATTTAGCTTCACAAGTTAAAAAAGAATGTATTGCAACTGTTTTAAAAAAATTCATGGACATGAAATATGACTTTATATGCTTAGGTGAGGTCAGCATTGAAGATGTAAGTTATATTTCAAGTTATTTGAATTTAAAAAAGACTGAATACAATTATGCTATTGGGGCACAGAAACAAGGTCGTTTATATTTTGATACGGCTGTCTTTTATAAAAAAAATCATCAATTGATTAAGTACAATAGGGATGATTGTCAATTTGCAACAATGGGGCTTGGTAGTCGTAATTTAAAAATTTTTGAAAGATATGAGTTCATACACTCTGAATTTGGTAATTTAATCTCGCTGTATTTGTCTCACTGGCCAAGTAGATTACAGGATAACAGTTTAAATACAGCTACAATTTCAGCGCGCTTAAGGTTTGAAGTTGAAAAAGATCTTGATAATAATAAGGAAATTATCATGATGGGTGATTACAATGTTGAGCCTTTTAGTGATGAGATGGTTCATCATTTACAGTCATCAAGAGATAGAGATATTGTCTTAAAAAAACCAAATATCTTTTATAATCCGTGCTGGAAGTTCTTACCTTTAGGTGCAAATGCAAGAGTTAAGGGTACTTACAATTATACTGAAGGTAACTTTCATACTTGGTGTGTAATAGATCAAATATTAATTTCAAGTTCTTTCTTGAAAAATCAGTGGTCTTTTGATGATAGTCTAACTTCCATTATTGACTTAAATACCTTATTTAAACAAGATGAAGAATTTAAAAATCCTTCTGACCATTGGCCATTAAGCACTTTAATTACGAGGATAAATTAATATGTCTAATTCTTTAGAGAATAGTTTGTTTGGTCAAGCATTAAAGGCTGGTTTACAAGCTTCAGAAAATAAATCAAAAAATTTATCTTCAATTAATGAGGTTATTGAAAAATTAAAATTAGAAATATCTCAAGCTACTGATAATAAAATCTTAATTCAATACAAATCACCTGCAAAGCGAAATCATTTAGCAGCCTTTGGTGTTTTAGGTAGTGCCCTCAGTTCATTAGAGATTAATGATAAACCCAAGGATGAAAAGCCAAAAGATAAGGCTATATATGCTGTTAATTCGGAAGGTGATGAAGAATTACTTTCGATCGTAGAAATAGGTAGCGAAGGATATCCTTGTACAATTTTTCTGGATGGGAATAAGTTGATTGCTTTAGATAAAATGTCTTTTGAAAGTAATTTATCTGAATTAATTTCTTCTGCTACTATCGGTGATAAGTTCCAAAGACTCCTCAATGCACTAAATAATGAATAAATTTAAAAGATGAAGCCCCTTTGAAGGGGCTCACAAGCATCAAAGCAACTGTACTCATCGGCTCGAATCTCTGTTGTCTGAAGCGTTAAGGTCGACTAGTGTAATATTGCGTATAGGGGCTTTGCTTTATTAACCTTTCCCAACAATCATAATCCGGGTTACTCCCATCATCCTCAAAACCATTTTTCATTTAGTGCCCTTTATCTTTATTACAATTCCATTTCATATGTATCTCCGAATTTTGGATGTATTAAGTTGACCTTTTGCTTAAACTCATCTGCCGAATTCGATAATTTCATTAATGTTATAAGTGAAGCTAAATGTTCACGAAGTTTTGGGTGCCCAACATCACTAGTTAGAAACTGGTGTAATCTAGCTTTCTTTTCAATTTTATCAGCTTCTTTCTTTAATTCGGGTAATAACTCTGGAGCTAAGCGCTCATATACCACCTCATTTGTCAGAGAACCAATAAAACCAGGTCTAAAATGAGTTTTTTTGGGTGGATATTCAAGGCCATACAGCCGAAATATTTGTTTGTAATATTCATCAGGGAATGTTTTTAACCAAGGCTGTAACTCTTTTGCGACAAATGCTTCAAGTACTTTTGCTAAAGCATTTTTTTCACGAACAGCTTGATAACCTGTTGCTTCATCAACTAAAGCAATTATTCCAACCTTAGCAACTGATCTAATGATTATTTCAGCTTGTGCTGCATACGTTTTCTGAGCATCTGTTAATAAATTCTCCACTCTATTTGCCTGCATAAAAGCATCACAAATATCAATAAGAATGGTTGCATCATATCCATGAGTTTCAGGCTGTGAACCTCCACTACCGACCCTTACAAACTGAATCGGTTTCTCGAGTTTGTCTATCGTTTCCTGAGTCATAAATTGACGCAACTTTGAATTAACAATTGACTGAAGTGCTAATCCGGATGAATCTTTTGAAAATCCTAAAGAATTTTGTAGTCCTCGCCCTGAAATAACCCGGACCTCACCATCTAAAACATGACATGGTACAGAAATATCACCAAGTTTTAATTCACCAGTATAAGATGCCTTAGGTAGATTTGCCTTAGCCTTTTTTGCTTCTACTCCTTTTTTTGAACGCTCTTTAAGTTGTTCTGGTGTCATTCTCGCAGCAGTTGCCTTGCCACTATTGCTTCTATTATTCATTTTTAACCTGTAATATCATCTATTACAAGTAAGCTACTTGTATTAAACAATATTGTCAATTTTATTAATATTTCAATTAGCTCACTTTTTATAAGCAATTCCGTTACGTTAGTAGTAATACAATCTTACCCATCATTGAAATGTGACGAAGCCCCTTGCATGCTGCCAATGGGTTACACCAATTTCTATTAATTAATGCCTCGTTATCATGCTCCCAATACTTCGCATTAATATGACTGAAATAGCCGTCCTTATTTTATTCTTGCCGATGATGAAAATCCTCATTCCTAAAGCAGGTGGTCCTTGTCTATTAGCTTCCATGCTGTCAGCTCGCCCCATATTCTAAAAACCTCTCTCTATCGTACATGTTTTGATCTATTTAGCTAAAGGGTGTGCTTTTAACGTGTAGACATATGTGGACATTGTGGACATCGGTATTAATCATTAATTAAATCAGTATCTTAATAATATCTACATTCTGCTTCACACTACAAAGTACCCATTTTCTTATGTGGACATATGTAGACATAAAGGAAATAAATTAAAGAATACGTCTACAACGTCCACAGCATGTCTACATGGTAATAAATGTTAAGTTTTATCAATGTAGACATGATATTTACTTTATATAACAGTTATTTAGATTCCTTATTTAAAACTATGTCCACATATGTCTACATACAAATAATCAGTTTTAGCTATTCATCAAAGTTTTGAATAACATCCGCTTTGAAATGAATCAGGCTAGGTCTACCGCCGTCAGGTAAAACCTTACTGACTTTCTTTACATACCTGCCATCTTCAGCACAATCTATCCATCCGTATTTCTTTAAGACCTTTTTGGCATTTGATTCATTTAAGCCTGTACACATTTCAGACTTAAACATCGCCGATGAAACAAGGTACATCTTGCTATCAGGGTCATAATAGCCGACACGGTTATTAATGCGTGGTGTCATTGGCTCGCCGTCTTGGTGTCGGCTAACAATTAGATTTTCAAAACGGCTTGAGCCATGTGTCTCAATAAATATTTTGAAGTGCTCAAGAATTTTGATTTCTTCTAAATTGTCTCCTGTTCCAAAACCATCCAGCCAAGTTTTAAAGCATTGCTCAACTGCATTGAGAGCACGTCCTTCTTGCCATCCTGTAATGCCTGCCTTTGTAGCCAATTCACCCGATACGGCAACTAGAGCAAAACGGCGTAAAACACGGTTAGATTGTCCGTTTAGTTTCTTACCTATGTTCTTGCTACACCGTTGGATAAAATCGTCAATTTGAGACAGTGCTGTTTGAATGACTGCACCCTTGTCATGGGTAAGGTACTCAAGCCATTTCACGCCTGCATGACCGTAATGCTTTGACGATAGTTCATTAATCTGATTGCCTATGTCTTGAGGTCTGCTACCGTAATTGATCTGCTCAAAAACACCGTATCCTTTGCCTGCATCACTAGGGATATGGGCGAACCTAAGCAATAAACCTGCATCTAGCTCGATACCGCCACGCCGTAAATGTTCCTCGAGGGTGACTTCACCAGTGGACGTATACATCAAGTTGAATTGCTTAGAATCCCTATTTTTGCCTGTCTTGCTGCTTCGTGATTTACCTTGCCCACCAGTAAGCATATAAACAATATCCGACACGGCCTTAGGGGGCGCCTGTCGCAATTCATCAAGATTTAGAAAGCTATCGTTTCTTAATTCGGCTTCGTTCTCCAGGGCATTGTCTGTGGTGCGCCATTGTTTCGATACTTCTCTAGGATTGCCCCACACGCTACACGCTGCTTTTGTAATGGTACTTTTTCCATCGGTAGATGAGCCATAGATATGAAAGCCACCACTCTCTAAGTTTAATGGCGCAACCAATTGTCCCGAAAATGCACAAGAAAACGCCAGTACACCCAGTGCATGGGGCTCTATCAAGCGGCTTAGTTCTTGCCATCCTGCAAGGCTGCCATGCACGGCGTAGGGGTTTTTCATTTCACTATTAAATAAAAGTTCTTCTCCGCTAGAATCGCCATATGTTTTGTTTGGCGTAACGTATGAATGACCATGCCATCCGGTACGGTCAACACATCGAAAACGCTTTTCTATTGGATAGTCCTGAATGTAGTTAATAAATACATTCTTCTTATTTGGTTGTCGTGGTGGCATTAATCCATGATTGGCAATGATCTTTAATGCTTCTTGTGCTTCACCCATGAAATGCTCATAGGGAATGAGTAACGTATGCTGAACATTGTCTTTATCATTAAACTGAATTACACGCTTCCAGTTATTATTATTCAAGCTTCTGGCTTCACCTAATATAATTGCTGAATCAGATATTCTGGTTCTAGTACGTTTAATACCGCCTTCTCCATCATCATGTTCCTTCACTAGATATAAGCCATCCATAAGGATATTTAAATATTCGCCTTCCTTGATCTTAAATGGTTTAGCTAAGTGTCCTTTTGCCAGGCTCTTGGCTTGATCTATCGCCACCTTAATCATGCTGTCTAGCTCATCTTGAAGCATAGCAATGTTTGGAGGTTCAGGAATAAATGCCATTTTGACATCCATACCACTGTAACGCCGTTGTATGGCATCTTGCTGATGGACTGGGGCTATCACACATAGATCAGCATGTGCTTGCATCAATATCTTGAGGGTATAAGCATTAATCTTATCTGATTGATACGGTGCATAGATTGGATACGCTGTTTTAAATGCAAGATGAATGTCATCCGTCACAATCAAAGGTAATTCATTCAACTTTGACCGGTTGAAATACAAACCGCCATGGCCGAAAACAATATCCTTAAAACCTTTAATAGTTGGGTTAGTGAATACTGCACCTGTAGGCTGTAAATGCTCGTTGTATAGATCAAATACGGCTAAACCATATAGGGCATTATCATCAGCTTCTCCATATTGGGTGGCTTTCTCAATCACTGAACGGCGGATTTCTACAGGACAACCACCCACCATTTCAGCCATTGCACCGTGTAGTGGATTATTGTTAAATAATGGGACTGTATGTTCTTCAAGTGCTTCAATTATTGAATGACTTGCACCATTGCCCACTTCCTCCAGTGGGCTTTGTTGTGTTTGCGGGGTAATATTTGAAATGCTGCCCTCAAACATATCAGGCTTGGTATTCCAAGCGGGTTTAATGTTCATTGCCCCCCTCCTTACCCATGCCATTCTTTTTTATATTTCTCTGCCTGCTCTGCATGATAGCTGTGACGTTTTTCAGCAATATACTGGTACATATCAATAACATTTTCCAAAGCATAAAAGCCCAAAACATCCTTACCACCAAGTTCGGCTTTTATTTCTTTTAAACGATTTTTAATATCTGAAATTGCTACTTCCATCCAGTTCATATCAAATTCAGCTAATGATTGAATGTCCCATAAATCGCCTGCATCATAAGTTTTAGGCGTGTTTTTAGCGTTTTGGTTATTCATAGTAATTACACTCCCCATACTTTTTTAAGCATTAAAGAAATGCGTTTAACCAATCCTTGCTTTTGTGCAAAGTCTGCTGACTGGATACGCTGGCGTGTAATTTGATGGATATTTTTAGGCATGAGTATGCGCTCCTAATTGATTTTTAGAAGCCTTGCCATTCACGACCAAATGAGGGTGGCAAAGCTGAAAGGGGTTGGTCGACCAGTCAATTAGTAAACTGGCACACTCGAAAGTGTCCCCCTCCAACTTCGCCATAACATGCGAATGCATAGAGATATTACACATACAAAAAAAGCCCATGAAGCGGACTGTATGCGCTAATTGATAATAGCCGACCAAAGCTAACCTTGAGATTTTGCTCAAGGCAAATGAACTATAACGTCGTATAGCGGTGAGTGCAAGAGGTACGGTGTCATAAAGTGACCGACTTACCCCACCGATTGATGGTTCAGGTGCTAAAGCTGAAAACGTGACTAAACATGACACCGCAACAAGATTACAACAAGGTTTTATTAGAATCTGTATAGGGTCAGATTTTAAATCTGTGCCTTTGAATAACTCAGGGTGTACAGTTTTATTCATAGTGTACCCCCTCAAAAGTCATCTGAATATTTGCCTTACAGGTATTGATTCTCAAAGCATTTAAACGTTTTTCATGTTTACGGCGGTGCATCCCATGACTATGAAATGTGCCTTTTTCCTTAGATACCTTTTCTTGCATACACAAGCGGTTTAATTCATCAAAAGCGGTTTGCCGTGCTGAATATGTGCCTGTCTTTCTCAGTGACGGTAATACCTCAGAAAATACCCAGTTTTGGAAATTGAGGGCTTCGGGTTTGTTTGATCTGAAAATGACACGGTAGAGATTCGGTTCATTGATAAAGATCAGTTCTTGTTTACCGCCATTGGTTGAAACACTTATTTTCTGTACACCAATAGGGTCTAATGCGCCATGTCGTTTAGGGGTTTCGTTTTTAACGTACCCCCTTTGAATCTGTAGTAAATCGGACGACCTAGAAATATTTAAAATCTTACATACATCAGCCAAACAAAATAAAGGCTCGCCGTTGTCATCTAAAACAATACGAACAGAACTGGATTTAAAATCGAAATGGGTTACGGCGTTCATGCTTTAAACTCCCCAATTAATTCATATCGTGCATGTGTACCTTTGCTATTAATGTTTTTTTCGTTATGGGTCACGATTTCAAAACCTTGCTTTCTTAATCGGTCAATTACTGCCGAAAGGCGGTAGCAGTCGCATAGCTCAATGGCTTCGGCTTGGCTCAAGGTTTTGCCTTGTTTGAGATAATCTAGGATGACAGTTTGATGGTTCATGGTTATGCCTCCATAGCTGCAAGGCTTTGTTTTTGGTTGTTATGCCACTCTACAAGCTCGGCATAGTCGAAATAGACTGGAGCCTGTTTGGTAGTACCTATTTTTATTGCTTTCGGGAAAGTTTCATCTGTACGCTGAATGTGACGCAATGATTCACGGCTTATGTCCAATAGTTCACAAGCGGTTTTGAATTGAACGCGGATAGGTTTAATAGTCATAAAAAAGCCCATATACAAAAGAATATGGGTTTAGTATGGGTTTTATTTTGTTATTAAAAAATATAAATTAATCACCTAAATATATGAATTTAAACAACTAAAATATTAATTAGTCGGGCAAAAATATTATTTTTCTTCGCAAATTATCACTATAGCTAAAAAAGTATTATTTTAATAAGATGTAATTATTACTTTGATAAAAGAAAATATTATTTTTGTTCTTGAGAAAGTATTTTTTTCATAGCTGTGCTGGCCTCATCTTTGGCCGTAGTTCTAACTTTTATCAGATTTGAAAAGTGTATAGCGTTGGTCGGTGTATTTTGTACACCGTAGTTCTGTCCATATTCCTCAAGGCAATCGGCAACTCTTTTCTGTTTTGTACCCTCAAATCTGCCAACTGTATTTAAATCATGATGTATTCTTAGAAGCAAGGCGTATGCTGGGATATAGTTCGGATTACTTGGATTTAAGAGATAGGTATTATTAATATCCTTTTCTTGCTGGATAGGTAGCTCTAGTGCAGGACTTTGACCAATCATACTTATTAAATAGGCGCATTGCTTTTTATAAAAATTATCATCATATTCATGGCAGTTTTTGGCAATATAAGCACGGCTATTATTAATCAAGGCATCGCCAATATCTAAGCCAAGCTCCTTCAAGCTCATTAATATTACATACCTAGAAAAGCCTACGTAATCACTAAAAGGGTCGCAATCTTCGCCACTAGCAATAAGCGACAACGCTTCAATTGGGCAGTTATAAAAATCATTATCGCTATGTTCGTATTCGACAAGTGTATATTCATTTTTAAGCACTAGCTTTTTGGCTGCATTCAAAATTTGTTTATTGTTTATAAGCCATTGCGCGGACTTTTCTAAGGTAGTTTTTTCAAGGTCGGCAAAAATTTCTAGCAACTCATTAACTGAAATAAATTGCTTTGGAATATTATCCAAATCTTCATTAGCACCAATCAAAACCGCCTCCCAAGCATCCCCCAAAGTAGCTAGGTAAACAAGTTGGGGACTTGCTTGTCGGCTGGCCTGCCTATACCTAGTAATCTAAATATAAACGATATTTACCTATATTTGTGCATTTATTGGCTAATAGTTCGCCATATATTGTCATTTAGCCTTTTTAAACTGAATAATCCTTTGATCTGAAATTTCTTCTAAATGATTCGCATACCATTGCAGCATGATTTTTCTATCATCTAAATATTGAGCCTTGTTATATACGCCTGCCACGCCGTCCTTTACGTGTGCCAGTGCTGCTTCAATATGACGTTCATCAAAACCACGATTATTTAATAAGGTGCTGGCAATATGCCTAAATCCGTGCGGTGTCTGTCTGCCTTCATACCCCATACGCCGTAGGGCCATAATAAAAACGGTGTCTGACTTAGGCTTGCTCTTGTCCGACCTGCTCGGAAATAAGTATTCAGAATTAGTTTGGTAGGTCTGCAACTCTTTTAATATCGCTACTGCTTGAGTGGATAAAGGTACGATATGCTCACGGCGTTTCTTCATACGCTCGGCTGGGATATTCCACACCCCTTGATCTAGGTCGAACTCCTGCCATTTGGCTTCCCTTAGCTCGGTAGGTCGGCAGAACAGCATAGCTAAAAGCTGTAGGCCCATCCGAACATCCATAGTCGGATAATTATTGATAGCTCTTAATAGTGCTGGTAACTCCTGTTCACTCACATGTGACATATTTTGTTTTACGCCCTGCTGTAGGAACTTTTGCAGCCCCTCTAATGGGTTGTAATCAATACGGCCTGTCACCTTTGCAAAATCGTATATATCACGACACATGGCCCGAACTCGGTTTACCTGTTCATATATTCCTTGATGTTGCTGAATACCTTTTAAATGATTCATCCATTCAATCGGCTTAATGCTGGTGTACAAGCGTTTACCAAAAATGGGAAATATATGTTTTTCCAATGCACCCTTGTTTCGGGTCATGGTGTCCTTTACCCAAGTATTTGCTTTGGTATCCAGCCATTCACGGGCCAATACTTCAAAGGTGGCATTATTTTGCTCAAGCTCTTGGCGTTTACGTTCTTGCTTGGTAATGATTGGATTATCACCTTGTGATATATCCTTGATTATCTCTCTAGCCTTCTTCCTTGCGCCTGCTCCTGATAATTCAGGATAAGTACCGATACCCAGCCATGACCATTTACCATCTGCTTTTTTATATCTGAATAGCCATGCTTTTTTACCATCAGGCTTTACACGGAAATATAAGCCTTCGCCGTCCAGCTCCCGATATTCTTTTGATTCCGGTTCAAGGTTAGCTAGTACGGTATCTGATAACGGTCTACGTTTGATTTCTGTTCTTTTCATGGCTTGTACACCGGCGAGTTCAACAAAATGTGCAATGTACAAGGCAGTGTACACGGTGCATATACACTATGGCTAGTTATATTTAGTTATGTTCAGGCAAGAAAAAAGGCTTAATCCCTTTAGAATCAAGCCTTTTCGTTTTAAAACTTGGCATATTTTGCCATGTTTTGTTAGGTATTTGGTGGAGATGGCGGGAGTTGAACCCGCGTCCGCCAGCACTACGCTCGAGAATACTACATGCTTAGATATCGTCTA